>Ga0187846_10000314_pt1 | contig 28851 bp, 24 predicted proteins | sample TC_taG_FD_161473 | JGI IMG/M metagenome (GOLD analysis project Ga0187846, IMG submission 161473) | Biofilm microbial communities from the roof of an iron ore cave, State of Minas Gerais, Brazil - TC_06 Biofilm (v2) | ecosystem: Environmental > Terrestrial > Deep subsurface > Cave > Wall biofilm... | reverse complement strand
GGCCGAGATCGAAAGGCTCGGTGTCGAGGTATTCCACGACATGGCGCAAGGCCTCGCCGATGTCGACATCGTGATGATGCTGCGCCTGCAGAGCGAGCGCATGCACGGTTCCTTTGTGCCGTCGACGCGCGAATATTTTCATTTCTTCGGGCTCGACTACGACAAATTGCGCGCCGCCAAGCCGGATGCGCTGATCATGCATCCGGGCCCGATGAACCGCGGGGTCGAGATCGGCAGCGAGATCGCCGACGACATCGACCGCAGCCTGATCCGCTCGCAGGTCGAGATGGGGGTCGCGGTCCGCATGGCCTGTCTCGAGATCCTGACCCGCGATCTCGGCAACCGCCCACCCTTGCCGTGACAGCATCCCATCCTTCGAGACGGCCGCTACGCCTGCTACGCGGCCTCCTCAGGATGAGGAGCGGAGCACAGTCAGGCACCTACCTCGTGCTGAGGAGCGCGCGAAGAGCGCGTCTCGAAGCATGATCCGGCGGCTGAGACCGGCGCTGATCGTGCTCTTTGTACTGACGTTCACCGCGGGCGGCGCCGTTGCGGACCCGCAATGCCCGCCGCCGATGCCGCCGGGGGGCGGGGCTTATCCCGGTGTGATCCAACTTTTGGTGACCGCTGCGGATATCGAGCGGCAGATCTTCCACGTCCACGAGGAGATCCCGGTCTCGGGGGCTAGCGAGCTCATATTGCTTTACCCGGAATGGCTGCCGGGCACACACGCGCCGTGGGGTCGCAACCGCATCAACAAACTCGCCGGCCTGACGATGGCAGCAAATGGCGTTCCGGTGTCTTGGACACGCGATCCGAGCGACATCTTCGCCTTCCACCTGACGCCACCTGAGGGTGCCGATCGGATACAGGTGGACTTCGACTACCTGTCACCGGACAGCTCGCAGGGTGGGGGCATGGAAGTAACCCCGGACATTCTGGTCCTGGAGTGGTCCTCGGTCATCCTCTATCCGTCGGGCTATCCGGTGAGCCAGATTGAGGTCGACCCGAAGGTCATCCTACCCGACGGCTGGCCGCTCGCCACGGCGCTGGAGCTGCTGCCGGCCGGCCCGCCGACCATATCGTTCAAGCCTGTGTCGCTGGAGATGCTCGTCGATTCTCCCCTCTTTGCTGGGCGGTACACGGCGCTCTGGGATCTCGATACCAACGGCGCGGTCCCCGTTCGGCTCAACGTGTTCGCAGACAGACCCGAACTCTTGGAATTTCACCCCGAGTGGCTCGCGGCCCACCGCGCGCTGGTCGAAGAGGCCTCTAAGCTCTTCGACTCAAAGCATTACGATCATTATGATTTCCTCGTCACCGTAAGCGACAAGATCGCCGGCGGCGGAATTGAGCATCACCGATCCAGCCAGGACCAAACTGCCGCCAACTACTTCACCGATTGGGACAAAGCGCTGTCTCTCCACGAGCTTCTGCCGCATGAATACGTTCACTCCTGGAACGGGAAGTTCCGACGTCCGGTTGGATTGGCGACGCCGAATTACAATGTACCGATGGAAGACGACCTGTTGTGGGTATATGAAGGGCAGACCCAATATTGGGGCAAGGTGCTGGCCGCGCGATCGGGCCTGTGGAGCAAAAAAGACGCGCTGGATGCGATCGCTAATATTGCCGCGTATTATAAAGAACAGCCCGGGCGACGATGGCGCAGCCTACAGGACACGACCTACGATGAGGTTGTAGCACCCCGATTCCTTCCCCGTGCATGGCCAAGTTGGCGGCGATCTTTGGATTACTACGATGAAGGTTTTTTGATTTGGCTCGACGCGGATACGCTGATTCGCGAGCAATCCCAAGGACGGTATTCCCTCGATGATTTTGCCCGCCGCTTTTTTGGCATCAAAGACGGCTGCCTCGGGCCGGAGACCTATACTTTCGAGGATGTTGTCGCGGCATTAAACGATGTCCTGCCCTATGATTGGCAAAGCTTTCTGCTGGAACGTCTCCGCAGCCTCGACCGGGACCCGCTCGACGGGATCACCCGCGGCGGCTATAGGCTCGTTTATTCGCAAGAAGCCGGCAAATACTATGAATCGGCGGAGTCGCGCGGGAAATCGACGAGCTTCTGGTATTCGCTTGGTTTGAGCGTGGATAATGAGGGCAAGGTAAAGACGGTTCGCTGGGAAGGGCCGGCTTTCAAAGCCGGTCTGTCGCCGGGCATGCAGATTCAGGCGGTCAACGGGGTCATGTCCGATGTCGCCGGCCGCCTCAAGGAGGCCGTCAAGGTCTCGGTCAACACGACCGGGCCGATCGAGCTGACAATCAAGGACCAGGATCATTCTCGTGTTGCCAGGGTCGACTATCACGATGGCGCGCGATACCCACATCTACAGCGAATCGAAGTGCAAAAGCCTCTATTGGACTGCATCCGAGCGGCTCGGAGGGCCGATCAGCCGGGCGAATGCACGCCTGGGCTGCCGTGATGGTGTGGGGGGTGAGGGTGAGACCGGATTATACCGTGAACCGATCCTTCGAGACGGCCGCTGCGCGGCCTCCTCAGGATGAGGACTGTTTCAGAACGCCTTCAACACCGTACCTCATGCTGAGGAGCGCTCGAAGAGCGCACCTCGAAGCATGAACCGTCTTCTGATCCGCCGCGCCCGGCTGCTCGACCCGGCAAGCGGTCTCGATGCCCCCGGTGACCTGTTGGTCGAAGGCGAGCGGATCGCGGCGGTCGGCGGCGATCTCTCGGCCTCCGCCCGGGATGCCGAGACCATAAACGCCGAGGGATCGTGCCTGGCGCCGGGGCTCGTCGATATGCGCGTGCAATTGCGCGAGCCCGGTGCCGAGCACTTGGAATCGATCGAGAGCGGCGGGCGGGCCGCCGCCGCAGGCGGGGTTACGACGATGGTCGCTCTGCCAAACACCGATCCCCCGGTCGACGATGTCTCGGTCGTCGAGTTCCTCGCCCGCCGCGCGCGCGAGGCCAAGCTCGCCAAGGTCCATACCTATGCCGCGGCAACCAAAGGGCTCAAGGGGCACGAGCTGACCGAGATGGGCCTGCTCGCGGCGAATGGCGCGCTCGGGTTCACCGACGGCGTCAAGGCGGTCGCCGACGCGCTCGTCATGCGGCGTGTGCTGGCCTATGCCAAGAGCTTCGATCTTCTGGTGCTGCAGCACCCGGAAGAGCCGAGCCTCGCCTGTGCCGGCGAGGTCAACGAAGGCGAGATCGCTACCCGGCTCGGCCTCGCCGGGATCACCCCGATGGCCGAGCTGATCATGGTCGAGCGCGACCTCAGGCTCGTCGAGATCACCGGGGCGCGCTACCACGCTGCCCATGTGTCGACCGCCGCCGCGGTCGAAGCGATCCGGCAGGCCAAGGCGCAGGGCCTACCGGTGACCTGCGACACGGCCCCCCCCTATTTCGTGCTCAACGAGACGGCGATCGGCGACTATCGCACCTTCGCCAAGCTGTCGCCGCCGCTGCGCAGCGAGTGGGACCGGCGGGCGGTCATCGAGGGGCTGCGCGACGGCACGATCGACGCGATTGCCAGCGACCACGCGCCGTGGGACCAGGATTCCAAGCGCCTGCCGTTCAGCTCGGCCGCCTTCGGGATCGTCGGGCTGGAGACCTTGCTGGCATTGTCGCTCGAGCTCTACCACAACCGCCATCTCGGTCTGCTCGACGTGGTCCGGCTCATGAGCGTAAACCCGGCGCAGATCCTGCGCCTGCCGGTCGGCCGTCTCGCCGTCGGCGGCCCGGCCGATCTCGTGCTCTTCGATCCCGATCAGCCCTGGCAGATCTGCCCCGACGAGTTCCTCTCGAAATCGAAGAACGCCCCGTTCGACGACCGACCGGTGCGCGGCCGGGTGCAGTTGACGATCGTCGATGGCCGCACCATCTTCCGCCACCCGGGCTGAAATCCGGCCTCGCTGAGATCGTCCTTTGACACGTCCAAAATTCCCGCTTCAGCCGTCAAAGTGGTGTCCAAATGACGCGCAAGTATTTGATAGGTAATTAGTTTATGCGTTATCGCTCGAGTTTTTTCCCGGTAATTCCCGGCATAACCGGGAAACTGAGCGAGCCGAATTACTCGTGTTGACCCTGCTTGCCACGAGCGCCATCGGTTACCTCTTGGGCTCGATCCCGTTCGGCCTGTTGCTGACCCGGCTCGCCGGCTACGGCGACATCCGTCGGATCGGATCTGGTAATATCGGCGCCACCAACGTTTTGCGCACCGGCAGCAAGGGTGCTGCGGCACTGACCCTGCTGCTCGACCTGGCCAAGGGTTGGGCGGCCGTGGTTATCGGCGGCGCCTGGGGCGAGGATGCCGCGCTCGTTGCGGCCGGCTGTGTGATAGTCGGCCACATGTTTCCGGTCTGGCTCGGGTTTCGCGGCGGCAAGGCTGTGGCAACCGCACTCGGCGTCCTGATCGCGCTCGCTTGGCCGGTGGCGCTCGGTGCCGCGTTGGTTTGGCTCGCCACCGCATTGCTGCTGCGCTATTCCTCGCTCGCAGCATTGGTCGCCGCGGTGGTCGCGGCTGCACTGGCGCCCTTTGTCGCCGACGGTCCAACCGCGGCGGTGGTCGCCGGTATCGCCTTGTTAATCATCCTGCGCCACCATGCCAACATTCGTCGCCTGATGACGGGCTCCGAGAGCCGGATATCGCTGAGCAAAGGCTGAGATAAGCCCTGGCCGCGCGCGAACTCGATCCGCAGGAGCGCCTCGACTGGCTGCGGCTCTGCCGCACCGAGACGATCGGCCCGATCAGCTTTTATGCGATGCTGCGCCGTTTCGGCTCGGCGCGAGCGGCACTCGATGTACTGCCGCGTCTCGCCCGGCGCGGCGAGCGCGCCAAGACCGTCACTGCGGTCACCCGGGGCGACGCCCAGGCCGAGCTCGCCGCATTGCATCGCGCCGGGGCGCGGCTTGTCTGCTGGGGTGAGCCGGGCTACCCGAGCGCTCTCGGAGCGATCGACGACGCGCCGCCGATCCTGACCGTGCTCGGTCAGGCCGAATTGCTGCAACGGCCAATGATCGCTGTGGTCGGGGCGCGCAATGCCTCGGCGAATGGCCGGCGCTTCGCGCGCGACCTTGCCGCGAAGCTCGGCCTCGGCGGGCTTGTCGTGATCTCGGGCCTTGCCCGCGGGATCGACGCCGCAGCGCATTTGGGCGGCCTTGACACCGGCAGCATCGCCGTCGTCGCCGGCGGGGTCGATGTGGTCTACCCCGCGGAGAACCGCGGGCTCTACGACGCTTTGGTGCGCCAGGGCGCGGTCGTCGCCGAGCTGCCGCTCGGAACCGAGCCCCAAGCACGCCATTTTCCGCGCCGCAACCGGATCATTTCCGGAATGGCGCTCGGGGTCGTGGTCGTCGAAGCGGCGGCACGCTCGGGCTCGCTGATCACCGCGCGGTTTGCGCTCGAGCAGGGGCGCGAGGTCTTTGCAGTGCCGGGCTCACCGCTCGATCCGCGCTCGCGTGGCTGCAACGACCTGCTGCGGCATGGTGCGACCTTGACCGAGGATGCCTCGGACGTCCTGTCGCAACTCGCCCCGCAGCTGCGCGGCGGAGAGCCGCTCCGCCCGGTCCCATCGCTAGCGATCCCGGCGGTGCCGCATGCGCCGGCGCCGGCCGCTGTCCAACTGGCGGGAGATGAGGCCGGGCTCGAGCTGATCCTCGAAAGATTGGGACCGACACCGGTCGCGGTTGACGAACTCGTGCGCCAATGCCAGATGTCAGCCGCCGCCGTCGCCACTGTCTTGCTCGAGCTCGAGCTTGCCGGCCAAGTCGAGCGTCACCCCGGCAACCTGGTTTCCTTGCGTTAACCGAATTTCCGCGCCCTGGCGCCCCGATCGAACGGATTCATGAAGGTCGTCGTCGTCGAATCGCCCGCGAAGGCGAGAACCATCAACAAGTACCTCGGCAGTGACTACAAGGTCGTGGCGAGCTACGGCCATGTCCGCGATTTGCCGGCCAAGGACGGCTCGGTATTGCCCGACGCGGACTTTGCGATGTCGTGGGAGGTTGACGGCAAGTCCGAAAAACACGTCAAGACGATCGTTCAGGCGGTGCGCGGTGCCGACCACCTGTTCCTCGCTACCGACCCCGACCGCGAGGGCGAAGCGATCTCCTGGCACGTAAACGAGGTGTTGAAAGCTCGCCGGGCGCTGAAGCATCTCGACGTCAAGCGCGTCGTCTTCAACGAGGTGACAAAGAACGCGGTGCTCGAGGCGTTTCGTCGGCCGCGCGAGATCGACCATGAGCTCGTCGATGCCTATCTCGCCCGGCGAGCGCTCGATTACCTCGTTGGCTTCACCTTGTCGCCGGTGCTCTGGCGCAAGCTTCCGGGGAGCCGCTCTGCCGGCCGCGTCCAATCCGTCGCATTACGCTTGATTTGTGAGCGCGAAGCCGAGATCGAGGCCTTCAAGCCGCGCGAATACTGGACGATCGAGGTCGAGTTCCGGACCGAGGCGGAGCAGACCTTCATTGCGCGGTTGACCCATCTCGACGGCAAGCGCCTCGACCGCTTCGATCTCGACACCGAGGCCAAGGCGCGCGCCGCAGCCGAGGAAATTTTGCGCGCGCCGGGATTTGTCGTCACCGAAATCGACAGCCGGCAAGTTCGCCGAAACCCGTTTCCACCGTTCACCACCTCGACCTTGCAGCAGGAGGCATCGCGCAAGCTCGGCTTGTCGGCCAGCCGCACGATGCAGATCGCTCAGCGGCTGTACGAAGGTGTGGATCTCGCGGGTGAGACGGTCGGGCTGATCACCTATATGCGGACCGATGGTGTAGCGATCTCCGGCGAGGCGATCGCCGCCGCGCGCCGCCTGATCGGCGGCGAATTCGGTCCCCGCTACGTCCCGGGTGAGCCGCGGGTCTACCGCAGCCCCGCCAAGAACGCCCAAGAGGCGCACGAGGCGATTCGACCGACCGACGTTGATCGCAAACCCGCGGATATCGCCGCCGATCTCGACCGCGATCAGCGCCGGCTCTACGAGCTGATCTGGAAACGGACGGTTGCGAGCCAGATGGCGTCGGCGTTGCTGGAGCAGGTCACCGTCGACATCGGCGATCCGACGGGCCGCCTCCGCCTGCGGGCGACCGGTTCTGTCGTGATTTTCGACGGGTTTCTCGCACTCTACCAGGAAGACCGCGACGACGCTGCCGAGGCGGAAGGCGAAGGCGGTCGGCTGCCGGCGATGCGGCGGGGCGAGCGCCTCGTACGCGGCGCGGTCGAGCCGAGGCAGCACTTCACGCAGCCGCCGCCGCGCTACACCGAGGCGAGCCTTGTCAAGAAGCTCGAAGAGCTCGGCATCGGCCGCCCTTCGACTTATGCGTCGATCCTGCAGGTACTGCAGGACCGCGCCTACGTTCGGCTCGAGCAGCGGCGCTTCCTGCCGGAGGACCGCGGGCGGCTCGTCACCGCCTTTCTGACGAACTTTTTTGAGCGCTATGTCGAGTACGGCTTCACCGCCGACCTTGAGGACCAGCTCGACGAAGTATCGGGCGGACGCACCGATTGGAAGGAGGTGCTGCGCAATTTCTGGCGGGATTTTTCGGCTGCGGTCAATGGCACCAAGGAGCTGACCATCAGCCAGGTGCTGGCCGCGCTGGATGCCGAACTCGGGCGCCATTTCTTTCCGGATGACGGCTCCGGGCGCGATCCGCGCGTCTGCCCGGTCTGCGGCATCGGCAGGCTCAGTATCAAGCTCGGCAAATTCGGCGCTTTCATCGGTTGTTCCGATTATCCGAACTGCCGCTACACCCGGCCGTTCGCGCTCGAAGGCGACGCCGAAGAGACTGCTGCCGCCGACACTCCGCTCGGCGACGATCCGGCGAGTGGCCTGGCGATCACCCTCAAGAAGGGCCCCTACGGGCACTATGTCCAACTCGGCGCCGACAACGGCGAGGTCAAACCCAAGCGGGTCGCCCTGCCGCGATCGATGAAACCCGGCGACGTCGATCTGGACACCGCTCTGCGACTGCTTGCCCTGCCGCGCGAGTTGGGGCGGCATCCCGAGACAGGTGAGGCTATCGTTGCCAGCATCGGACGTTTCGGCCCCTACATCAAGCACGGGGCGACCTTCAAGTCGCTCGCTCCCGATGATGACGTCCTAACCATCGGCCTCAACCGGGCCATCGTCCTGCTTGCCGAACCGGCGGCACAGCGACGGCCGGGGCCACGGCTGTTGCGTGAGCTCGGCGAGCACCCCGAAGGCGGCACCGTCGCTGTATACGCCGGGCGTTACGGCCCCTATGTCGGCCATGGCGGGATCATCGTATCATTGCCGAGAAACGCCGATCCGGACACGTTCTCACTCGATGAGGCAGTACCGCTGCTCGCCACGCAGCGCCAGAAGGGCATGCGCCGGCAAGGCAAGTCCGGAAAACTTGCTGCGGCATCGGCGAAGCCGCGAAGGGTCGCAAAGGCGACCGGCACGCGAGCCCGCGCTACTGCCGGCGCGGAAAAAAAGACTCGCACGGGGAAGCCGCGGTCTCGACCCAGCGCTCACCCGGGTTAGATGGCCAAGCGAGGCCCGCGGGCGTCGTTTGCGGCCGACCGGCGCGGGCGCGCGGCGTTGCGTGACCTGCTGCGCGAGACCGGACAGATGGGGGCTCGAACCAATCGGATGCCTGGACCGCTGAGCGCCAAGGTCGTTGGCGTCTTCTACCGCGGCCGCGAGGGCGGAAAGGTGGTGCCGACCGACCGCCGCAATCGCAACGAATACCGGGTAGCGGAACGCGATGTCGGTGGGGCCAACGACGGTGAATTGGTGAGGATCGAGTGCCCTGCGACCGGGGGGCTCGGCTTCTCGCGAGCCCGCATCGTCGAACGGCTCGGACGCTTCACGGACCCCGGTGCGGTTAGTCTTCTCGCCATCGCGACCCATGACATACCGACCGAATTCCCGATTGCTGCGATTGCCGAGGCCGAGGCGCTGCTTCCCGCGAGTTTGGCAGGCCGGAGTGATCTGCGCGACATCGCGCTGGTCACGATCGACGGCGCCGACGCCCATGATTTCGATGACGCAGTCTGGGCCGAACCGGACCGCGACCCGGGGAATCCCGGTGGTTGGCATATCATGGTGGCGATCGCCGATGTGGCGTGGTACGTGCGCCCCGGCACGGCGCTCGACCGCGAAGCCAGACGACGTGGCAACTCGGTCTACTTTCCCGACCGTGTAGTCCCGATGCTTCCTGAAATATTGTCGAAGGATCTTTGCTCGCTGAAGCCGGGTGTGGATCGTCCCTGCCTCGCTGTACATTTATGGATCAACGCCCACGGCAGCAAACGTCGGCATCGGTTTGAACGCGGGCTGATGCACTCAGCGGCGCGGCTGACTTATGAGGAAGCTCAGGCTGCGCAAGAAGCTGGGAACGAGGGCGCATTAGCCTTGCCGCAGGAAAGATTGGCGGCGCTCTTCGGCGCGTTCACGGCGCTCACTAAAGCGCGGGTGACCCGCGGCACCCTTGAACTCGACGTCGACGAGGATCGGGTCGTGCTCGACGCCGAAGAACGACCTGTCGCGATCGTCCGCGCGGCTCGGCTCGACAGCCATCGGCTGATTGAGGAGTTCATGATCCTGGCGAACGTCGCCGCCGCAGAGGAACTAGAGGCCCAGCGGCATTCCTGCATGTATCGCGTCCACGACGCGCCCGATCCGGAGAAGCTTGAGGAGTTGCGTGTCATCCTCGCCGAGGTCGGCATCCCCGGTCTCAGCCTGACAAAAGGGCAAGCGCCGAAACCAGAGCTGTTCAACCGGATTTTGCGACGTGCAGCGACCCCAGCGACCGCCGCTCTCGTCAACGAACTGGTCCTCCGCTGCCAGGCACAAGCCGCCTACAGCACCAAAAATATTGGTCATTTCGGTCTGGGCTTACGGCGGTATGCCCATTTCACCTCGCCGATCCGGCGCTATGCCGACCTGATCGTGCATCGAGCGCTCACTCCCGGCGCGAATGACGACTGGCGCGGCCCGGACTTGGAAGCTCAGCCTTCCGACGCGGACCGCGAAGAGCTCGCCGCCATAGCGGATCACATCTCGGCGACCGAGCGCCGCGCAGCCGAGGCCGAGCGCGCCGCACTCTAGCGTTACCGTGCGATTATCCTCGCCCGATCGATCGGTAGCATTTTCACAGGCCATATCAGTGGCATTGCCGAGTTCGGGCTATTCGTCACCTTGGTGGAGAATGGAGCGAATGGTCTTGTCCCGATATCGACTCTGCCTCCCGACTATTATGATTGCGACAAGCGAACGCATCGGCTGATCGGACGGCGATCTGGTCGGGTCTTCCGGATCGGAGACGAAGTGTCGGTCCGGCTTGCCGAAGCGGATGGGATCAGCGGCCGCATCGTTTTTCGGATCGAAGAGGATGGGCCGATCACAAGCTCTCGTTGCGCACCTGTCGCGCGCGTCGGCGCGCGCTCGCGACCGCCGAGTCGCAGCCGAGCCGGCCGGCACCGTTGATCGACAAACGCCGGCGATCTACTGTGCGCCTCGCAGTCGAGCGAGATTTTTACCAACCTGGCGGATCGCTGGGCTCATAGCGGAGGGGGAGTCCGCGGGGTTTTCTTTTCTGGAGTAACTGTCATTGTTATCGCGTCCGGCCGCGGTGCTCGTGCGGGCAAGCAATCTGGCCCTTGTAGTGTTGCTGGCCGCCTGCGTCGAGCACCAGTCTCTACCGAACGATCCCATCGGGCGATTGTTCGCGCGCGGTCTCGACGAGATAACGGACCTCTACATTGCACCCGTGTCGAGCCGAAAGCTAATTCTCGCCGGCGCCTCACGTTTATCTCGGCTCGACGATAAGTTCTCCGTTACTGAGGGCGCCGCTGCGGAAAACAAAACACAGGTTATACTCAGTTACGGCGGTCGGGAGGTCGCCGTCTACCCGCTGCCAGCTGATGACGAACCTCATGCTTGGGGCGCGTTGATGGGCCGCCTTGTCGCCAATGCCAAGGAGGTGTCCCCGATCGTCGCCGCGCTTTCAGAAGACCAGATCGACAAGGCCCTGTTCGACGGTGTCACCGGTGCGCTCGATCGCTTTTCGCGTTACGCTGCGCCCGAAACCGCGCGCGATCAGCGCGCCGTTCGCGACGGGTTTGGCGGGATCGGCGTAACCCTCGAGCTTTCCGGCGAAGAGTTTCGGATCACTCAGGTGACATCGGGTGGGCCAGCCGCGCTTGCCGGGATTAAGCCTGACGACCAGCTCGTCGCCGTTGATGGCGCGGCGACCGCTGGCCGCTCGCAAAGCGATGTGGTTCACTCTCTTCGCGGCCCGATCTTCAGTCCGGTAGAGGTCACCGTTTATCGTCCGAACCCAGGCCAAAAGCGCAGCTTTCGTCTTCAGCGGGCGCTAGTCATTCTCCCCACCGTGACAATGTCGCGAGACGGGGACGTCGCCGTTTTCCAGGTCGCGAGCTTCAACCAGAACACGACGCAGCAGATCGTTGAGGACCTCGGGCGGTTGGAGCGTGAGATTGGTCAGCGGCTGCGCGGCATCGTCCTCGATCTTCGAGGCAACCCCGGCGGGCTGCTCGATCAGGCCGTCAGCCTGTCGGATGTCTTTATTCCCAAGGGGCCGATCGTCGCGACGGTGGGCCGCCACCCGGCGAGCCGTCAGTTCTTCGAAGCGTCCGGCGACAGCATGGCCCCGCAAATCCCGATCGTCGTGCTGATTAATGGTGGTTCAGCCTCGTCTTCCGAAATCGTCGCCGCGGCCCTTCAGGATGTTGGGCGCGCGGTAATTGTCGGTAGCGCCTCTTATGGAAAGGGCACCGTCCAAACCGTTCTGCGCCTGCCTAACGATGGCGAACTGACTCTGACTTGGGCTCAGCTAGTCAGCCCGTCGGGATATCTCCTGCATGAACACGGCGTCATTCCGACCCTATGCACGAGCGATCTCGGGGATGACGACAATTCCGTCCAGATTGCATTGCAGCGAACAATCATGCCCGCATCGCCGGCGGCTCGTCCACGAGCATCGCTCGACGAAGGCGCCTGGTCTCAGCTGCGCCGCTCGTGCCCGGCGCGGCAGGGCGACCATGAGATCGACATCAAGGTGGCTAAGCGCCTTCTCGCGGATCCGGCGCTCTTCAGTCAGGCAGTGCACACCCTCTCAGCGGCTCCGAAACTGGCCGCCGCCCCGGCTACGGCGACGGGTGCGCCGGCCGAGCGCGCCTTGACAGGAGCCGGTGGATCACTATTGTCCGAACCACGGCACCCCTAAATGTGAGAGCCTGGTCCATGGCCAAGACGAACACTGTCCTGATCAAGCTGGTCAGCAGCGCCGACACGGGCTTCTACTATGTCACAAAAAAGAACCCGCGGACCAAAACCAGCAAACTCGAACTCAAAAAATTCGATCCGATCGTCCGCAAACACGTCTTATTCAAAGAAGCTAAGATAAAATAATCGCGAGGTGCGGATCCCGATTACTGCGTGCTAACGGTCGCTCGCTAGTCGCCATCACAGACAATCACATGTCGGCCGAGCGGATGACCACGCGATTCCGCCCGGCTGACTTGGCGCCATAAAGAGCATCATCGGCGCGTTTCAATAGCCGCCTACTGTGGTCGCCGCCCGCTATAGCCGCAGCCACCCCGACACTGATCGTAACAGCCAACTTTTCGCCGCGCGATCTGACAGTAAACGGATCTTTGGCGACCGCAGCCCGAAGGCGCTCGGCGACCGCAGCCGCATTGGCGAGGTCGGTCTCGGGCATCACCACGAGAAATTCCTCTCCACCCCATCGCACGACCAGATCGACGCTGCGAACACTCTTGATCGTCCGCACGGCCATTTCCCGCAATACATCATCGCCAGCATCATGGCCGTAGGTATCGTTGACCTGCTTGAAATGGTCGACGTCGAACAGCAATACAGCCGCGCTCGTGACGTCCTGATTGACTCGCTCCATCAGCTCGTCGAGATGAGCTTCTCCATAACGACGAATGTAAAGACTGGTCAGCGGGTCTGTGAGAGCGAGCGACAAACCACGCTGATAATTCTGTTGCAGCCGGTCCTGCAGTCTCTTGCGGCGGACCTGTGTGGCCGTACGCGCCAGCAACTCATTCCGGTCCACCGGCCGAATGAGATAGTCGTTCGCGCCGAGGTCGACGAGGCCTTTGGCGACACGGATCAGGTCGATATCCTCGGCGATTAGCAAGATCGGAAGCTGGCGGAAGGCCTCATTCGCCCGACAGCGCGAGACGAACCGTAGCGGGTCGCAGCTAGGCATCGACAAGCTGACAATGATCAGCTCAGTGTCGCCGTCTAGCAACGCTTGAGCTTCGGTGCTGCCTGCGGCACACATTACCGAATGGCCGACCGAGCGCAAGGTCTCGGCCATTTGTACTGCAGCGAAGTGATCCTCTTCCACGATCAGGATCGTTGCCGGGCCGGCATTCTCGGCGGCAGCAATGTCGCGGCCAGCGAACCGACCGCAGATCTCTTCGCGCAAACGCCATTCTTCCATCATCCGCTTCAGCCGCGCCAACGAGCGCACGCGTGCGAAAAGGGCGATGTCGTTTACCGGCTTGGTTAGGAAATCATCAGCACCAACCTCGAGACCGCGAAGGCGATTGGCGACGTCCGACAAAGCAGTCACCATGACTACCGGAACGTCGGCGGTCCGCGGATTGGCCTTCAACCGGCGGCAAACCTCGAACCCGTCCATGCGTGGCATCATGACATCGAGCAGGATCACGTCCGGTAGCTCGCTGTCGGCAATCTCTAAGGCGGTGCGGCCGTTATATGCCGAAAGGACGTCGAAATATTCGCTCGATAGCTTGGCCTCGAGCAGCTTTACGTTTGCCTCGACATCATCGACAACCAGCACTCGGGCAGACATGAGCTGTTCGCACGTATCAGGATGAGGAAAGCGCCCGCGTCAGGAGAGGAAACGCTCGACAGTCGTAAGGAAGCTTGTTACCGAAATCGGCTTTGCGATATAGGCCTCGCAGCCGCCGTCGCGGATCTTCTCCTCGTCACCTTTCATTGCGAAAGCAGTCACCGCGATGATCGGGATCATGCGCAAAGAGTCGTCGCGTTTGATCCATTGGGTCACTTGGAGACCTGATACTTCGGGAAGTTGAATATCCATCAAGATCAGATCGGGATGATGCTGTCGCGCAAGCGCAAGCGCTTCGATGCCGTCCTTGCTCTGGAGCGTACCATAACCGTGTGCCACGAGGAGATCATTAAATAGCTTCATATTGAGGTCGTTGTCTTCGACGATCAAGACCTTCTTCCGCGTCGGCGGATTGACGTTCTCGTTTGATTTCGGCACTTCGAGCGTCATGCTTCGCCGGCCTCGAGAAAAGTGCTGAAATGTCAGCGGAAGGGTCGATCGCAATCCCGCTGACCGACTTTCCGCCGTGGCTACCCTCGCGCGTTTTAAAGGATCGAACTTAACAATCCGTAACCGCCCTCCCCCAACAAAGGTGCAGAGCCGATGGCAACCCAATTCCGCATCGGCGTAGATCTTGGCGGCACGAAGATTGAAGCGGCCGCCGTCGATCGCCTTGGCGCGGTTCGATTCCGCCAGCGTGTCGCGACACCCACAGGAAATTATCAGGCGACGATAGAAGCTATCGCCGCTCTCGTCGGGGTAATCGAACTGCAGATCGGCGAAACCGCGCGCGTCGGGATTGGTATCCCCGGTACTATTTCGCCGATGACTGGATTGGTGAAGAACGCAAACTCCACTTGGCTGATCGGTCGCCCACTTCGGCGGGACCTCGAGACGGCACTTGGAAGGCCAACGCGCCTAGAGAACGACGCCAATTGCTTTGTGTTGTCGGAAGCGACCGATGGGGCCGCGGTAGGCGCGGAAACGGTCTTCGGTGTAATTCTCGGTACCGGGGTCGGAGGGGGGATCGCCCTCGGGGGACGGATTCTCCTCGGGGCTAACGCGATTGCCGGAGAATGGGGCCACAACCCGCTGCCCTGGCCAGCGCCGGGCGAGATCCCGGGACCCGCGTGCTATTGCGGTCGGTCGGGCTGCGTTGAGACCTTTCTCTCCGGGCCCGCGCTTGCAGAAGATCATCAACGTCACGGGGGGCGAAGGCTGAGTCCAATTGAGATCGCCGCCTCCGCCGCGCGAGGCGATGCGGAATGCGGCGCAACCCTTGGGCGCTACGTGGGTCGGCTCGCCCGCGGGTTAGCCTCGGTGATCAATCTGGTCGATCCCGATGCGATCGTACTGGGGGGCGGCCTTTCCGGGATATCGGCCCTTTATGAGAGAGTTCCTCTCTTGTGGAAGAAATACATCTTTTCAGACAAAGTCGTTACTCGCCTGCTTCCTCCCGTTCATGGCGATTCGAGCGGCCTGCGGGGCGCCGCTTGGCTGTGGCGCCCGGGGGAAGAGGCGTGACCAGGTTGTGCCGCAATTGTCGGCACCATCGCCATCTCGCCGACTCCGCGCGAGCGGCGCGGCGAGCGCGGCTCGCCGCGTCAAATCAACCATGCAGCACTTCATACACCGTCGATGCCCGCGTCGATTGCGACGCCTTTTACGCGACGGTCGAAAAGCGCGACAGGGCTGACCTCGTCGATCGACCGGTCATCATTGGAGGTGGACAGTGCGGTGCCATGCTCGACTGCTGCTATGTGGCCGCGACTCTATGGCGTGCGCTCCGCGATGCCGATGTTTAAGGCACTGGCGGCCTGCCCGGATGCGGTCGTGATCCGGCCGGACGTGGCGAAATATCGCGAAGTCGGGCGCGCGGTGCGCGCCGAGATGCTGGGGCTGACGCCACTCGTAGAGCCGTTATCAATCGATGAGGCCTTTCTCGATCTTGGCGGCGCCCAACACCTATATGTCATGTGTCCAGTCCAGCTCCTCGCGACTCTCGCTCGCCGAGTCGAACCCGAGTGCCAAGCTCGCGTCCGATCTCGACAAGCCGCGGCGCCTCGCTGTGCTCAGCCGGAGCGAGGCTGAGACTTTTCTCGCCGACAAGCCGCTTTCTATGTTGTGGGGGGTGGGCACAGCGATGCGGCAGCGTCTCGCCGGCGATGGGATCACGTCGATCCGCCAGCTTCGCCATCCTCGGAGAGCGCGAGCTCGGTGCTCGCTATGGGCAGATTGGCGGTCGGATGGCTCATCTCGCACGCGGCGAGGACCGGCACCCGCAGATCCGCGTACCCCAGCGCATTCAATTTTAGCGGAGACCACTCTGTCGCACGACGAGGCCGATGCGCCTGTACTGGCTCACGCTCTCTGGCGGCTGTGCGAGCGCCAATCGGCCCGCTTGAAGCAGGCTTCGCTTGCCGGCAGGGCGATCAGTTGGAAACTCAAGACGGCCAACTTTCGCGTGCGCACGCGGTCTCGCCTGCTGGCCGACCCGACCCAACTGGCCGGCGCTTTGTTTCGCACCGCAGTTGCCCTGCTCGCCGGAGAGGCCCACGGCGTCATTCGGTTTCGGTTGATCGGGGTCGGGTCCGAGGGCCAGGTGGCCGACCCGCCGACCCTATTCGACCGCGAACTCGGCCGGGCTCGGCGGCTCGAGCATGCTGGATCAAATTCGCATCAGGCTCGGCGATCACTTAGTGCGGCTCGGCCGCGGACCTGCCGCCAACAAGACGCCGTACCCCGACATCCGAACGCGGCGAAGGAAGTCGACCGGAGGAGTGATTAAAAAGGCGGTCAGCAGCTCGGTTTAGCCAGCGGCTCGATATCGTCCAGCTTGGCGCGGATCGAGTATTCGCCATAGTCGATCAGCATATCCTGCGAAACTCCGTTGTCCAGAAGGCGCATCCCGAGCTCGTAATCCGGCTTCTCGATGCTCGCATCCACCGGGAAGAACGCAAGCCGGACGCGCCAGCCGGGCCGTTGCAACAACGGGCTGACCGGTACCGCCGCGGGATCGGCCGTGATCCTGACGCCGATCGCCGCCGAAACCTGAACCGCATTCTCATCGGTGGCCCCGTCGAACACCTGGCGCGAGAGAAAGTTCTCACCCTCGTGCGCCTTGTCGATCAGCAAGATCGTGTGCGCGCTGGGAAACAAGACGCCGGGGTCGAGCTTCAGGGTCTGCGGTTTCGGCTTTGTGAAGTCGACACTGCCGCCCTTTCCCGGACCATCAAGCTTTGCCTCACCATGGATGTCCTGGTCGAGCTCCCCGTTTCGAGTCTGCTTTTGATTAAACCGGTAGCGCAGCCCGTCTTTCGACTCCCAAGTGACAAAGCTCGACACGATGTCCACATCGGGCGTCTCGCCATAACGCATCCTCAGCCGATAGCGCTGCTCGATGGTCCATCCGTCGCACGTCTCGCCCCATTCATAGTCCATTGTGCCGCGTGCATCGACCACGCCCGAATCGTTCCGAGCGGAACCCAAGGTCATCGAATACAGCGCCCGGTGTGGCGCGATTTCGGCGCCGCCAGCCGCCGTCCCCACTGCCACAAGCCCCGCCGCAAGGACAAACGATACGATGGGCCGATTGATCATGGACACAACCCTCCCCAGGCGGTCTCGCCAGCCAGAAGCTCGCGATCCGGCCCGCAGATAATAGGCAATCCTGGTTAGCGACGATCCCCGCGAAAACTCAGCCTCGCCCCTGTGGAAATTCTCGATCAAACCTCAAGCCAGCACCGCTGACTACTCATCTATGCGCGCTTCTGATAGGCGGCAGATCGAGGCGAAGATGCAATTCCTTCAGCCGCTCCGGCGGTATCGGCGCCGGAGCCTGCATCAGGAGATCCCGTGCCTGCTGGTTCATTGGGAAGCCGACGACCTCCCGAATGTTTGGCGTATCTGCCAACAGCATAACGATGCGGTCGATACCAGGCGCCATCCCGCCATGTGGCGGCGCGCCGTATTTGAACGCGTTGAGTATCCCACCAAAACGCGCCTCCACCTCCTCCGCCGTGTAGCCGGCGATGGCAAAGGCCTTATACATAATGTCCGGGCGATGGTTGCGGATCGCCCCGGAAGCTAGCTCGACGCCGTTGCATACGATGTCATACTGGTGAGCCAAGACCTCGAGCGGGTCCAACCTCTCCAGCGCCTCGACCCCCCCTTGTGGCATCGAGAACGGGTTGTGGCTGAACTCAATTTGCGTGGTCTCTTCGTCGAGCTTGTACATGGGGAAATCAGTGACCCAGCAGAACTCGAAGGCGCCCTCTTTGGTGAGACCGAGCTCCCGTCCAATCTTGAGCCGCGCGTCGCTTGCGAACGGCACAAAGCTATTTGGCGCTCCGCACACGAAAAAGACTGCATCGCCGTCGTTGAGCTCCAATTTGCCGCGCAGCTTGGCGCTCGCTGCCAGGCCGAGGTGTCTAGCAATCGGTCCAACGCCTTCGCCGTCGCGAAAGATGATATATCCGAGCCCTGCCTGCCCTTGGGATTGGGCCCAGGAATTCATCTGATCGCAAAAGGCGCGGCTTCCCCCGGTTGGCGCTGGAATCGCCCAAACTTGGACCTTGGGGTCGGCCTCAATCAAATCGGCGAACACTTTGAACCCGGAACCTCGGAAGTCGCGTGTGACATCGCTCATGAAAATCGGATTGCGCAAATCGGGCTTGTCGCTGCCAAAGCGCCGTATCGCCTGAGCATAGGCGATTTGCGGAAAGGGCAGAGGGGTCACCGGCCGGCCACCGCCGAATTCCTCGAACACCCCGTGCAGCACCGGGCCTATCGCCGCGAAAACGTCCTCCTGGGTAACGAACGACATCTCGAAATCGAGCTGATAATGCTCACCCGGCGAGCGGTCGGCGCGGCCCGCCTCGTCTCGGAAGCAAGGCGCAATCTGAAAATAGCGGTCGAACCCGGCTACCATCAGCAGCTGCTTGAATTGCTGTGGCGACTGCGGCAACGCATAGAACCCGCCGGGGTGTAGTCGGCTCGGCACCAAGAAATCTCGTGCTCCCTCCGGCGAGCTGGCGGTCAGGATCGGCGTTTGGAACTCGGTAAAGCCCTGCTCGATCATCCGGCGCCGAATCGAGGCGATGACATAGGCGCGAAGCATGATGTTGGCGTGCATCTGCTCGCGCCGCAAATCGAGAAATCGATAAGCGAGCCGCATATCCTCGGGATATTCGGCTTCGCTGTTGACCGGGAACGGCAGCGGCTCGGCGGGCGACTGTACCTCCATCTCGGCGATCACGAGTTCCACCTCGCCGGTTGCCAGGTTCGGGTTCACCGTCGCGTCCGAGCGTGCAGCAATCCGGCCGGTCACGGTCACCACGCTTTCGAGGCGCAGCGCATCGACGGTGGCGAACAGCGGCGAGGAAACGTCGATCACGCATTGCGTGACCCCGTAGTGGTCCCGCAGATCGATAAAGAGCAGTTGCCCATGGTCCCGCTTGCGGTGCACCCATCCGGATAACCGCGCGATCCGACCAGCGTCGGGAAGACGCAGTGCTCCGCAAGTATCGGTCCGATAGGCGTGCATCGGGAAAGGATCCGAGACCACATTGAAAAGAAGGAACACGGCATGGAAGAGCTGTCGTTGTCAAGGCGCGAGCCATGCAAAGGACAGGGTGGTTCCGGGCTTCCGCCTTCGATATACACCACAATTAATGACGGTGATCACCGATACCGCGGCACTGGTCCGCTTTTGTGCCGCGCAGAAAGGCACGAGCTTTGTCGCCGTCGATACCGAGTTCATGCGCGAGCGCACGTATTGGCCAATCCTCTGTCTCGTGCAGGTAGCGGGTCCCACAGAAGCCGCGGCGATCGACACGCTCGCTCCGGAAATCGATCTGACACCGCTGCTCGCCTTGATGGCAGACAAAAGCATTCTCAAGGTCTTTCACGCTGCACGCCAAGACGTCGAGATTTTTTTCAACCTGTCGGGTTCGGTCCCGACACCGCTCTTCGACACCCAGATCGCGGCGATGGTTTGCGGGTTTGGCGATGCCGCGAGCTACGAGACGCTCGTCGGCAAGCTCGCACACGCCACGCTCGACAAATCCTCGCGGTTTACCGATTGGTCGCATCGACCGCTCACCGAGCGGCAGATCCGTTATGCTCTGGCCGATGTGGTTCATCTGCGCACCGTCTATGAGGGGCTGCAGCAACGGCTGGCGTCGAACGGCCGCGCCGGTTGGTTCGCCGAGGAGATGGCGGGGCTCGCCGATCCCGAGACATACCGGAGCGAGCCGAGCGAGGCGTGGCGTCGCTTTCGCCTGCGCGGCCGGGTCGATCCGCGCTTCTTCGGCGTACTGCGCGAGGTGGCGGCATGGCGGGAAACGGCGGCTCGGCAACGCAACTTGCCGCGCGGACGCATCATCAGGGACGAGGCGGTGCTCGAGATCGCCGCCCATGCGCCGAAGACGATAGAAGCGCTGGCAAGGTCGCGAAGCCTCGGCAAGGGAGTGGCCGAAGGCAGGCTCGGCAACGAGATCCTGCAGGCCGTGCAACGCGGGCTCGTCAGCTCAAAGGCGTTGGAGCCGCCCCCGTCAAGAGCCGATACCCCGCCCGGTCTCGGCCCGTTGGTCGAGCTATTGCGTGTCCTGTTGAAGCACAGATGCGAAGAGCATCAGGTTGCGCAAAAGCTGGTGGCCGCGGCCGAGGATCTCGAAGCGATTGCGGCAGACGACAAGGCCTCGGTGCCGGCGCTCTCCGGATGGCGCTATGAGATCTTTGGCAAAGACGCGCTCGCGTTGAAACACGGTCGGCAGGCCCTAACGGTTCGGCAAAACCGGATCGCTCTGGTCGAGGTTGCCGCCTCCGCGCGATGACCGATGCCGCGTGGCTTGCGCGGTCACGGCTTCCCTGCTCGACGGGAAGATAGCGGGAAATCGCCGATTTGCCGCCCGAAATCGCTCGAATCGCCGCCCCCGGCGACTTGTAGAACAAACACTTACGAGACCAATTCCCTACCTCGGCGAACAGGGAATTAAATCGGTCGAACAGGGAAGCAAATTCGGCCTAGGAGGGAAGCACCAGGGACACGGCCGGGTTACCGCGTCGGCTCGCGGCTGAGCCCGTTTGCCGCCAGGCCGTCGATGTAGGCGCGCCAGCGTTTCTGGTACTCGACGCCGAGCTCGTAGAGATAGGCCCAGGAATAGATCCCGGTATTGTGCAGATCATCGAAAGTGATGCGCACCGCGTAGTTGCCGACCGGCTCCAGCCCGATGATCCCGACATGCGCACGGCCGGCGACCAGGGTCTTCTGGCCCGGTCCGTGTCCCTTGACCTCGGCGGACGGGCTTTCGACCCGCAGATACTCAGCCGGAAGACGAAAGCGGGTGCCGTCGTCAAAGTCGACCTCGAGCAGCTTTTCCGCCTTCTTCAGGCGCAGCTCGACCGGCCAACGCGTTGTTTCGCCAGCGTTCACCCCAGCTCCCTCACGGCGGCGGCGTGGGTTTGGCCGGCAGCTCGTCATCGCGCAGCTTGCGGGCCTCGTCGACCAGCATGATCGGGATGCCGTCGCGGATCGGGTAGGCGAGCCCCGCCTCGTCGCTGATCAACTCCTGGGCCTCACGGTCGTAGCGCAGTGGCGCCTTGGTCAGCGGACAGACCAGGATCTCGAGCAGCCGCGGATCGATTTCCGGTGTTGCTTCCATGCCGTCCTCCGGGGTCCCAATCGTCTGGTCTCTGGCCTCAATGACGCGCGCTGGGGCCGTCGTGCTGCTGGTTCAGCGCCGCCATCTCGACGATTGCGGTGAGGAGCCGGGCGCGCTCGTCGAGATCGGGCGCCTCGAGCAGCGCCTGCTTCTCGCTCGGCTCGAACGGGCAGATCATCGCGATCGAGGTGACGAGGCGGTCGCCCGGCACCGAGGTGATCGCGTCCCAATCGGCCTCGATTCGGTGATGCTGGAAATAGGCCCTGAGACCGCGCAGCAGCCGGTCGCGGTCAAAGCCTGGCTCATCGTCGCTTGCCAAGTCGCGGGCGAAATCGCGCCACTCGGGCACGACCCGCCGATAGCCCTCCAACAGCGGCAATTCTTCGCGGATGCGGAACCGGCTGATGCCCGTCAAGGTGATCAGAAAACGCCCGTCATCAGTCTCGGAGAACGAGGTGATCCGCCCGGCGCAGCCCGTCGGGTAGACCGGCGGATTGTCCCCGGCAATCCGTGGATCGCTCGGCTGCACCATCCCGATCAGTCGCTCGCCAGCCAGCGCATCGCTGGTCATCGCCAAATAGCGCGGCTCGAAGATGTTGAGCGGGAGCCGCCCACGCGGCAATAGCAGCACGCCGGTCAGCGGAAAGATCGGAAGGATCGAGGGGAGCGCGGTCCCGCCAACCCGCTCGCTCATCCCGGCATCTCCCTTAGGAAAACATCTGGGCGGAGAGCCGCCGCCGGCCGCTCAACGTCAACGGATCGGTCGGCCCCATCGCCTCGAAGAATTTGACGAGCTGCTTGCGCGCCGCCTGCTCGTTCCACTCCCGATCGCGCTTGAACAGGGCCAACAGTTCGTCGATCGCGGTTTCGCGCTCGCCGCTGCCAAAGAGTGCGGTGGCGAGCTCGAAGCGCGCCTCGTGATCGTCGGGGTTCGCCGCCAGACGAGCGCGCAGCTTCTTCGCGCCGGCCATCGCCTTCTGCGCTTGTTCGGCGAGCTCCAGCGCCGATCGCGCCGCGGTAATCTCGGCGTGTGTGGCACTCTCCTTTGGCACCCGGTCGAGGAGCTGACGCGCCTTGGCGAGCTCGCCGCGCGCAATCATCGCCCGGCTGTTGCCGGCGAGCGCTTCGACATTCGCGGGGTCGCGCTGTAGGATCTGCGAATAGAGTGCCCCCGCGCTCTTGTGATCGCCCGACTGCAGCGCCTGCTTGGCCATCGTCAGCGCTTCTTCGACCGGCGAAGGCCCGCCTTTGCCGCCGCCGACCCGCTGGACGAACTGCTTGACTTGGCTCTCGGGCAGCGCTCCGACAAAGCCGTCGACGGGACGGCCGTCCTTAAAGGCGTAGACCGCGGGGATCGACTGGATGCGCATCTGCTGCGCGATCTGGGGGTTCTCGTCGATGTTCAGCTTGACCATCCGGACGGCACCATTGGTGGCACGTACGGTTTTTTCGAGGATCGGCCCAAGCTGCTTGCACGGCCCGCACCAAGGTGCCCAGAAATCGACGATCACCGGAGCCTCGAAGGAGCCGTCGACCACCTCGGTCATAAAGGTCGCGGTCGTGACGTCCTTCACCGCGGCGGGGCCGGCACCCGCGCCGCCGATCAAAGCTTCGCTCGGCATCACTGTCCTCGTTAGGGTTTATCGCACAACATGATGGCACGCCCCGGCGATGGCAAGCGCTCGGAGGCGAGGATCGTCAGCGAAGCTCGCGTTCAGTGTGCTCCGGCCGGGTCGCGCTCGAAACCGGCGAGATCGATGACCCGCGGCTCGTGCCCGCAAGCGGCGATGAAGCGTAACAGATCAGCCGGTGCGATCGCGGTGGTGCGATCATTCGCCAGCGGGTGGTAGTTAAGCGGGTCGTGATCGAGCATCGCGGCGTCGAGCACCGGGGTGACCAAATGCTCGACATCGTTGACGAGCGCAAAGGGCGTGACACTGCCGGGGCGCACCCCGAGGACCTCGTAAAGGTCGACGGCGGCGCCGAACGAAAAGCGCGGTGCGGTCAGCCGCAAAGCGAGCCGCTTGAGGTCGGTCCGCCGCTCCTCGAGCATGACCGCGAGCCAGAGCCCACCCTTCTTGTCTTTGAGAAACAGGCTCTTGCAGTGGCCCCCGGGCAGGGTGCCGCGCAGCGCCGCCGCCTCGGCGACGGTGAAGACCGGCGGATGCGCGTAGGTTCGGTGGGCGATCCCGAGCGCATCGAGACGTAAAAACAGCTCCTCGGGGGTCAGCGGCGGTATTGCCATTGACCGCGCACGGTGCGGGTCGTTGATCGCGAACGCAAGCCTTCAAAATTTTACGATGGCAAAAGCCCCGGCGGCTTGCCTCGCCGTGGACAGCGGTCGGGGTGTGACGGCGGGAGGGGCGGCGGGGCCGCCCCTCGAACCGGAGCAATCAAGGCGGGAGGTTAGGTTACGGGGTGAAAGTCGTCGAGACCGGCACGCTGTCGTTGGACAGGGTGTCAAGGGTCTCCCTCAAAATGATAGTGATTGGGGGTGGCCCCACAACAGCAATCTCAGTCTCCGAAGTCCTAACGATCCCCAGCAAGGTGACGCGCTTGGTGCCGATGACCGCCGGGGCGGACGCAAACACCCCCTCGAGGCCCATCTGCGTAGTTGTCAAGTCTGCACTAATCGCGTCAAGTGCTACCTCTTCCCAACAGATGAAGTTTGTGGAGGTCGACGTCTGGTTCTCATTGCCGATCGTGCTAGGGTTGCCGCCGAAGAAGTCGAGGTCGACAAAGACCGGGTTATTTGGGCGGTTGGACGTCACATCCAAGGTCAGCAAAGTGAGGAACGCCTGGGTACCGGGAGAGCCCGTTTGCGTATATCTAGCATTTCCGAAGACCCTTCCGGTGACCTCCTGGTAATGGCCGGCGGCGCCGTCGAAGACGAGACCGCCAGTGCTGCTGGTGTTAATGGCGCTGCCGGTTGCAGGGAAAGTCGCCAACTTGGGATCTGCCTGGATCGGGATCGCAGGGTAGCTCGCGAGCGCGAGGCCGAACTGCACCCCGGTGCCGATGACATCCCGCAGATCGGCACTGCCGATCAACCCGTCGAACTTGACCGGCTGGTCAGTGGCCGGATCGATCACCCAGCCGATCAGATAGCCGCCAGGACATGGGGCCGCGGGCACGCTTTTGGTCGGCAGACCGGTTTTGTAGCCATCTTCGGGAGTGCCATCGGGGACGAGGATAATTTTCTCGAATACCGTCGCGGTGACGTCGAAATTGGTCTCTTGGCAGACCGTGTTGGCGGCACTCGCGCCGCAAACCCAGTGAAACCTGATCGTCACCACCTGGTCCGAGGAGCAGGTAGCGCCCTTTGGGCAGACGACGCCGATCTTTAACGCGCTCGCCGGGGCCGTCCCGCCATCCTCCAGCGGCACAGCCGGAGCGTTGATGAATTTGGGGAAGACAATCACGCTCCCCGGCTCTTGGGAGTCGCTCAACTTCGCACTCCGCGTCTGCGCGAAAGCCGGCATCGCCAAGGCAAGCGCCGGCACTATCAGCAACATAGATCGCATGGTTGCTTTAATTGGCTTCATGTCTCCCTCCTCACTGGCGCGATCGGTTCGGATGGTCGAACCAAATCGCACGATCTCACAATTTTGACATCTTTGGAAGCGAACTTGACCATACTATCGCCATATTTTCGACTGGCTCGCTGGTCGCGCAGCGGGAGCGCTGCATGAACGGCGCACGAGGCGGTCCACCAGGCGGGAACGCAAGCCTTGCAAAGCAGGCCTCCCCGGCTAAGATGAGGAGCGCCGCGGGCCGACCCGCCGCGGCCGGTGCGGGTGTAGCTCAGGGGTAGAGCACAACCTTGCCAAGGTTGGGGTCGGGGGTTCGAATCCCCTCGCCCGCTCCAGATTGATCAAGAGGTTAGATCGGGTCCGCTTGGTGGCGTTTTGGTTCTAGCAACCACATAGCAACCAACGTGCTTGCCTTTGCCATTTTGCGGCGCGCACCGCGGCCCTCAGTGCCAACTCCCGAGGCGCCAGACTGATACGGCGCGGGGATGACCCGATCCAGCTGGCGGGGAGGGGCGCCAAGTCGTCCGCATCCGCGGATGCCGCGCAGCCGCGCCGCGTCCCCCTCCATCATACCAGCCAGCGTGGCGATCCCCGCCGTCAAACAGAACCGCTCGAAACTCACACCGACTTGTTGCCAAGCCTCTTCGACAATTGCCGCCGGGACAACCCCGGCCGCTGTGGTAGACTTTTCCATGGCGTTGCTCTCCTTCGCGGATTCAGCACCCCGAGCCTACTGGCTCAAGGCGGGCAACGCCTACCTCACATAGTCAACATCGGCCGGGACATCCCCCGGCCAGCAGTGTTGACACAGTGTTGACACATAATTTGATTTCTGTTACCGGGCAGAAAGGTACTTTGGGAGGAAATGTTAAAGGTACTTTGGGAGGAAATGTTAATGCGTGTCGAACGTTTATCATTTGCGGCTGGTGTTGCGCTATCGATTGGCTTTGGCGGCTCGGCTCATGCGGCGACTGAACCAGCCCCAGGTGCATATGTAGTGTCTGGTAGTGTGAGCGCGGTCGTGGCTGGAGGCAATGCCACCTGTCCTACGACAGGTACGAAGATTTCCGGCTATTCCTATTGGCCGGGAGACCAAAACTCAGGGAGAAATTTCACTATCATTATACCGCCAGTCAGTCCATTATCGGGGGTGGCTTTGTCCTTTCCGCCGCTGAGCAATTTCACGGGTCAGGTCTGGACAGATACGCTAACCTATTCTTTGCCGCCTAAGACTAGACAGGTAGAGGAACCCTTTACCCTGGCTTTCACGGCTTTCAATGCCAATTCGTTCTCAATCACGCTGAAGACCACGATTGGCACACAAGTCTTTGGAACCGGCGGCACCTGCTCAATCAGTTACGCTCTTAAATTCCAATTGGGATTACCGAGCAGCTTGTTTTGATAAGCCGCCTCCTGCGCCCGGTGGCGCGACCTTTCGCGCCTTCAACAGCACCGGATTAAACGGCTTGGTCAGATAGTCGCTGGCGCCGAGCTCGACGCAGCGCACCACGCCGGTGATCTCCTCGAGGGCCGAGATCCATCACCACCGGGATATCGCGCAATGCAACATCAGGGCGCATCTCCGCCAGTACCCCGTAGCCGTCGAGCTCGAGCGCGTCGAACAATGGGGATTGATGCTGTCGAGCGGCGCGCTTAGAGAGGGACGCGGTAGATCGGGAGCGTCGGGCGGCACGCGCTCTTGATGCGGGCCATCGACGGCTCGTGAGGGAATCTTTCGCGGACTCGGCGTCAGCTCAGACCTATGCTGTGCGTGGAGCATGCAGTCACGGTGACTTTTCCACGCTTCGAAAGTCCCGGTCCGATTTCGGATCAGCCGGAAGGTCTTGGCTGTTTCGCCTACAACGTGAACCGCTTTGTTGAGACTGCCATCTCTCGGCGTCCCGCGAATTATGTCGAGTATGGCTGCAGCAGTGCGCAATGGCTCGCCGCGTCCTTCCGGGCTGACGAACCCTGCTTTGTTGAGGACGCGCCACCCATGGCCTCGCCGAAACGCCTCATGTACGATGCGGTACGCAATGGCGTAATTAGGATCGCTAGTGCTCTTCTCGTCGATGGATGACAAGGCCTGGACGAGAGGGAGCGTGCAAAATGCTTGCCGCTGCCGCTCGTCGTCGGGCCAGAACATGTAAGAGAGAAGGGGATTCCAGATGCCCGAGATAAGGCTGAGGTGAAGATCCGGACCGAATAGCTCCATCTCGGGCATCAGCGAACCCCGCCGATCGCCGGCGCTGGGCCGTATTCGGAGACTGTGGCAAACCGCAGCTTGTCGCGCATGGCGCCTCCGCATTGGCGCTCCGCAGGGATGGTCGCGGCGGCGTGCGGGTGCGGTTCCCGCTTTTCGGCCCGTCGGCCTGGCCGCCGCGATCGGAGGCTATCGCGCCGCGTGCAGCGGCACCACCTCGGCAGTGGGCTTCTGATCGCCCATCAGCTCGGCGGTGCGGCCCGCCACCGCATCGGCCGCGGCGAGCAGCACGGCGTCGGCCGAGTGCACGTACCGCGAGGTGACCGAGCGGCCCCTGTGTCCGACGAGCGCTGCGATCGCCGGCTCGCTGTAGCCGAGGTCCGCGGCGAGCGAGGTAAAGGAGTGCCGCAGCACGTGTGGGGTGATGTCCGCCGGCAGCCCGCCGAGCTTGGCGATGCGCGGCCAGAATTTCTTGAAGTGCATCACTGTCTGGGCATTGCCCCGGGAGGCTGGAAACACGCGATCGGCGCCGATGTGCGGCAAGCCACTGAGCACGTCGCAGGCGGCATGCGGCAGCGGGCGGACGCTGCGCCCGGTCTTGGTGTCGGCGAGCCTCGCCGTGCGCCGGGCAAGGTCGAGCTCCGCCCACCGCAGTCCCATTGCCTCGCCGCTGCGCCAGCCGGTCAGCGCAAGGAAGCGCGTCGCAGCGATTGCCGCGGGCCACATCCCGGCGGCTTCTGCCTTGCGCAAGGCCTCCCCCAGCGCCGCGTATTCGCCATCCGTCAGCCGGCGATTGCGTTCCTGGTCGGCGAAGCGCTCGACACCGTGCGCCGGGTTGTCGACGCGCATCCGCCGCCGCACGGCATAGGTGAAAATTCCGCCGAGCAGTCCCACCGCGCGCGTCGCCGCCGTCCGCCCTCCGGTCACACGCGCGAGACCGCGGTTTTTTGCCGTTTTCGTCTTGCCGGCCGTCTTGCCCTCGGCGATGTCGTGCAAGAGGCGCTCGACATCGTCCCGAGTGACGGCGGCAACGGCGAGCCCGCCCAGCAGCGGCTTGACGTGGCGCTCAATGCGGCCCTTGTCGACCGCCAGCGTGCTTGCCTTCTTCGGGCTCTTGTTACGCGTCAGCAGCCGCCCGGCCTCAGCATCGACAAGATATGCGTCGCACAGCTCGGCGACGGTGGTTGCCTTGCGCGTGGCACGCTTCCTCGCCGCCGGATCGGCGCCTTGCACTACCTCGCCGAGGATGCGCCGGGCCTCGGCGCGTGCGCTCTCCGGCGTCCATGGCGAGCCGTGACGGCCGATCACGTGCCAGCGCTGCCGGCCTTCGGCCGTGCGGTACTTGACGAGGTAGGTCACCGCGTCGCCCTTCTGGCGCCGTGCGGCAAAGCCGGTCACCGCAGCATCCCAGATTATTTCGCCGGGCTGCAGCGCCCGCACCTCGCGTAACCCGGTCCGCTTCCGTTCGCTCATGGCGCGCACCCTCCGCCTTGGTTGCTAGCTTGGTTGCTAGCCCGCATTTCTCATACCGGGGTATTTTTGGGCGGCAATCTGCGCAGCGCGTAATCGAGCGGATGAAGAGGGCGATGGTTGTGAGATGAACGGGCTGGTTTCAACTTTTACGAGTCTTGT
>Ga0187846_10000313_pt1 | contig 28926 bp, 15 predicted proteins | sample TC_taG_FD_161473 | JGI IMG/M metagenome (GOLD analysis project Ga0187846, IMG submission 161473) | Biofilm microbial communities from the roof of an iron ore cave, State of Minas Gerais, Brazil - TC_06 Biofilm (v2) | ecosystem: Environmental > Terrestrial > Deep subsurface > Cave > Wall biofilm... | reverse complement strand
TGGAGCCTTCGATCAGCCTCGACCGTACCTTATCGGTCGTCACTGCCGGTCGGACCGCGCGTGTTACGATGGTTCTCAACAACTCGATTCCGCTTTTGTCGCCCGCCTCAATCGTAGCTCCTAGGTTGGTTCCAACGTAGTAGATTTCCCCATTGCCCACCTTCTTCGTTGCGGCTACAGGAAAGTCTTGACACTTGGCGATCGGCGTCGCCGAGATGATCTCGATTGGTGTCAGGAAGGTGTGCGCCTTGACACGAACTGCAGCCGGCTGCGAAAAGGCCAGTTCCGGCTCAAAGTAGATGCTCTCCGAGGTGGGAACGGCATGCTGCGCAACCCGTGCATTCGACTCGCCCGTTGCCTTGAGGTAGTAACTTTCTTTTTCCCGAAAGCCAAAGGCTTCCGCCAAGCCAAAGGGAGGGACGACCGGATTGTAAAAGCAACGTTCGTCGAAGAGGCCGAAGGCAGTTTCGAGGATCAGAGTACCACCCGTCTCGACAAAGCGCTGCAACATTCCGCAAGTGTCCTTCTTGCCGATCAGATGCCAGGGGGCGATGAGGACCTTGTAGCTAACCCTGGCGAGAGCAGAGGGCTCAATGAAGTCTGCCCACAGGTCGCTGTTCCAAAGGGCCTTGTAATAGCCGCGGAAGGAGTCCGTCGACGCGCTCTCTTCGCCACTCATGGCGAAGGTTAGCAGAGCGTTGTCTTGATCGAAAAGAATTGCAACTTCTGGCTTTGGTCGATAGTCCTGGATGATATCCCAATGAGTCTGGATCAAGCGATGATCTTCGGCCGCCTCAAGCACGCGCTCGGTAGGCGAGCCGTCCCGGGCGACAAGTCCAAATCCTGTCGCTTCAGTCCCCGTTGCTTCGGCGTGGTACGCCCAATAAAGGAGCCCCTTCGCGCCACAGGCGACCGCCATCCAATTCCACAGGCGTATGTCGCGCGGTCGCATCCAGGGACTGTGCCACAACCCGCTACTCGCTTGGCCCCCCCTGTAACTCAGTCAATCCAGAACGGCTTATGACCGGCGTTACACCGCGTGATCTCAAGCTTGGCAGCCCCGAAGGTAAGCCGGTGCGGCATCCCAACGGGGAAAGTTCGACAACCCCCAGACTTCCACGACGTCTGCGAGCCGCCAACTATTGTTGCCCATGAGGGCAATGGGTTCAACCGCTGCCTGCCTTCCCGCATGGCTCTCCAGCAAATGCCGGGGATCTGCAGCTCGAACGTTCTCCACCCGGAATTGCATTTCGTTAGTGCTCCGATCGATGATGAATCGACGCCAATCGACCCAGTCTAGATAGGTCCCTCGAAGACGGGGCGGGTCGATTACATTCCAGTTCGGATACCGTCGCACCCAGGCTTCGTTCAGCTGCTCGATGCTGCCATAGCGACGCTCGAGCCAATGCTGAAACTCAGCAATCGTTCTGGGACAATAACAAAACAAGCGCTCGTCTACCGTCGCAGAGAAACGATGCGACCACGACCCCTCAAGATGGGGTTCATTCCAGACATCGTAGGCGTACATCGAAGGGTGCGCCGTCACCACCTTTGCCATTTCGCGGATGTATCTCCCGGCGGTCTCGCGCACAGGTTCCCAGTCGAGGCACAGCCCTGGCCAACCCCCGCTGACATTGTTCCCGCTGCCGGCCAGCCTTTGAGGTTGGTCCCTCGCGTCCAGAAAGCGCGTCTCCGGGTGAGCAGCCTCGAGCCAATAGGGTGCGTCCTCCGTGATTACCCCCATCAAAACCCGAAGCCCAAATTCATCGCAATAGTGCAGCACCTCGTCAAGCTCTTCAAAATCGAAACGTTCCGGCTCGGGATTGTGATACACCCAGGAACTGTAAATGCGGATGATGTTGAAGTTGTATTCTCGGGCAATCGCTTTCAGCATCTCCCGCCGCTGTGACCGGGGAGGGTTCGGAGGCCGATAGAAGGCGGTCCCATACACAAAGGACCCGGACAGAGTGCCCTGCCCTGACCCAGTGGGCGTCGGACCGTCCTCCGGTGCGGCAAAGATTCGGAGCCCGCCCCAGGACGCGCTGATGGTCCCGGCGGCTGCGCGCAGAAATTGCCGACGCGAAGAAGATATGGCCATCCCTTCCCTTCACCACCTAAACTAATAGCAGGACCACGGCGTCCTCATAGGGCACCGTGACCTCGATCCCCTGGTTCTCTAGCCGCTGTTCCTTACCGGTGTGAACATCCGTGGCATGCCTATAACCAGGCGAAAGCGCAATAGTCTCCGTTGCAGCCGTGGTCGAATCGTTGAAGATCACGAGCAGACTTCGTTTGGCTCCTTGAATGAGTCTCGGACGTAGCCTTTTGCCACTGACGGGTGGCTGCACTATGGGTGTCACAATGCCGCGCAGCCATTCGATTCCGGTTTCGCTGCCGACCGCGATGCTGGCGCCGAGGTTCGTGCCCACATAGAAGACCTGCCCTTTTCCGACCTGTTTCTTGGCGCCCACGGTGAGACCCTGGCACGTAGCGATGGCCGTTGCCGATGTGATTTGAACAGGAGTGACGAAAGTGTGCGCCTTAACCCCGACGGTCACCGGCTGCGAGAACTGGATTTCCGGCTGGTCGTAAATCTGTTCTGCCTGCGGGAGAACCGCGGGGCCCACGATGTCCGCGAGCGGTCCCCGTTCACCCTTGGGTTGCAAGTAGTAGCTTTCCTTCTCCCGATATCCAAACACGTCCGCTAAGCCCCAGGGAGGAACAACGGGATTGTAAAAGCAGCGTTCGTCGAAAAGGCCGAAAGCTGTCTCCAGAATCAGCGTGCCGCCGCTTTCTACGTATCGCCGAAGTTGCTGGCACGTCTCCTTCTTCCCCATGAGGTGCCACGGCGCAATCAAGACCTTGTAATTGGCCTTCGCCAAGCTGGAGGGCTCAATGAAGTCGGTCCACAAATCCATGTTCCACAGAGCCCTGTAATACCCCCTGAAGGACTGGGTGGACACGTCTTCCGAGCCGGACATGGCATAGGTTAAAATGCCGTTATCCTGGTCGGTCAAGATGGCTACCTGGGGCATCGGTCGGTATTGCTCCAGTATGTCCCAGTGTGCCTGGATCAGGCGGTTATTCTTGGCAGCCTCGAGCACGCGCTCCGTCTCCGACCCGTCCCTATCCACGAGGCCGAATCCCGTAGCTTCGGTACCGGTCGCCTCGGCGTGGTATGTCCAGTAGATGATTCCCTTGGCCCCGCCGGCTACGGCCAGCCAGTTCCAAAGGCGGATGTCACGAGGTCTCATGTGCGGGCTCTGCCGGAGCCCGCTGCTGCCGTGTCCTCCCTGCAGCTCCGTCATCCAAAACGGCTTGCCGGCGGCATTCGAGCGTGAAATTTCAATTTTGGCCGATCCAATATGAACCGGGAACCCTCCCCAGCGCGGGAAATTGGACAGCCCCCAAGTTTGGACGACTTCCGCCAGCCGCCAACCGTTGGTGCCGTTGACTGCGACCGCGTCGATGGGGGGATGGTGGGCACCGTGACTTTCGAGAACGTGGTGCGGGTCCGCCCCCCCAAGGGTCCCCACGCGGAACTTCATCTCCCAGGTACTTCGATCGATGATGTAGCTGCGCCAATCAATCCAGTCCAGGTAGGTTCCCATGGCGCGAGGGGGGTCGACCTCTTGCCAATTCGAGTAGTGACGGACCCAAGCCTCGTTGAGATCGTCGAGGTTCGCGTACCGGTGCTGCAACCAGCCGCGAAATTTCTCGATTGTCTTATCGCAGTAGCAGTAAAGGATCTCTTGGGGTTGTGCCCATAGGTTACGAGCCCAAGCCGGTTCGATGTGGGGTTCATTCCAGCAATCATAGGCGTACATTGACGCGTGCGAGGCCACCATTTTGGCGAGCTCGCGAATGAAACGCGCAGCCGCCTCCTGGACGGGTTCCCAATCCAGGCACAGCCCGGGCCAACCGCCACTCACATTGTTACCGCTGTCCGAGAGCCGCTGGAAGCTTCCCTTGGCATCCACGAAACGAGTTTCCGGGTGAGCCCTTTCGAGCCAGTAGGGCGCCTCCTCGATGACGGCTCCCATCAGCACCCGCAAGCCGAACTCGTCGCAGTAATTCATTACTTCCTCGAGATCGTCGAAGACGAAGCGGTCTGGTGCGGGATTGTAATAGGCCCATGCGGGATAAACTCGAATGATGTTGAACTGGTATTGGCGAGCGATCGCCTTCAGCATCTCCCGCCTCGCGGAGGCGGGGGGATTGGGGGGCCGATAGAAGGCCGTCCCGTAAATGAACCCCTGGGACGCAGGGCCGGCCTGACCTGACCCGAAAGGTCGACCTCCCGGCCCGGCGAAGACTCGCAGCCCGCCCCACCAGGCGCTCACGGCCCCTGCGGCGCTGTTAAAGAACTCCCGACGCGAAGATCTCATACCAGCCTTTCGGTAACATGGCGCTAGGCTCTCCATTCAGAAGCTCAGCTTCAAAGCCATCTGAATCTGCCGCGAGTCTCTGGCGCTAAAAATGCGTCCCGCAGTGCTTGATGGCACGCCAAGGGACGGCTGCAGAAACTGGGCCTTGTTGAAAATATTGAAGAACTCGGACCGGAATTCGAGCCAAGCCTTTCTAAATTGTCGCAAGGATACAACCCTGTTAAAGCTCTCGGCTTGTAGCACAGGTCCCTGCACCTGTCAAGCAGAATATTTAGTACCCTGTTGCATATATTGAATAAGTTTCATTTACCTCCGTCGTGAGATACAAACGAAGACGTAGCAGAAAACCCATGATCGATTCGCGGTCATAAGGCACGAGCCGTGGTAGGCTGTCGACGCGACTTTCACGACCGCCAGGTTGTCAAGTCAACTGGCGACGGCAGTGCGCGCCTTTGCCATGGCAATCTCCTCACCGCGGGTCTGTTTGGGGCCGCCGCCTCAATCATTGGAGGCGCAATTCCATGGGGATGTGTTTCGTCTCGATGTTGGGTCCTTCCACCACCAAGCTGCCGGATGGGTTTCCCACGTGTCCCTCAGCCAGAAACATTTCCAAGGTCAGTGATTTGCTCTCCCCCGGCAGCAAGTCAAAGAAGTTATCGCTAAACTCGACCAGATAAGGGGCATTTCCCTCACCGTCCCGCCATTCCGCACGCACTCGAATAAGCCGCGCATACCCGCTGCCATTCTTTACTACAAGACTTGCGCTGGCCTTATTGCCCGAAGTCTTGGCCACCAGCAAGGACGGCACGACTAGTGTCGCCGTTGGCAGATCCTTCAGGCTTTCAAACAGCGGCTTATCCCTCTCGGCTAGTATCTCCTCAAATGCCGCCGCCGGCTTCTCTCCACTGGCAGCGGCAATCATTCTCATAAAGAGGGTAAAGTAGGACTTGGTTACGGGGCTGGTTACCAATTCCTGATCGAGGAGATAGTGAAGCGCGATCTTGGGATCCCACGAAGATTTCTTTTCCGTATAGGCGGGTGTGAACCCGGTGAAGGCCACGGTGGTTCCCTGGCCGAATTGGCCGAATGTCAAAAGCGGGCGGCCGGAGATGGTCATGACCTGCCGGCTTCCTGGTTTTAAATCAACGTCGTTGAATCCTGCCAGCCCGTATTCTTTCAAACCAAAATCGCTCCACCCCTCCCCTGCTGAGTTGTTGACCCCAATGTCTTTGATGGGGGAAAAGACCTGATCTATAGCCGCAGTCGGAAGGTATAACTGGCCATAATTCACATCATTCCGGTTCCGCAGTTTCACCGGCAGAACCTCCGCCAACGACCGCACATCGAGCAAGGCCGCCCGGCCAAATCCCCCATGGAAACTTCCCGGCCCGCCGGTATGGATGAAACCCACGCCTTGCCTGACAGCTTGCTTCAAACCGCCCCCCATTTCGTCATCCAGCAACTTCCACAGCGAGTCGAAGCAAGCCAGCCACACGACGTTATACTTCTTCCGAATTTCTTCCGGATTCTTCAACCGGGCGAGTTGATGAATTGAACTCTCTTCAATAACATCAACGTTGACCCCCAGGGCGCGCGCCATTTCGGAGATGGGTAAGCTATACTGGCTCTCGCCGATGAGAAGCATGTTGAAGGGCCGAGAGAATAACCTGGATGTGACCTTGATGAAGGTCGAGTTCCCCGCCGTTAGTGGGCCTCCTGCCTTTTCCAGCGCCCGGGCTCGTAGGACATACACCCCAGGCTTGTCCGGAGTTGTCCACTCCACCATGCCCGTTTGCTTGGCCCCATCACTCCCAATCGTGTCAGTCCAGTCCCTGCTCCAAACCGAGTGTCCTTGCAGGTCGAGAATTTCGCAGTGCAAGTCGAAGAGCACCTCGCGCCAGTAGTCGTTCACCACCCAGACCGGAATGCGCAGCGACTTGCCGGCAACCTGGGACTCTAAAGCCTCCTCGTAGGCGAAATTGACTGCGAACCGCGCCTGAGCGCTTTTCACGGAGTAATAACCCATTTTGGGAATCCGATAATAGTCGAGGAAATTAAAGCGAATTCCCGGCGCGACCTCCCCGTAAGCCCAGATACGGGTCCCGTTAATCGAGTGGTACTTTTTCCTGCGATAACACTCTGTTGCATACTTGAAGATGAAAGCCTGATAAAGCTGTGAATCATCGATCAGTTGATGAATGGACCTCACGTGCCGATCTACAAATTGGTTCACGCGCGCCAACACGCTCGCCAAACCGTTGTACTCAAAGCTCGTCTGATAGGCATAATTGGGAATATTGAGCGGCAGGTTGTACCAGGGCGGCAAGGAACTGTTCTCGGTCGACCACATCTCTTCCGGCGTCAGCATCTGCTTAAGGGTCTCATAGACGGGGAAAGCGATGCTGCCGTACTCGGAGACGAACCCCGTGTTGGCGTTGAAATGCTCTTGGTAGCCGCCGCTGGTGCCCATGCCGGCGTTGGCCATCCAGAAGTGTTGTTCACCCACATCACAAAGACTGGGGTGGTAGACGGTTCCCGGAGCAAGTTCCTCGACTAGCTTCCGGATTTGGTCGGAATATTCCTCGTAACCATACTGCTCCCAATCCTCACCGCCCACACCCCATCCCTTGCCCTTCTCATGCGCCTCCGCGAAGGCGGCCCACACGATGATGGAAGGGTGGTTACGAAGTTCAATGAGGATCTGCCTGAGTTGACCCAGCGACTCCTTGACAAAAGCCTCACGCCGCGGGTTGGAGTAGGCTAAAACCTCGATGGGGCCAAATTGCTCGAAGGGGAATTCGAAGATCTCGAGAATCCCCAGGCGGTCGCACAGGTCATAGAAGTCAGGCTTCTCGACCACCGTGAACGCCACCAGGTGATTCAAGTTGGCAGCCTTGTACATTTCCAGATCTTTCTGGTAAGTTTGCCGAGTCGGTTTGCTCCCGTAGTAGTCTGAGATCGGATACCACGCGCCTTTCAAGAACAAGCGCTTGCCGTTCAGCCAATAGCTCATGTCGCTGTTGCGGACAATAGTCCGGATGCCGAAGACGGCTGTTCGGCTGTCTTCACTCCCGCCCCCGGCGGGCGAGATCGTGGCGATGAGCTTGTATAGATCCTGCGCCCCTAAATCCCAGGTCCACCACAAATGAGCATCCTTTACGAAAACCTCGCGGGTGAAAGGATTCGCGCCCGAATGGACACTTAGCGCTTGCTTGGGTAACGAGAGCACCTCGCCCGAGAAGTTGTCCGGGGATATTTGGAGGGCCAAAGCCGCCGCGACCTCCTGGCCGGTGTGATTCTCGATCGTTCCCGACACTCTCAGAGTCGCACTGTGGTCACTGTTGAGGGATTTGGTGGTCACGAAAAGGTCATCGACCACGACCGTTCCCGAAGCCACCAGCTTCACGTCTCGAAAGAGGCCCATCGGAAAAACCGCATTGCCCGCGGCGGGGATGCCGTCCCAGTAGGGGCCGAGAATAAAGGGGGGGAAGGGGAATCGCATGATGTTGCCAGGCGCTACCAAAGTCCATTCGCCTTTCAAGTACTCGAGGAAACCTCTGCCTTTGGGAACCCATGGGCAAGTGACCTTAACCACCAGCAGGTTTTCCGCGCCATATTTCAACTTCTGGCTCACGTCATACGAAAAGGGTACGTAGCATCCTTCGTGTTCGCCCAACTTCTCCCCGTTTAGCCACACCGTGGCAAAATAATCGACCCCATCAAACACCAGGCGCATCAACTTTCCCGCATCGCCTTCCGCCACCACAAATCGCTTCCGATACCACCATTCCTTTTCGTTGACCAGAGTGAGTTGCTTGCTCTGATAGTAGAGGTCCATGCCCGTGAGGCCGATTTGGAGTTGCACCTCGCCCGGGACCTTGACGATTCGGAAACTACTGTCATCGAACTTCGGCAGGAAGACTCCCTGCGGCTCACCGTTGTCCATCGGGAATGAACCGAGCCTCCAATCCGGCCCGCTCAGCAGTGTTTCGCTGCTCATCGCGATGGGAATCGATCCTGCTCGCGGCGGCGCGCAAAAGGAGTCTGGCAAATGGGCCACGAGGAAAACGGTTAATAATGCCACCAAAGTCGCCAGCTCGTGTCGATGCCTCTTCATTCGGCGTTCCTCCTTAGGGCCTCCGTGAAACTATCGCGTTCATTTTTGCTCCTCCGGTGTGCGAGGGGACCTCACCCAACAGATCCTTTCCGCGTGTTGACACCCGTGCCTGTGGCATTCGGTTCAGGTTGCATAGCTTGCGACCAGGCGCGGGCTCTCAGAGGGTCCGCCATCCAAAGTGAGGTTAGAAGAGGAATTTCAGAGACATTTGGATCTCACGCGCCGGGAGAGCACTCACGATTCGGCCCGCTGTAGCGCTGGGCACACTAGCTTGAGGAAGATTGAAGTGTGCCTTGTTGAAGGCATTGAAGAATTCGGAGCGGAACTCCAGGCGTGTGCTTTCTGTGATTTGAAAACGCTTGAAGGCAGAAAGGTCGAAGTTGACAATGCCCGGCCCGTAGAGGGGATTGAAGCCGGAGTTGCCATAGGGAATATAGACACCACCGTTGACCAAGTCCGGGACGGAAGCCGGCAAGGGGAAGCAGGATGGGTCAAACCACTCGGTCAGAGTGTGTCCACCTGGCGGGGCGTTTCCGTTACACACACGGTTAGGCCGGCCAGCTCCTCCCGTAACATTATAGGCCTCGCCGGACTGGACCAGCGCGATACCTCCAAATTGCCAGCCGCCAGCCAAAACGTTCGACACGCCGGAGGCGTTACTCGCATAACGCTTACCGTGGCCAAAGGGCAGCTCGTAAAGCCAACTGGCGTTAAATCGGTGACGGAAATCTGTACCTGAATTCCCGCTATCAGCATCGAGATCGAGGATATTCTGGTGCTGAACGTTGCAGAGGGAACACATGGCCAGTCCGTTGGCGTGCGACCAAGTGTAATTCATCAAGTAACTGAAGCCATTGGAGTATCGCCTCGTAAATGTAGCCTGTAAGCTGTTATACCACTGCCATCCCCGGTTATCCTTGAACTGGCCGATGGAAAAAAGTCTGCCCACATACCCGTAAGGCTGGTGTGAGAGCGGACTTCCATTTCCAGGAAAGGTCTGATTCGGGTTCCAAATGTCCTGTAGGTGGATGATCTTATTGCCTACGTAATTCACCTCGAAGGCTTGGTCGGCGGTAACTTGACGCTGGATTCCAACAGTCCACTGCTGCGTGTAAGCCGTATCGTTATCGGGGTTGATAGCCTGCAAATTCCCCGTATACTGATCGATGGGGATGAATGGATTGGTGGTTGGGAAACCTTGGTCTAAGGTCCGAGTAACCTGCTGAGGAACCGCCACGTTGGCATAGTTTGTCCCGCCGACGAAAGGCGGGTTCGCCGTCATTTGAAAGCCCTCCTGTGCCTGGGGGAAAAAGAAAACCCCGTAGGCCGTCCGGGCCACCGTTTTGGAATCGAGTTTGTAGGCCAACCCCAGGCGGGGCGCAAAGTCGTGCTTGGGCGTACGGGCCAGAGCATCGTTGCGCATGTTCGGATCAGTGGCGCCTGTTCCCGGCGGAAGGATCAACTGAGCGGTTGTCAGATCGAAGTTGTCCTGGCGATTGAACGCTTCGGTCTGAGGGGTAAAGAGGTCGTAACGTACCCCGTAGTCGACGGTCAGATTGGCGGAGGCTCTCCAGGTATCTTGCCAATAGCCTGAGAATTCCCAAGAGCGGAGTCCGGCCAGCCCTGAGTTCCGAATCAGCGTGCCGCTGCTCGGGATCCCCAACAGAAAGTCCGCGAAACCATTTCCGGTGGTTCCGGGATTGGCCGGATCATCAGTAAATCCTCCCCCGAAGCTGAAGCCGCCGGCAGGGTCGCCAAGGATCTGGGTGAATTGGCGTTGTATTCTCTTGAAGTCGGCGCCCGCCTTGAACGTATGCCGCCCATGGATGAAGGTGACATTGTCCAGGTACTGAAAGACGTTCTCGACTTCGTCCAGCGGGAAATAAGGGGTTTCGCCTATCCCACTCAAGAATTCGATATTCATGGTAGGAAATCCGCTGTTGTTATTGGTGACGTTGGTGTTTGGAATCCCCAACTGGTCGGCATAGTTGTGGCCGGCGCCAAGTTGCACTGCATTGGCTGCAGCCCGCACGTAGGCAACGCGAGCCTCGTTAATCACCCGGGGGCTAAAGTTGTGGATCTCCTGCAGGCCGAAGTTTACGGAGGGATTCGATACCCGGCCGGTCAAGCCCCCTGCGCCAGCCACACTCACGGGGCTTCCGATGGCTGGAGCATACGCAGGGTTACTGGTAAAGGCGCCGGGCAGAACCGCGTGTGACTGTCCCTCGCTAAAGCGCCCTGAAAGGGAATCGCGGTCACTGATTCTGTGGTCTAATTTGATATCGTAATTGTACTGGTCGCGCTGGGTTGAAGAGCTGCTATAGTAAAGTCCCTGACCTTCAGCTAGTACCGGGCCGTTGGGAAGCGGGAGGAAATTCAAGATTTTCGTTGCCGCGGGACTGAAACGCGAAGGATCGATCGTCTGGTTTGTGAAAGGCTGGCGGGTGTTGGTGGTCGAATCATAAGTCGCCGGATCGTAAATGGGCCGATCTGTTCCCTGGAAATCGCCGCTTCGGAGGCTGGCGTCCGGTACGATCGTAATGTAACTCCCACCCACCCGCTGGCGGAAGCCCTGGTAGTCGAAGAAGAAGAATGTCTTATCTTTCCTTATGGGGCCGCCAAATGTCCCGCCGAACTGGTTTTGGACAAAGTTCGGCAAGCGTCTTGGCGCAGACGAATAATCAAAGAAATTGCGCGCATCCAGGGCGGCATTTCGCAGGAACTCAAACAGCTCGCCATGAAATTTATTCGTCCCTGACTTGATGGTGATGTTCATCACGCCCCCGCCGCGTCCCATCTCCGGCCGGAAGTTGCTTGTCTCCAGAGTGAATTCCTGGACTGCTTCCAGCGGGGGGATGATGGCCATCAAACCCTGGTTGATCTGGTCGTTGTAAACTCCGTCCAAGATGTAGGAATTGGCGGACTGAGGCAAGCCGTTAACTGCGAGGCCTTGTGCAGCCCGCGCGTTGTCGGGAATACTTGTATTGTTGGCATTTTCAGCAGGAATACCGTTGGTGACACCGGCCACGAGAGGCGCCAACTGAAACACCGTGCGACCGTTCAGGGGAAGCTCCGAAACGTCGCGCCGCGGGACCAGGGTCACCACAGACGTCGTTTCGCTTTTGAGCAGCGGCGCCGCGGCAGCGACCTCAACGGTTTGCGTGACCGCGCCGACCTTCAAGGTCAGATCGACCGCCAGCCTGTCGTAAATGTGCAGCACAATCCCGGATCGAGCCAGCGTGCTGAATCCTTGCTTCGAGGCTGTCACGGAATACTCGCCCGGAATCAAATTGGGCGCCACGTATTCGCCCGCCTGATTGGTGGCCGTCCTAAACTCTACGCCGGTGGCCACGTTCTTCACCGTGATGTCGACACTCGGCACAACTGCCCCGGAAGGATCGCGCACCATTCCAGCAATCGTTCCGCGCTCGACCTGAGCTGTGAGGAGAGAAGAGCTAGAGGCCGAGATACCTAATGCGAAAACGTAAGTTGCTATCCTTCGAATCATAGTCACCTCCTCCAAGCTTTTTGGTTGTCAAGACCCCCGACGCTTGCAATTTTCCGACGTTTCTTATCATGCGCCTCGTTGCATGTCAAGCGAAAAACTCAGCAGAAAATTGAACTTTTTTCATACCTTTCTTCCCCCAGCCCAAAGAGGTGCTTGAGAACAGTCCGGAAGTTGACCTTGGCGACTCCCAGGCGAACGGAGGACGATATGATGAGCTACAGCCGGGAGAGCAAACTCAACCAACCACGCCTGCCTTCAGTAAGTTGGCATCAGCGATGTGTAGCGCAGGTCGCGCCCCACTTCGGGCGAGAGACAGCAAGCCAGAGTCTTCAGGAGCCAGTGGTGGGCGTGATCGTGTAAGGATTGCCTAGCGGGTCCTTACGTTTTGCAACGGAGTACCCCCATCTGTCCGTGGCCGCCTGATATACATGGTTCCTGCGCAGCGCAATGAATTCGTCCGCTGTCTTCATCACTTCGTTGGGGCGAACACGGCTGCGGACGAGAAAGTCAGGTTCGGGAGGATTGCATGCGAGCGGCACGCCGACGGTTGGGGACGTTTTTGCTTCTCCAGGCAGCCGAGTGATCTTGGCATTGGTCGGCAACGCGGCGCTTTGGTAACGCAAGTCCATACTCCAGCGGACGACATCGGTCGTGTTCTCGAAGCTGGCGTGCGGCGTACGGTTGGTGAGGAGCAGGACCCCGCCCTTGGGCACCGGAACGGGAATGGGCTGGCGGCCGCTAAACTCCTCGTCGGGTATGAGCAGGTAGTGCGCCATATCGTCAGGCTTGTGGAAGAACAGCCCGCCCTTATGTACCCGTGGCATTACCCACAGGCACCCGCGCTCCTTCGTCGCATCCACCAGCGGTACCCAGACGGTCAGGATAAGCCCCAGGTCGCAGTAAGGCTCAAAATAGGCCGAGTCCTGGTGCCATGGCACGGGGCTCCACGCGTGCTTGGGGATCTTCGGCCGTAGGCGATAGACGCTCGAAGCGATCAACTCCGGGCCGCAAAGCCGCTCGGCGATGTCGAGCAGTTTGGGATTCGTCATCAGGCCAAAGAAACTCGGCAGCACCACCTTCATATCCCACATCGATTTGGAGATACTCTGGTTCTCTCGATCAACGTGGGTCAGCCGGTGCTCGAAATCATATTCCTCGTAGGTTCGCGAGAGCTTGCCTGCAACCACCGCCTCACGGCAACGCCGGTCGAGGTCGGCGCTGATCTCATCGATAACGGGCTGCAACTCAGCGTCGCTGAAGAGGTCTTCGACGATGGCGTATCCCTCGTCGTTAAAGAACTGAACCTGCCGTTCGCTAAGACTAAGGTGAGTTTCTTCGGGTACCATAATGCCCTCCTTGAGAGTGAGCGACCGAGCTCTCGCCCGGCTCCACTCCACCCATCGTCTATCCGAATTGTGCCCTGGGCAGCCGATAGGAGGCGCCATCTTCAGGCTAACTCAAACGTATGAATCCTCCAGGGCTTGGCTTCAAATTTGAGTTTGCCGCCTCTCCGCGAAACATCGCCAACTTTACGTCCTAGGAGATCGGTTTCCGATGCCCGCTCAAAGGGGAGGTCAATTTCGAATGAGCCCTCTGCCTTCCTTCCCTCGACCTCTGCGATTCGCAGTTCGAACCCCCCATTGCTCTTCTTTCGAAAAGCGAGAACGTGCAGGTTACTTGACAGGAAAGATAGAAAACTCTTCTTCGGTGCCAACTGCGCCTTCTGTCGGCCAACTAGGGTTATAAGCTTCTGGCTGAAGCCCGTTGCGGTCTGTAGACGGTCTACGTTCGTCAGATTACCTTCGTGCGGAAGCACCGCATGCCGGTATTCGGCATAACGTGGCCAGCCATATTCCCCAGTGAAGTACGATTCCCACTCGCGCATGACGAGATTGCTGAAAAGGTCGACACTCTCACGCCTGAAATACTGTGTACCGGCATGAAGCAGGAGCAGGCCTGCGCCCCTCCCCACAAGATCGACAAAGGTAAGTGCATGAAAGGCCTGGTGCTTAGTTGGTTCGACGCCAAGCGGGAAATCCCGAATCACGACATCAGGCTCGAAAGCTGGGGCAAAAGAGAGCCAATAACCACGCTTGATTTCGACCGGAAAACGGAAAGCCCCCGTATCATCCGCAGCTAGGGTGTCGGGGGCAGGGGGGACTTGGGAAAGGATACGGCTCGTCACTTCCACTAGCGGCAAGCCCGCACACAGAGTGACATCAGTCTCGAACTTCAGCATTGGCCATTGGTGGTCGGCCTTAACCGTGGCCCGAAGCGGACCCTTCTCGGTACATTGAATCACTGGAGAACTCGACTTCGAGCTGTCAATAGCCGAAGGAACTACTAGCCCGCTTTGGTGATATTTCTCGCGGATCGTCGGGCTGGCCAGACAATAGTCCTGATTCGGCGATCCCATGAGGATCGGGGAGGGGCCTTTCTGCCCACCCAGCACTTCCTGGCCAGTCTTTTTGTCGATGAGACTGACGATGGCCCCATGAGTGGCTCCGAGCCGGATTTTCACAAACTCATTCTCAAGCTCAAGGTGCCCTTCATCAACGCGCAGGCTAGTGGCCTGAGGCTTTGGGCTCTCGGGCAACAGTTCAAGGTAGTAGGTGTCGTACCCAATGCCGGGCACATCAGTCGCCAGAAACGCGACCTCGGCCACGAGCAGGTTCCCCAAGCCATCTCTGCTGCTTTTGATGATCTGAGACGGAACAGCGCGGCCACTCCGGTCCTTTACGACGATGTCTTTGGTTTCGGTGGGGATGGGGTAGACCCTCCCCGTTGAAGCGATGTCGGTCCTCGTCCACGCGCTTGGGTTAAATACTGTTGCGGTAAGTTGCCCCTCATTTTGGCGTGCAGAGCCAATCCGCTCGGCGATGTACGCGGTGGATGCTTCGAGCACCGCCCGTCCTTGCGATTCAGCAGCATCCAGGTGGTTGTAACCAATGGCTCCCCAGGTGAAGTTGTGCTTGTCTTCGATGCGATCCAGTGGCGCCATGCGGTCGCCTTGCCAGCGCGAGTACTCACAAAGAGAAACATCGTGGCTCTGCGCGGTAAGGAGGTCCTTCCAAGCTTTCTCTAAACGAGGTTCGTTCGTCCTGGCGCCCAAACTACTCGCGATCGCATCAAACCGTTCGGCCGCCAGTAGCAGCCCTTCCACCTTACGGTCCATGATCCGTAATTGGTCGCCCCCAAGCCCCCAGGTGAGTAGTTTGTTCCAGGCATCCATGTTCAAGTAGAGTTCGTCGGTGCCTTGGGCTCCGTATTTGTCCAGATATTCCTTGAGGGTGACGAACTCGACTGGGGACTCTTCCGCAAGTTTCTTGTACTTCTCAGGGGTTTTCAGGTAAGCGGGCTCTTCCGGAGGTTCCCACCCAAATTCCTCCCAGGTGAAGATGAGGGGCTTTCCGAGCGCCCGGAGTTTTTTGAATGCCTCCGAGCTAGCGAGTTGTTTCAGGTCCGGCGAATAACCAAATAAGGAATTCTTGGGAATACAGGGCACGGTCGTGCCGTCCTTGCCTTTCCAACGGAACGCGTTCAGTTCCAGCCGAGGAATCCCCGCGTTCCCCCAGGTGTCGACCTGAGCCAGACTGGCATAGCGATAGCCCGCCCCAAGTGCGATCTGCGGGATCTGCGGGTGGCTGAACTCTTCCTCCTCGAGGAAAGTCACCATTTCGTAGCCCAGAGCCTCGCGAATGGTTTCACGGCCGTAAACGATTTGGCGGATGTTTGATTCCCCGCTGATCGTCGTTCCCATGGGCTGAGCATAAGTTCCGCCGATGAGTTCGACTTTTCCCGCCGCCAAGTGCTTGTTAAGCCGCTCCGCCACTTCCGGAAATTTCTCCGCCATGAACTCATACGCTCGCGCGTCCATATTGATGCAGGTCTTGACGTGCGGCTCGCGATCTGCCATTTCCATGGCGTCTGTAACCGATAAGACACAGGATTCGATACCCAATTGCCACCCAATCCCGATATAGCTCCAATGGCTACAAAGAGTCACACAGAGGCCCTGGTCGGCGGGGGTGGGGTGTGTTTCTGCGGAAACGATGGGGAGAATCAAGACCGTACTGGCGCCCCCCAGCAGGCCGGCCAAGAAACTCCGCCGGTTCACAGAGGGCTTCACGGTTTCCACCTTCGGTCGAAGTGCACGAACCCTTAGGCCATCCAAATCTTTCTTACCAGTAGAACTTCAATGCAAGCTGCATAATGCGTTGGGCTCCCTGAGTGCAGGAGGCCTGGCCAAACCCCGGGGTCCTTACGGTGCCGTCGATGCAGCCGAAGGCATGGCTGTTGGGCAAATTGAAAAACTCCGCGCGAAACTGAAGGGATTGCTTGTTTTCGTTAAACGGAAAATTCTTGTATAACCCCGAATCGAGATTGTGGAAAGAAGGGCCGCGAACGGTATTATAGCCCAGGTTCCCGAAAGTGAATTGGGGCGCGATCTGAAAGGCGCTCGGGTTCAAAAATCCCACCGTGCCATTGCCGGCCGGCGGTGTGGCGGTCTGCGAACCTCCCAGGTAGTTAGGCCTGTCCTCCAAACTGCGCGGACCGGTGTTGGCATTGTCAAAGGCTATGTTAACCGTATACGGGAAGCCGGACTGGTAGTGGTAGATACCGGTCAGTTCCCAGTTTCCCGCGAATACGTTCAGAACACGATTCATGTGCGATGCGTAACGCAGTCCCCTGCCGAAGGGAAGCTGATAGATTCCACTAGCCGTAAAGATATGGGGGTAGTCAAAGCTGCTGTCGCCATAATCGCAATAGATGCAGGCTGGATTCTGGGGCGCTGTGAAATGACTAAAGTTACCGGACCCCGCAACTTCCAGCGCGTGAGAGTGCGCGTACGACACCGTAGCCTGGAGGCCGTTGGAGAAGCGCTTGTCGAGCTTCACCTGGAGCCCGTTGTAGTTGCTGGTACCGCGGTTGAGCATAAGGGTCACCGCTCCTAAGCTCGGGGTGTATTGCTGCTCCATGCGCGGGTGCTCCGGCGAGCCGACCGTCCCAGGCCCGGGAAGAGCCGTGTTGCCATTAAGAATGCTGGCTAGACGTCTTGAAGCGTTGCCAACATAGGTGACCTCCAATAGCAGGTCGCGGACGAGCTCCCGCTGCACGCCCAGGTTCCACTGGAATGTATACGGAAGTCGGTTATTGCGCGGTACCACATGCTGCTCGTTGGGGGGGGAAGTAGCGGTGGGGGTCAGATAAGACGGCATGAAGGTCGCCAGGGGCCGATCGGGAAGAGTGCTGTTCGTGCCGGCGAAATCTTCGGAAACGGCATACGGCCATTGCCCCCGAGGGCCCTGGCCGACCCAGTAATAGTCGCCTTCCCAGAACACTCCGGCCCCGGCTCGGATGACAGTTTTGGGCGTCAAGGAATACGCCAGGCCAATGCGGGGCGCAAAGCTATCATACTCAGGGTTCATCAATGAACGCGGAGCATTCGGCGGCGCCCCGGTTATGGGATTCACTCCCGCCCAGCCGTACATATGGGAATCGAAGTAATAATTACCCAAGCGACCGTACTTCTCGTATGGCCATTGATCGTATTCGTATCGCAAGCCCAGATTTACCGTCAGCTTGCGGTTGACGTGGAAATCATCCTGGAAGTAGAAAGAAGGCTGGGTCTGGTGCATGTAGGCCTCGAGCTGGCCTACATTTCGCAAACCCGACGTAGCCAAGCCCAGCAAGAAGGAAGCCACGGGATTTCCCGTGTTAGGATCGATGCCGCCGGCTGCCGTAAACCCTCCCGTTGGCACATTATCGAACACGAAGTTACCGCCTATCCCGACGTTATTAGTCGCCGCGTTCATGTGGTCGAGTTCGAATCCCGCTTTCATGGAGTGCCGACCGCGCGTCATGGAGAGACTCGCCATCTCCTGCCACATGTTGGTCAGGAAGAAAGCCCCGCCTTGACTCGGGGATGAGTAGCCCGTGATGCCGAATTGAGGATAGAGTGGACAACTGGAATCCACAATGGCAAATCCTTGGATAGGATTCTTCGAGAGAAACTGAGCTACCCCGGGCGCCGGATTGGTGTTGCACTGATCGAGATTGGTTCGGTTGAAGGCCGACTTGACGTCGAGCACGGTAGTGGGGCCCAGCAGCCACGTCAACCCGGCACCAGCGTTGGTGAACGTGTTGAAGAAATTCGTGCTCTCGGCGGGCAACGAGGACGGCGAATCCTGGTAGACGTGTTGATCCGTCACCCGGCCAAAAAGTCGCACGTTGCTCGAGAAGTTGTAATCCACCCGCCCATTGATTTGATACTGGCTGAGCGTGTTAGGCAAAGCCCGGGCGAAGTTGTTCGCCCCAGCCGTGGTGGTTGATGGATAAAAGATGCCGGCATAATCCTTCGTAATCGGACTGATCATATCGGAAGGAATGATGTTGTTCGGAAACGGCTGGCGGGAGTAAATGGGAACGCCGCTGGCGGTGGTCCCAACTTGTGTTGTCGTTTGCGGATTGTAAACGACCGGAAGACCCGGAGCGCTGAAATCCCCACTGAGCATGGCTTGGGTGGGGATGGTCGCCACTTGGTTCGCGGCCTGGGTGAACCGTGTACCCTCGTAATCCGCAAACCAAAACGCCTTATCCTTGCCATTGTAAAGGCGAGGCAAGTAGATAGGCCCGCCGGCCGTAAATCCGTATTGATTTCGATGATAAACGCCCAGGCGAATGCCGTAGAAGTTGTTGAACCACTGGTTGGCGTCTAAGGCGTCGTTGCGAAAGAATTCCCAGGCGCTGCCGTGCAACTGGTTGGTCCCTGATTTCGTCGCGACAGCCACGTTAGCCCCGGCGGCCCTCCCAAATTCAGCCGAGGTAATGTTGGTTTGAACCTTAAACTCCTGGATCGAGTCTATCACCGGTTGGGCGGCAAACTGAGCAAAGAACTCCTCATTGTCGTAAACGCCATCGAGCGTGAAGTTGTTCTGCGCGTCCGACAGGCCGCTGACACTGTAGTTGCTGCCCCCGGCGGCCATAAACAGATTGCCGGTCCCCACAGTCCCTGGCGTCAGCTCGAGCAACTGGGTAAAGTTCCTTCCGTTCAGCGGCATATCGAGCACCGTGCTCGTGGCAATATTAGTGCCGACGGTGCCGGAGGTGGTATCAAGCAAGGGCGCGCTCGCCATCACTTGCACCGTCTGGGTTACGGCCCCGATCTTCAAGGACATGTCCACGGTAATGGTCCGATCCACGTCCACTTTCACGGGCTGGACCACTAACGTCTCGAAGCCGGGGCTCTTGGCGGTAACCGAGTAGCTTCCCGGGATCAATTGGCCCACAGTATAGTATCCATACTGATTTGTGGTAACACTGTAGTTTACCCCTGTCTGGAGATTGCTGATTGTTATCGCCACACCGGGAGCAGTCGCGTTCGACGCATCGGTGACCGTCCCCACGATCGCACCAAAATACCCCTGTGCCCAGGTAGTGCCCGTGACCAGAAGCAGCGAAATGCCTGCCAAGAAGGTCTGTTTCAATCTTCGAATGGAAATCGCTCGGACCATTGACCGGGTCATACTCGCCTCCCTCGTCGTCCTTTCGATGCGCTCCGCTCTTCGCGGCGCGCGTCCGGCTGTTGAGCGAAATTAAGACTTAAACCTGGACGCCCGCGTTTCTAACACAGTACAATACTCATGTCAACAACAAAATTGAATCGACTTCATTAATGGCCATGCGTAATCGAATCAAGTGCAGTTGCGTCCGGATGGAAAAACATTCAGGATGTGGCTGCGGTACCCGTGAAATCCGGTTATAATGCGCTGGCGCTCGCCAATCGAAGGAGGATGCCTTGAATTCGGTCGGGTCGGGCGAGCGCTTGCCGGCACGGCTCGGCCAGACTTGGACGCCGGAAGGGCCGCATCACTCTGTCAGCGACGGAAACAAGGAAGCTCTGGTGGGCCCGGGTGCAGAACATGGGCGATTCACAAACCAGGCCGGTGCAAGTCTCATCGATAAATCCACCTTTGCTAATCCTCGGGGCGTTTCTGGCTTGCATCAGCTTGACGATCGGCCCATTGGTTTGCCCAGGGCTGCCAGCCGCACAAGAACCGCTCTCCAAGGCCGCCGAGGACGAGGCCGAAGCGAAGCGAGCCGTGGTCGATCGCCGGTTCGACCAAGCGGTTGCGGGTTATCGAAGAGCCCTCGAGTTAAGCCCCGGCTCAGCGGACCTTCACAACGGTTTGGGGATTGCGCTGGTTGGTAGGGGAGATTTACGGGCAGCGATTCAGGAGTTCAAGGCAGCGCTCGAGTTGAACCCTGAAAACGGATTGGCGGAACTGAATCTGGGAATGGCCCTGCTGCGAATTGGAGATTCGCCAGAGGCGATCGGCGCGCTCACAACTGCCGTGAGGTTATTGCCTTCGTCGCCGGGGGCTCATTACCAGCTCGGCTTGGCTCTATCAACCAGTGATCGAGCTGAGGAGGCGGCCACCGAATTCCGCAAATCGCTCGCCATTAAGGCGGACAATCCGAAAGGATGGAACGACCTTGGCGTGGCCCTCGCGTCGCTTGGAAAACCGGATGAGGCCATAAACCAGTTTCGTCGCGCCCTCCAGTTGAATCCGGATTACGCCGAGGCCCGGCATAACCTCGGACTCGCTGAGCTCAACCGGGGGGAGGTAGCGAATTCGATTGTGGAGTTCCGCGAAGCAGTCCGTCTGAAGCCCGATAACGTCCAGGCTCGGTTGGATCTTAGTCGGGCTCTCATACGAGAGGGCAAGTTGGACGATGCGATCGAGGGATTGCACAAGCTGCTGGTCTTAGCGCCATCGAACGCGGAGGTCCCGTACCTGCTCGGCCTGGCTCACCTCAAAAGCACGGATCACGCGCAAGCCGTTGAGGAGTTCGAGAAAGCCATCGCGTTAGAGCCGAGCTTCGCAGCAGCGTTCAACAGCCTGGGCGTCGCTTTGGCGGAGGAAGGCCATGTTCAGGAAGCCGTGCCGCAATTTCAGGCCGCCATACGATTGGAACCCAGGAATGCAGAAGCCTATTATAATTGGGCGTTGGTGGACTTGGCTCAATCCAAGCCAGACGAGGCAGTCCAGCAACTGGAGATGGCTATCAAACTGGAACCGGCCAATGCAAAATTTCATTTTCGGATGGGGCTTGCTCTTTCGCTCGGCAACGACACCGATCGCGCCGTCCGGGAGATAGAACTCGCACTCAGGCTCAATCCGAAGGATGCCTCGGGTCACTACACGTTGGCTCGTTTGCTCTATCGGAAAGGCGACCAATCTGCGGCAGCCCAGGAATTCAAGCGGTTTGGAAAGCTTCAGGAGGCACAGCGAACTAGGGATCTTGCCAGAGCGCGGGAAGCGCTAGAGATCGGGCACGGCCTTGAGGCGATGGAAAACGGCGACTTGCAGGGAGCCGTCGTTGATTTTGAGCGCGCCGTCCAAGCCGATCCGCAGTCGGCCGCCGCTCACAACCACCTAGGGGTTGCCCTGGCGAGGAGAAGAGAAACTGAAGCGGCGATGGCGGAGTTTGAGAAGGCCGCGCGACTTGAACCCCAGGCCGCTGCCGCCTATAACAACATCGCTACCCTGATGGCAAAACACGGAGACATCGACTCGGCCATCGAACAGCTCGAGGAAGCTCTTACCCTGAAATTTGACTTTGCCCAAGCCCACTATAACCTCGGCCTGTTGTTGTTGCAGAAGGGTGACAAGCAGCAGAGCCAGGAAGAGTTCAAGAAAGCTATCGCACTCGGCCACCCGGCGACAATGCCTCCGCCACAATAGAGGAGATCTCTTCACCTGTCGTTTCCCTCTCTTTTGGCGTCTCTGGCGGAGCCAAGGCGAGGAGGTTGTCCGCCCTCTCCACGTCGCCGGCACCCAGAACCTCCCTCACCGATGAGCACCAGCGTGCGGAAGCAAGCTTCCTTTGGCGCTCCCTGCGTTGCGGAAGGGGCGATAGGAGGAGGCGACCGGGCCTTCGCCCTCCCGCACCGTCACCACCTGGTTGGCATCAATGTGTCTCAAGCGATCGACGATGCCGCTCGGCCAGGTGATTTCCACTAAGTCTGCAGCCTGGCTGAGCCCCAATCCAAAGTGCACGCGAGTATCGTTGCTCGAGAGGAAGCTTCCACCGGTCCTCACTCGATCATATTGAATGAGCTTACCAGCGACTACCTTGATAAGCGCGCCCACTCCATCGCGATTGCTTTTAACACCCTCCGTCTTTACCTGCAGCCAATGGCCCGCTTCGTTACCACCCTGGTTGCGGAGCAATGTCGGCCGGTCATCGATATTGATTATAGCGATGTCGAGGTCTCCGTCGTTGTCGTAATCGCAGAAGGCGCCGCCGCGACCGGGCAGCCGCAAGGCTTGTATCCCAACCTCCGAGTTGACATTCCTAAATCGGCTGTTGCCCAGGTTCTTGAAGAGCAAGGGCACCTGGCGATAGGACGAACCCTGAACGCGGTCGGCTTCCGGGTAGACATGCCCATTGACGCAGAAGAGGTCCTTCAGACCGTCGTTATCGTAGTCGACGAAAAAGGTGGCCCAGCCCAGATAGGGAATCGTCGCCTCACCCAGACCCGAGGGATAAGAGATGTCGGTGAAGACTCCTTTGCCCTCGTTGTAAAACAACGTATAGTTGTCGTCAGCAAACTCGGTCGCGAAGAGATCCATCCACCCGTCGTTGTCAATGTCGCCGACCGCCAGCCCCATGTTGGACTGTTCCTGCCCTTCACCGTTGAAGGCGATGCCCGCTGTCACACCGATTTCTTCAAAGGTGCCGTCGCCCCTGTTACGGTAAAAGTAGTTAGGATTGGAGTCGTTAAGGACGATCAGGTCGGGCCGGCCGTCGCCGTCGAAGTCTTCGAAGCCCACGCTGAAACCAAAGTACAGTTGCTTGTCGGTGACGCCAGCTCGGAGAGTTACGTCAGTGAAGGTGCCGTCGCCATTGTTGTGATAGAGAACATCCGGGGCACCTTTCAAGCCACGGGGACCACAAGCCGCCACGCGAACCTTCTTAAAGTTGCAGGTCATCCTTTCATACTCGGCCAGGTTGTGAACATCGAAGTCGATGTAACCCGAGACGTAGAGATCCAAAAACCCATCGTTGTCATAGTCTGCGAAAGCCGCTCCGCCGCTCCATGTGAAGGGCCCCCCGACGCCGGCCACAGCGGTCACATCCACGAAGGTACCGTCGCCTTTGTTCCGGTAGAGAATGTTGTGACCATAACAGTACACCAACAGATCGACATAACCGTCATTATTGTAGTCTGCCGCCACGGCGCCGCATCCCCATCCATGGCCCTCTACGCCCGCAGTCCGCGTGACGTCGGTAAACGTTCCGTCACCGTTGTTACGGAACAGATAATTGCGGGGAGGATCCTTGACGCGGGTGGGCTCCTGCAGGTTCTCGATGGTAGAGCCATTCACGATATACAGGTCTACATAACCGTCATTGTTGTAGTCAAACCACACGCAACCCGTGCCGTTCACCTCCAGGATGTACTTCTTGTCTCGGGTGCCGCACACGAGCATCGGTGTGATGCCAACGTCCGCGGCCACATCGCGGAAGCTCACTCGAGACGGATGGGCGCGGCCCGCACTGGCTTCCGCAGATCTCGGGCCTGCCGGTGATCCCAGGAGGCTTCCCCAGAGCTTCCCCCTACCTACCGGCCACCACAACGGTGCATAAACCCAGCGGAGAAAGCGGCGGCGTGATTGTGGGGAGCAACGAACCAGCATCAGCTATGGCTAAGGTAAGAAGGTTTGCGGTCCTTGGCTATCTCGCTTTCTGACCTCTTCCGCATGCAGCTTCTGGAAGGTAGAGTTGGCTTGCTCGGCCTCCTGGGCGTGGCCGAGCCTCCCGTAGATTTGTGACAGTTGGAGGTAGAGTTCGGCATCTGGCGGATAATGGGCTATGAAGTTCTGCAATTCGGTCAAGGCCTCCGGATACCGCTTCAATCTGATAAGGCTTCGCCCGATGCCGCGCGCGGCGTCGATGTTGTTTGGATCAAGTTCTTTCGCTCGCTGGTAGCTCTGCAGGGCGGCCTCGTATTGGCCGCTGCGTGAACTCAGGTCGCCGAGCCAGACACAGGCCTCGACAAGCGACGGATCTAGTTGCAGGGCTTCCTCGAAATATTGTCTCGCCTGCCGGTAATGACCCAGGCTCGCCAATTGATTACCGACTTCATAATGGGCTCGTGCGGCACGCGGGTTAAGCCTCAGAGTTTCGCGGGCGACTTTCAGGGCTTCGTCGTAGGCCTTGTCATTCTGATAGGCCTCGATCAGCAAGTATCTGGCTTCCGAGTCGTCCGGCTTGAGTTCGAGCGCTTCATGGAATGTATTAATGGCTTCTTGAAGAAACCAACCCTTAAGATACTGCTGGCCGAGGAGCAACAGGAGGCGAACATTCTTGGGCTGGACATGCTGAGCAGCCCGCAGACCCTCAATAGCTTCACGATTTTGACCCTGGTTCACATAGGCGATCGAGAGTACGAGGTTGGCCTCGTAAGATTCCGGACGAAGGGCCAGCGCCTTCTTCAACGGTTCCTCTGCTTCCCGGTTCCGCCCCAGGCTTACCAGCGCTAGACCAAGGTTGTAACTCGCTGGATAAGAAGTGGGATCGGTCTCGATGGCCTTGCGCAGCAACGGAATCGCGTCCCCGGAACGATTTTTGTCAATCAGGTCCACCGCCCGGCTAAGAAGCTCACGAGTCTCTGCCGATGAGGTCGTTTCCCTCATTGGGGAGTTGCGCTTTCCAGTTGTCGGTTGATCGCTTGGACTCGACTGAACAGCCGCGGTTTGAGCTTGAACACCGCTACCTACGGACACGGCCAGCAACAGGCTGACCGTCCTTGCCAGAGCTTTAGCCACCCTTACGTTCAAGTCCCTCAACCTCACTTCGTTACGTCCCACAGGTCAGCCCAAAGCTATCCCAGTCTGACATGAATCCAGGCACGGTGACTGGGTTGGGGTTGTCCGCTCAACCTGTGCCCTCTCAAGTCACTCAGGGTAAGTCTCTTGTTGAAGGCCTGTCAAGAAATTGCATTAGGTTCATGAATTCGAGAAAGTACTGAATACAAATCAAAAGCCCTTGCGGCCTAGTCGCGCGCTTTGCGGTTTTCGCGCTTGCTGATCTCCCTTCGCATGACGCGACCTGTTCCAAGGCGTCGTTTGAGAAGGTGCTCCTCGGCCTGCTCCAGATGGGCGAGAGCGCGGCGCTTCCGCTGGAGCCCCAAGATCACCAAAAGGGCGTCAGCCAGCGCCAGTTGGGTGACGCGAGAAGCCAGCGGGGCCTGAAAGTACTTCACCTCGCTGGGAGCAGCATAGAGGCGAACGTCCGCGGCTTGCGCAAGAGGAGACCCGATCGAGTTGGTGATGCAAACCGTTCTCGCGCCCCGCGCCTTGGCCAGGCGAAGACATTCGACCGTTTCCATTGTTGTCCCCGCGACCGAGATTCCAACTCCAACTTCGCCCCGTTTCATCTCCGCAGCAGCCGCCAATTGTAAGTGAGAGTCGAACTCCACGAAGGCGGGCAAGCCGATGAAGCGCAGCCGAGCGTAAAGCGAGTAAGCAACCGGGTAGGAGAGCCCGATCGAGAAAAGAACGATTCGGCGCGCGTGACCGAGCGTTTTGGCGGCCTCAGTCAAAGTTTCCGGTGGGTTCAGCCTCAGCGTTTCACGCAGGCTGCGGATGTGCTCCGAGGAAACTCTCTGAAGAATGGAGGCTGCGCCCCTTGGCCCGGGACTCTCCGCCGATGGGAGCACGGCTTCTGCCAGTTCGCGGGCTAATGAGATCTTGAGTGTAGGCAGTCCAGGAAGACCGAGCGACTTGCAGAACTGCACCACCGACCCAGTGCTGACGCCCGAAAGCTTGGCTAGTTCTGACACCGAGTGGCTGATGAAAGTCTCTGGATCGGCCAGCAGAGCCTCGGCAATTCGACGCTGCGCCCCTTTAAGGAAAGAAAGCTGTCCGCGGATCAGCAGTAACAGCGGGCGCGATTCGGCTCCCGCTGGCAGAGTCCGCGAACTGGCTCGAGGAATTCGCCGGACGCGCGACCGACCCGAGCCCTTGTTACCACCTCTTCCACCCACCGATTTCCCTCCTCTTGAAACTCGTCTTAGCGATGTTCACCAGAAAACTAGCTTGGCTGAGATTTGTCGAACGGGCACGGAAATAGAGAATGGCAGATGCCTCATCACCCAGTCAACGAGAAGGGCGAAGCTCTCGGCTGCTGGAAGAGTTGGATGAGTCGTACGAGTATCTGAGACAATACGTGTGCCAGTCGGCGGCGGTGTGAAGCGGCACCGCTGGCCAAGGTGAAGAGTCGAGCTCGGCCAAACGCCTTGGCGTCGGCCCGGGCGGTTCCTCATGGTCGCGGATTCAGCCTGCTCCGTGCTGGGAACCGGGTAAGGGGGGTGTCAGACCCTTGAAGAAGCTGATCAATGATCCCCATGCCGTGGCGCTCGAAGCTCTCGAGGGGTTAGCGCTAGCGTATCCACAATATCTGCGCAAAATCGAGCAACTCACAGCGGTGGTTCGGAAGGACGCGCCTGTGCGGGGCAAAGTCGCGGTGGTTACTGGCGGCGGCAGCGGCCACGAGCCGATGTTTGCCGGCTTCGTGGGGCCGGGCTGGGCGGACGCGAGCGTTGTTGGCGACATCTTCACGTCGCCGCCCCCGCCCCCGATCTACGAGACCGCCAAGGCGGTTCACGGCGGCGTGGGCGTTCTCTTTCTGTATGGGAATTATACTGGCGATGTCCTGAATTTCGACATGGCGGCTGAGATGCTAGCCCAGGAAGGGATTCGGGTTTCGACGGTGCGCGTCTGTGATGATGTAGCCTCGGCTCCCGCGGAAAGGCGAGGCGAGCGTCGCGGCATCGCCGGCGATTTCCTCGTCATCAAAGCGGCTTCGGGGCGGGCGGAGGAGCGGGCGAACCTGATTGAGGTCACCTCGGCAGCGGAGAGAGCGAATGACAACACGCGGAGCATGGGAGTCGCGTTAACTTCGTGTGTTATTCCAGCCTCCGGACGGCCCATCTTTGCCATCTCCGATCCAGAAATGGAAATCGGTATGGGCCTGCACGGGGAGCCGGGTGTCCAAAGAGGCCCGATGGCCTCCGCCGATCAAGTGGCCGAAGACATGGTCGGTCGTATCCTGGCCGACTCGCCTGCCAAGACGGGGGACGAAGTAGCGGTCCTCGTCAACGGCCTCGGTGCCACGCCTTTGTTGGAACTCTTTATCATGTTTCGCGCCGCCCGGCGTTGTTTGGACGATGCTGGCCTGATCGTGTGGCGATCCTACGTCGGCAATTTCGCCAGCTCCTTGGACATGGCAGGATGTTCTTTCACCATCATGCGGCTGGACGCCGAGCTGAAACGGTTACTGTCGGCTCCTGCGGAGTCCGCGGCCTTCGTGGAGGCGGGTGAATGGACACGACCTCCATCACCGCCGTAGGTGTAGGGCGGTTCCCACTTGTTGCGACGCTCACCCTTCCTGTGATGTGCAGACCTGAAACGGCGCGGGCTAGCTGGCTTTCCCACCTGACTTTCGGTCAGATGGCCATCAGACCACCATCGACCCCGTAGAAGCCCCCCACACAGTAGTCAGCTTCGTCAGACGCCAGGAAGACTGCCAAGCCGGCCACGTCCTCTCCCGTGCCCAGGCGTCCATAGGGAGTCATGGCGATCCGCTTCTGCCTTATCTCTTCGTCCGACAATCGCACGGCGTTCATGGGCGTGTCCATGCATCCGGGTACGATCGCGTTCACGCGGATACAGTAGCGCGAATAATCCGCAGCCATCGCGCGGGTGAGAGCGGCAATTCCTCCCTTGCTGGTGCTGTAGGCAGTCAGGCCCTCGTACCCCCTCAACCCCGTGGGCGAAGCGAGGTTGACAATGCACCCTCTGCCCCGATTGAGCATATGGGGAATCACGTACTTTGCGCAAAGGCAGGGGCCGCGGAGATTGACCGCCAGCGTGCGCTCCCATACCTCGGTACTTAACTCGTGCAGGCGTGTATCCTTGTCGTACAACAAGACCGCAGCATTATTGAAGAGAATATCGATGCGGCCATAGTGTTTCAGCGCCGCTTCCACCATGGCCCGCACGTCTCTTTCTTCCGCTACGTCCGTGGGGACGAAAAAGGCCTCCCCTTGCGCAGCACGAATCTCTTGTGCTGTAGCGCATCCGGTGTCGGCGTTGATCTCCGCCACCACAACCCGCGCCCCTTCCGCTGCGTAGCGCAAGGCAACGGCCTTTCCAATCCCCGACCCCGCGCCCGTGACGATCGCAACCTGGTTTTTCAATCGCATATGTTCTCGCATCCCCTTAAGAGCTTCTACGAAGATTCTCTGAAATCGATCATGACCGGTTCCAGACGAAAACCGCGAGTGCGGACAGCAGAATAAATCAATCCGCCCGCAAACCACAGACCCCCCACAATTTTGGCGAATGTCCCTAGCCCCAGGCAGATTATCGTACAGATCGCAAACCCCAGACCCGGCAGTAAGACGTCCTTCCAAAAGCTCCGGTGGTGACCTGCTAGAGGAAGAAAATAGAATTGGCGAATTGCAGCCAGATTGACACCCATAAAGCCTACGAAGGCGCCAAAGTTCTGCAATTCTCCTATCAGGTCATAGCGTTTGCCCAGCGAGCCCGCAAACGTGAAAGCCCCAATCAGCAATATGTTGAAGGAGGGAGCGTTCGTCTTGGCACTGAGGTGCGCAAAGAACCGTTTGGGCAGGACGTTGTCTCTTCCCATGCCGAAGAGTAATCGCGCTGCCCCGACCTGTCCCGTCAGGCCTGCCCCAAGGTTGGCGATGGCGAGCAGGAGGATCATGGCTTCGAAGAGCCATATTCCGCCCACCCGGCGCGCAGCATCCATGAAGGCGGTGGCGACGTCCGGAAAGGTGCGAAAATCCGACCAGACGCGCTGGCCGAGGTATG
>Ga0187846_10000312_pt1 | contig 29052 bp, 22 predicted proteins | sample TC_taG_FD_161473 | JGI IMG/M metagenome (GOLD analysis project Ga0187846, IMG submission 161473) | Biofilm microbial communities from the roof of an iron ore cave, State of Minas Gerais, Brazil - TC_06 Biofilm (v2) | ecosystem: Environmental > Terrestrial > Deep subsurface > Cave > Wall biofilm... | reverse complement strand
AGGCACGCGGCGGCTTGCGCGACGTCGAACGTGGCCGCGCGGGCCGGCCCGGCGCCGGCCTCCGGCGGAGGCAGGGGCGCGAGGCCGCGCGCCGCCAGCGCCGCTTGCGCGCGCGGCGAGAGCGGCTCGGCCGCGAGCGCGTGCGGCAGCGCTTCGAACGCGGCGTCGTCCTCGAGCGCGAAGTGCGCGCCCTCGTCGGCTTCGACGAGGGCGAGGATGGGCGTCGCGTCGCCGGGCGCTGCGCTTTGCAGCGCAGCGCCTGCGGGATTGCCCAGGGCGAGCCAGTGCGAACTCGAGAAGCGCGCGGCGTGCCGCCGCCAGTCGCCCAGCGTGGTGATGTAGTAGCGCATCGCGGTCATAGGTCACGTATCGACAGTCTGCGATTTTGCCGCGGCTCGCAGGGGCATAGCACGCTATGCCCGCGCGCGCGAGCTTGGCGCGAGGTTGCCGCGCCGCAACGGGCGCAGCGTGCTGCGCCCCTACGGCTCGGCGAGGGCGGGGAGGTACGTTGCGGCCACCTGGTGCGCGATCTTGGTGGGGTCGCAGTGCTCGCTATCGAGGTTCGCGAGGATGACGACGCTCAGTTTGTCGTCAAGGTAGCGCGTGATGTGCGTCGTAAAGCCCTGCCACGCGCCGCCGTGCTCGACGATCGGGTGGCCGTTCAGCGTGCGGACGCGCCAGCCGAAACCGTAGTCGGCCGTGGCGCCGTTATTCAAGCGTACCGGCGTCCACATCTGGCGGAGCGAAGCGCGCTTCAGCAGTTTTTCGGTGTAGAGCGCCGCGTCCCACTTGGCCAGGTCCAGGACGGTGGTGTACAGCGCGCCGTCGGCGGTGGTGTTGAGCGAAGGCGACACCCAATCCTGATTTTTCCACTCGCCTTTGACGAGCTCGTATCCGGCGGAACGATTGGGAACGATGTCGCGTTCGCTGATGATGCGCGTCGCGTTCATGCCGAGCGGGCGGAAAATGCGATCCTGAAGCAGGTCGCCGTAAAACTTGCCGGTAACTTTGTGGATGAGAATCCCGAGCAGCAGGTAGCCGGTGTTGCTGTAGCTGAATTTTTCGCCGGGCGCGAAATCGAGCGGAACCGTCTCGAATTTGCGCAGGAGTCCGTCTTCGGTGTAATCGCGGCGCAGATCGACGAAAGCGAGCGCGCCTTTCTGGCGCGACTCGGTTTCGTAATCGTGAATGCCCGACGTGTGCGTCAGCAGATGGCGGATGCGAATCGCGTTCCAGCGCGCAGGCGAGCCGGCGAAATATTTGCTGATGGGGTCGTCGACGCTGAGCTTCCCTTCCCCGGCGAGCATCAACACGAGCGTCGCCGTGAATTGCTTGCCCACCGACCCGGTTTGAAAAATGGATTCCGGCGTGACCGGAACGTTGAGCTCGACGTTGGCGAGGCCGTAGCCGCGCGTCTTGATGATTTCGCCGCCGCGCATGATGGCGAGCGCGAGCCCGGGAATGTGCTGCGCTGCCATCTCGCGCATGATGATGGCGTCCGCGCTGTCGGGCTGCGGCGCGCCGGAGGCTGCCGGCGGCGCGCCCGGATGCGTGGCGCGGCGCCCGCGCGGCCCCCTCAGGACCAGCGCGCCGATGGCGACGGCCATCGCCAAGGCCAGGCCCGCGGCCATCGCCGCCGCCAGTCTGCGCGAGGAGCTGCCGTCAGTTTCGGTCATGGCCGCGCGATTTTACACCGCGGGTTCGCAGGGGCATAGCACGCTATGCCCGCGCGCCCGAGCTTGGGGCGAGGTTGCCGCGCTGGCACGGGCGCAGCGTGCTGCGCCCCTAGGGCAGGTCCAGGGCGATCTTCAAGGCGGCGTCGATCTGGGACATGCGCGCACCGGGAAGGCGGCCCAGGCTGTGCCGCAGACGCGCGCGCGAGATGGCGCGCACCTGCTCGCACAACGCCACGGAATCTATCGTCGCGCCGCCTTCCCCGGCTTTGATTTCCACTTGGCTGGGATAGAGGCGGCTCTTGTGGCGGCGGTCGGTGAGCGGCACGACCACGACAACCGGGCTACTCTGATTGATGGCGTCGCGGCTGACGATGACCACCGGGCGCGTGCCCGCCTGCTCGGAGCCTTGCGAAGGATCCAGCGCCGCCTGGTACACGTCGCCGCGCAACATGCTGGCTTAGGCCTCCACGCTCTCGCGCTCGGCGGTCTGGAAGGCTTGCCAGTCGGCGGCGCTGAACTGCTCGGCGATCAACTGCGCTTCCTTCTGATACTCCGCGTCGGCGCTCATGCCCTGGAAGGCGGCATCGATCTGCTTGCGCTTGAGGAGCTTGACGTAGGCGCCAACGGCGGCCACGAAAAAGTCGTTGATGTTGCGCGCCGGGCTGGCCCGGCGCTCGACAAAGCCGCGCGCCTCGTCATAGAGGATGCGCGGCAGGCGCAGTGTGGCGCGCACCTTTCCGGCGTGAGTTGCGGGCATAGGGGCCTCCCAGACATGGCCTTAAGGCAAAGCTGGTCTGTGGCTTAAGGATACACCAATTATGACGCCTGTCAAGACGGTCTCCGTGACGCCGAAGGCGCCCGCACCCCGCTGCGCCCCTACGGCGGCGCCCAATCGCGGCGGCTACGACGTGAACGTGTAGTTGTGGGTCAGCACGGCGGCGGAGTGGCGGCCGGCGAAGAATTCGCGGGCCGGCGCGCAGCTCACCGTGACTTTGCGGCTTTCGGCGAAAATCGCTTCGATGCGCCGCAGCGCCAGCGGGCCGAAGCGGCCCACCAGCACGTCGGCCAGGCACAGCCGCTCGGCGCGCATGGGCGAGCCGTCGGCCAGGGTAAAGACGTGGTGCGGGGTGACGTCGAGGGCCTCGGCGTTGGAAAAATACAAACGAATGAAGGTGTCCGCGGGGCGAATCTCCAGGCGCTCGATGCGCGTCCACGTTTCCGCGGCGGGCGCCGCCACGCCCGCGGCCGTGGCGGGACCAGGGCAGCGCAGGTGCTCGCCGGCGCTGCACGTCTCGACAGCCACGGCGCCGCGCTCGCGCGTGAGCACCAGGGTGCCTTCGCGGAGGCAGCTGCCGCTGCCGCCGCCCGAGCCGCCGCCGGAGCCCGAGGTGGTGGTGGCCGCGGCCATGCCGCCCTGCGAAAGCGGAATGCGCGCTTGCAGCGACTGCAACTGCGCGGCCAGGTTGGTCTTCGCCGTTTGCGCGTTGGCCGGCGCTCCGGCGCTGCCGGCGATGCCCCCGACCCAGCCGAGGGCCTGCGCGGCGTCGTCCCAGTAAGGATAAAAACAGTAGGCCGTGCCGGGCGCCAGGCCGCTGACGGCGAGCGCGCCGTTGGGGACCGCGGTGGCCGTGCCGTCGGCGCGCAGAATCGCCAGGGAGGTCCACGACCAGGTGATCGTGGTGGTGCTCGAGACGTAGGTGAACGCGCCCGACCAGGTAGGCGGCACCGAGCCTTTCATCAGCACGCCGGTTTTCGTCGGGTCGATTTTGTTGGCGGTGAGCGCCAGGCCCAGGACGCGCGCGAAATTGGCGCGGTCGGCGACCTGGCTGTCCAGGCTCCAGCCCTGGTTGGGGCCGAGCGAGGCCTTCGCCAGGCGTTGCAGCGCCTCGTACAGCTGCGGGCTGGTGCGCCGCAGCGCCTCAATTTCGGGAATGGTCAGCATTTGGGCTCTTGCCACATCGGTTAAACGATTGCGCTAGACGCCGTCGGCGACGTGTGTTCTAATCCCGCCCGTGCAAACCCTCGGCGTTGCCAATTCGGGCGCGCAATCCGAAGGCCGGCTGAAGACCCTGTTCTGGCCCGCCATCCAGAACGCCGCCGACGTGGACACACTCGGCTCGCAGGGCCACTGGGTCTGCGCCATCGTTGCGGTTTTCGCGCTGGTGACGTCGGCGCTGTTACACCAACCCACAGCGGGCGCGGCCCTCACGCTCTACTACTATCTGGGCGGAGTGGGAGTGCGCGAGCACAGCCGTTTCGCCGCGGCGATGGTGTTTATCATGTTTGCGATCGACACGATCATGGCGTTCGGCGTGCTGAAGCTGCTGCTGAGCGCCCTCCTTCTGTCGAACGTGCGCGCCACCTGGATTGCGTCGGGCTGGAGGGCCGAGTCACCCGAAGCGGCCATGCCGATGCGCTTCGGCGAGACCTGGGGCGACAAGTTTGCGGACACTCTGCCGCGCTGGCTCTGGCCGAAGATCCGCATCGTCTACTACATTTTTTCCGCGGCGTTCCTGCTGCTAACGATTGTCGGCTTCGCGGTCTTGGCCACCCGCCGCCACGGCTGATTCCGCGGGGCGCTTGCGAAAGCCGCTCGCGAATCATCCCCCTTGACATCTCCTAATATGTCCGACATACTAGGAGATGACTTAGCGCCTGGATACGGCACTGTGCCGCAAGGAGTTAGCCATGCCGCGAAGAAAGAAGGTGTCCACCACAATCTCGCCGGAAAGTTACGCCTTCCTGCGCGGATTGATCCGCGCCCGCAAGGCCCGGAACCTGGCCCAGGCGCTGGATCTGGTGCTCGACGAGATTCGCGCCGCCGACAATCGCGCCCGCCTGGAGCGCGCCACCGCCGCCTATTACGAGAACCTGACGCCGGAGGAAATCCAGGAGGAGAACGAGCTCGGCGCGCTCACTTCCGCGTCGAACGAGATTCTGGCCGATGAGTGAGCGAGGGCCGAGCCGTGGAGAGGTTTGGCGCGCCCAGGTCGGCGAGCCGCCCAGGCCGCACTGGGTCGTTGTGGTCTCGCCCGACACGCGCAATCATCATCGGAACATCCAAACGGTTCTCGTCGTTTCGTTCACCAACAAGCTGCGCGCCGGGCCGACCACGCTGATCCTGGACCCGGACGAGACCGGCTTGCCGAACCGCTCCTGCCTTCGTGGGCACTTTATCCAACCGCTGTACAAATCGCGCCTGGTCGAGCGTTTGCCGCGCACGCTGTCGGAGCGGCGAATGCGCGAGCTGTGCCTGGCGATTCGCCGGTCGTTCGACCCCGACGCGCCCGCAGATAGTTTGTAGCGGCGCAGCCCTGCGACAGCGCCCGATGCGGCGTGGCAACGCCGCACCAAGATCGGGCGCGCGGGCATAGCATGCTATGCCCCTACGAAAACCACATCGGTGGTGGGAGCGCCACTGCTAATTCGTGCCGCGGATGATGGCGAAGGGATCGGGCTTGGCCCAGGGCACCAGCTTGGTGAGCGCGAACCACGAGCCTGCGGCGCTGGTGCCCACCTGGTAGGCCACGCGCTCGGCCAGCACGTTGGTGAACTGCTCCATGTCGCGCGAGGCGGGCGAAGCCAGAGTCCACGAGCCCAGCGGCAGCACCGTGGCGCTGCCCGGCGCGAGCGCCGACAGCGCCAGCGAGCCCGCGCCCTGCACGTAGGCGGTCAGGTAGCCGAACAGATTGCGCCCGCTCAGGCCCGTGGAGGCGAGAAACGCGGTGGTGTAATACGAAGCGATGGCCGCGCCATCGTCGTCGAACTCCGTGGGCGTGAGCGCGTAAATTTTCCCGCTGGCATTGTTGGAGCCCAGGAACACCTGGGCCACGCCGGTGGGCCGCTCGATCAGCCCGCAGGAATTGGCGGCGATGCGCCAGCGCGCCCACTTGCGCGAGCGCTCCGGGGCCATCATCATGGCCAGGAGCGGATCCTCGAAGCCCTGGGTGTAGTCGAGCACCAGAATCTGGCTGGGCTGGGTGGCCGCGCCCAGGGGCACGCCGACCAGAATCTGCTTGTGCTGCGTGTCCACCTGCACCCACAGCGACTGGCCGTACTGCCAGTTGATGGTGTCCCAGGTCGGCTGAATTTCCTGCGACAGTTTCACCGGCAAGCTGCCGTCGAACAGGTACAGGCCCGAGCGCCCGGCGATCACCACCCACTCCTCGCCGAAGCCCACGCCGCGCGCCGACGGCGTGCCGACCTTGTTGGAGACTTCCTCGACGGCCCACAGCGCCGGCTCGTTCACCCCGTCGGTGGCGGTGACGTACAGGCTGCGCTCCTTCACGAAGTACAAATTGTTGCGCAGCACGAAGGCGGCGCGCAGACCCTGCCCGTTGTTGGCGGCGATTTCCTGGATGCCGGTGACGCCGTCGTACTGCTCGGGCGCGGCGGTCGAGGAAGCGCGCACCAGCGAAGCGTTTTGCCCCGCGTTGGTGGGGAAAATTTCGAGGTTATCGACCAGAAACGATGCGCCCGATGGCGCCGGCGTGCCGTCGGCATAGACGCGCAGGACCAGGTCCGCGGGCAGCGCCGTCTGCGGGGGAAAAAGATCGGCGACAAATTCCTGATACGCGGTGGCGGCCTGCGCGGCCGTGACCGCCAGGCCCACGCCCACCTGCCCGGCGGTGGGGCTGAAGGCGTTGATGCGCAGCGTTCCGGCGGTGAGGTTGGCGCTGCGCTGCACGCGCGCGCGCACGGAATAATCGGTGTTGGCGACGCACAGCGGATTCCCCGCAGCGTCGCTGATGGCGCTCTGCTTGATCATGCCGCGCGCCACGGTGACGCCGTCGGCGGTGAGGCGGTAGGCGTCGCCCCAGATGACGTTCGACGATTCGCGGCTGCCGCCGGGGCCGAAGGTGGCGTCCAGCGTCCAGCCCAGCGGGCGCGTGGTGACCACCTGGTCCCAGCCGCCGTCGAACGAGAGATTGCGCCAGTTGAACATTTTGGCGCGCTCGCCCCACCAGAACAGCCGCTCGGCGTAGGCCGCCACGCCCAGCTGCTCGGGCAGCTCGATCTCCGCGAAAAGATAATCGACGTGGACGCCGGCGAGCAGAAGGGTGTCGGAAAAATCGACTTCGAGCGAAGTGGTGGTGTTGTCGTGGATGGCCATCGTCGCCGGGACATGATAGAAACTCGCGCCGCCGGCGGCGGTGAACGCCAGCAGGCGCGCCACCACGTTCGCCGGGCCGGTGGGAATGTTGGTGAGGTTCACTTTCTTGGAGCCCGCCGCGGTCCAGGTCACCGGCGGCGACGGCGCGGTCCAGTAGCCCTGGCGGGTGACGAAAACGGCCGCCACTTGATGCGCGCCCGGCGAAATCGACCCGGGATCGGCGGCGTCGGCCGCGGCCGGGCCTTCCGCCGGGCCGATCTGGCTGACGCGATCGAAAAAAGTGTCGTCGTACTGGCGCGGGATGTCGCGGCCCACCAGGCCGTCGGCGAAGGCCAGGTATTCGCGGCCGAAATGGGTGGCCGAAGCGAGATACAGATTGGGCGTGCCGCCTGCGGCGATTACCGAGAGCACCCCCGGCGAAGTTTCCTTGTACACGTTGCCGAGCGAATCCAGCGCCAGCAGGCGCTCGATCAGGTTCGTGGTCACGTAGGTCTTCAGCCCGTTGATTTGCGGCGCCCCGCCCAGCGCCGGAAATTGCGACACCAGGCCCGGGCGCGTGCGCACCCCGCCGGGGAAGAATTGCACGTCGGCGAGATCCGGCGACATTCCCGGCGGCACGTCCGAGGGATCCAGCAGCGTCACCCAGGTGCCGAAGGTCGAAAGCGGCAGCGGCGCAAAAGTTTCAATGGACATGTTTCATTCCAGGGAACCGGGGTTCGTAGTTGTAGCGGCGCGCTTCAGCGCGCCAGCCTTTCGCGCCCCGCGCTGCGCCCGTGGCCGACACGATGGCGCGATGTTGCCCATGGGCGGCGTGCCGTCGCCGACATCGTTGCCTGTGGTTCACATTCGAGAAGCGCCCCACTGCCTCAACTCCTCGGGCCATGGTTGTAGGGCGGGGCTTCAGCCCCGACATTGGATTGGTGACGCGAAGCGTCCACCTTGCTGCCGCAGGCCGCCGCGGAGGCGGAACCGCCGCAGCGGCATTCTTCGGACGGCGGCCAGCCGTCCTGCCCATCAGCCTCCACGGCATGCTGCGGGTGAACCAGCGCAAAGGAAGGCGCTGTCGCGCCTGTCCGCTAATGTCGGGGCTGAAGCCCCGACCTACAAAGATGGCCCGAGGAGTCGAATGGAAACGTTCGCACGGGCAACGTGGCACCGTAGGGCGCAGCATGCTGCGCCCCTACGACGGATGCGGTTTTGGCGCGATGCTGCCCCTGGGCGCCGGGCGCAGGCCGCCGCGCCGGGCGCCCCTACTGCAGCTTCTTGAAGATGCCGTAGAAGGTGATGGTGTCGCCGGTGATGGCCGCGGGGTAGGCGCCGGCGGCGAGTTCCGGGAACGCGCCGGCGCTGGCGCCCTGCTGGAAAATTTTCATCTTGTTCGCATTCATCGCCGCGCCGGGGGTGAAGACGTAGTCGTAGCCCGCCAGGCCGTCCATCCAGCCGCTGCCCTGGATGGGCGGCTGCGACGACGCCACGATGGGCGACTGCGAGAGGTCCAGCGTGTCGCCTCCGGTCGCGTAGTTTCCCGAAGCGGCGACGCTCCCGGTGACGTGGATGCGCTTGCCGTCGTCCCAGGTATCGATCAGCGTAAACGTGAGTGCCATGGTTTCCTCCGATGTGGCGCGGGTTTGCAAGCCGCGCCCTTCAGGGCGCCAAGCCTGTGCGGGCGGCGGCGAAAAGCAAGACGCCGCGCCGCAAGCCGCGGCGACCGCGCAAGAGCGCAGTGTCTCAGTTTGACCGCCAGGCCCGAGATTCTAGCTTGTGGGACTGTGGCATACTGTCGTCATGCCGAAGCGACCACGCGACCCGAACCAGCTAGCGAGGCTGATCGTGGATATTGCGACGGGCGAAACTGCGGATACTCTTCAGCGAGTCCAAGCGGCACGTTAGTAGTAGGGGACGCGCTGGTGGACTGAAGGGCGGCCCTTCTAGGGCACGCCATCTCTCGGCCAAGAAACCAAGTTCGCTCGGATTCACAAGACGCTGAGAGTTACACCAGCTATGGCGGCGGGACTGGCCGATCACCTTTGGGATTTAAGTGAAATCGTGTCGCTGCTGGACGCGCCTACGCGGACACACCTTTAGCTTTGTGGTCCTTGCCTTGAAAGCGGTATTCGTTGATGTTGAAGCGTCGCTTGATTCCCTCACGATACCTCTGCCAAATGATGCCGCCGACAAAAACTACGAGAGCTACGCCAACGTATGCAAGCAATGCCTGATAATCACCCATTTCTATTCACCTCTCAGTTTCTCGAATACGATCCCCATCAGCAAGAGAACTATGCAGCTGACGCCCACGAGAAGAACAAAAGCTATCGAGAGGTTGCCGTTCCCTTGACGCGCCATTTCTAGAGGATAGAAAACAAGCAGTAAAACCGCAGCTTCTCGGAAAAACTCTCCAAGCATCTCCAAGACGTCTTTGGTTTTCTTGCGTCGTCTATCCCGCGTTTCCTGCGCCACCCGCCACCCTTTCAAGTACCGAAGTCGTATAGTGGCAAGCGTTGTACTTCAAAAACCGGGCCTTGTAAAGGCTATCTGTACAAATTACATCCCTTTGTTTAGACGCCGTCAATTCGCCTTTGGTGGCATTTTTCCTGACCGAAACTAGCCCAAACTGGGACACTACCACAGCAGGCGCGGACAAGATTGTCCGCGGCACACGTGCTATGATGCGCGGTTGCGACGCAACCCAACTCGCGGCAGGCGAATCCAACGCGTCGTACCATTCCAATCGAGCGCAGGAACAAGGAGCTACAGGTGCGGCGAGCCGGGACCCTGATGGCGCTGGCGATGGCGGCGATGCTGCCCCTGGGCGGCGGGCGCAGCGCCGAGGCCGTTGCCCGTGGCTGGCATTCGAGAAGCGCCGCACCGGGCGCAACGTGTTGCGCCCGTACGGCGACGTGGCCCGGCGCGGCGGCGGCGGCGCAAAGCGCCGCCCGGTTCGACCGGCCGCGCGTCCTCGTGGCGAGCGGCGTGGCCGCGCGCGCGCTGGCAGCGAGCGCCGGCGACACCGACGCCGTCCCCCGATTGCAGCACGCCCCTGCGGCGCAGCAAGCGGGCGCAACATGTTGCGCCCCTACGGCGACATGGCCCAGCGCAACGGGCGCAGCGTGCTGCGCCCCCACGGTTCTCGATTTCACCGATGCGCATGACGCGAACCGCGTCTTCGAGATGGGCGGCGGGGCGCCGCCGGCCACTGTCGCCGGAAGCGGCACAGCGGGCTTCCACGGGGACGGCGGCGACGCCACGCTCGCGCAATTCCATCTGAAGATGGACTCGCGCGTGGAGCGCAGCGGCATCGCCGTGGCGGCCGACGGCTCGCTGTTCATCGCCGACACCGGCAACGCCACGATTCGCCGCGTCGCCGGCCCGGACACTTCCGAGCCGGGCGTGATTCGCAGCGTCGCGGGACGCTGGGCGCCGCCGCAGAACGTCGCGCTGGCCGAGCCGATGGGCCTGGCGCTGGACCGCGCCGGCAACCTGTACATCGCCGACCACGGCGCAAACGCCGTGGTCATGCTGCACGCCGCGACGGGCGCGCCGGCCACGGCGGGCCAGCTCGAAATTCTCGCGCACATGGTTTCGCCGGCGAGTGTCGCCGTGACACCCGACGGCAGCCGCGTCTTCGCCGCTTCGCCGGAAACGGGCGCGGTCATGGCCATCGACACGGCGACGCGCGCGCTGGACGAAGTCATCGCGCCGCGTCAAGCATCGCCGGCATCGGCCGCGCCGGTGCCTGCGGGCCTTGCCGCCGATGGCGCAGGCAATCTGTTCGTCGCGACCACCGGCCCGAGCGCAGAAGCGCAGCAGATCCTGCGCTTCGCGGCCGGCTCGCGCCGGCGCGACGCCAACAGCGTATTCGCGGGAGGACTGCATTCGCCCGGCGAGCTGGCGTTCGACGACCAGGGCAACCTGTTCGTCGCCAACCAGGGCGACGACCAGATCCTCGAATTCCCGGGCGCGGGCGTGATGTCGCCCAGCGTGACGCTGGCGCCTGCGTCGTTCGATTTCGGCGACGAGCCTACCGGCGGCACCACCCTGCCCGCGCAAACCTTCACGCTCACGAACAATTCCGGCGGCGCGATTTCCGATTTCGCCATCAGCTTCACCGGCGCCGACCCCGCGGACTTCCTCCAGTCGGGCACCACCTGCGCCGGCACGCTCGCTTCGGGCGGGACGTGCACCATCAGCGTGTCGTTCACGCCCGCGGCCAGCGGAGCGCGCGCGGCGATGCTTTCCGTCGCGAGCTCCTTCCCGACTCCCGCCACCGCGGCCGTTTCGGGCACGGGCGACGACTACGAGCTGGCGCTGGCGGCGTCGCAGATCAATACGCTCACGGTGATGAACGGCGACGCCGCCACGTTCAACTTGCAGGGCACGAACGACGGCGTGTTTCTCGGCGCCGTGACGCTGGTTTGCCCGGGCAACCTGCCCGTCGAGACGACTTGCACGTTTTCGCCGGCCACCCTCAATTTCACCGCGCCCCTTCAGACCATTCCGTTTACGGTGACGTATCAGACCACTACGCGCAATCCGAAGAAGCATGCCGCCGCGGCGATGGCCGCAGGGCCGGCGGGCGCTGCGTGCTGCGCCCCGGCGGGAAGCGCAAGCGTCACGCGCGCCGGCGGGCCGCAGTTCCCTGCCCTGCTGGCGGTGGCGGGCCTGCTCGCGCTGGGCGTCGCGATTTGGCCGCGGGTTCGCCGGGGCATCGCGGGCGATCACGCCGCTGCGGGCGCAACATGTTGCGCCCCTACGCGCGCGATTTGGCCGCGGCGGGCGCGCGGCGCGGCAGCGACGATCGTTTTGGGCGTCGCCCTTGCCGCGGCGCTGCTGGGCGGCTGCCATCACCACTTCTCGCAAAACACCGGGACGCCCCCCGGTACCACGCAACTCATCGTGCAGGGCACGGCGCAAAACGCCAGCCGCGCCGCCAGCATGACCCTCATCGTGCAGTGAGGCCGCGACGGCAAACAGCAGGTTCCTCGGGCCGAGGCCCGTGGGCCTCGGCCCTTCGGAATGACACCGCGGTTCCAATGGCAGTTCGCGCCGAGAATTAAGGCCGGGCGCCCCTACGGCGGCGCAAACCAAGATGGCGGGCGTGAAGCCCGCCGCTACAAGTGCGCAGACAAGATTGTCCGCGGCGCGTCTGCGCCAGGTCACAGATAGACGACGCGGCGGCGGTAGCCGTAGGGCTTGCGGCGGCGCGACTGGACCTGCTCCGGGCGGACGTAGCGCTCGATCATCTTCTCGGTGGCCAGCTGCGCGCCGCCGAGAAGGTCCTGCGCCAGGGCCCGGGCGCCGCGCGAGCGCGCCGCCAGGGCCGCGGTGGCGAACCCCAGCACGTCGGTGGCCGAGCGGATCTGCACCGGGTCGGTACCCAGGGTGAGCAGCGGGAGAATTTTTTCGTAGCGCACCCGCACGGTGATGGCCTGGGTCGCGCCGATCAGATTGATTTTGTCCTCGCGCCACTCCCACAGCCGCAGATAGGTGCTGGGCTGCAGGTTCAGCATGCTCCCGCCGCTGGTGAATTTTTCCATGGGCACGAACACGTCGGTGGTGTTGGCCGTGGCGCGTTCCCAGAGCATGTGCGGCGCCAGGCAGTCGGTGGGAAGCTGCGGGCTGGAGACGTCGCTGATTTCCGTGTTGGTGACGCCCGTCGAGGCGTTGAGCTCCAGGTCGATGTCCTGCTGCTCGGCCAGCACGCTCACGCCGTTTTCCGCCAGCTCGCGCTGCAGCGCGCGGTAGGCGGAGTTGAGGAAGGGCAGCAGCAGCGTGTCGGTGAACACCGCCGCGGCGGAGTCGTTCACCAGCGCGCGCGCCAGGTTCAGCGCGTCTTCGGCCTGCGCGTACGCCGTGGTGGGAACGACGGGCATGAGAACCTCCGAGAAGCAGTCGTAGGGGCGCGGGGTCGAGCGCCCCGGGCGAGGCGTACGGCAAGCAGGCAGCCACAAGCGCGGTGTCATTCCGAGGTTGCGCGTTGAGCGCAGCCGAGGAATCTGCTGTGTCGTTGAGGGACGCGAAAAGGCGAAAGCAGATCCCTCGTCCGACCGCGCGGACGCGGCCGAACTCGGGATGACACCCGCTTTGATGTATGCGCCCGCAAACCATGGGCGGCGCGGCGCCGAGCGGCGGCGCGATGTTGCTTTGGCAACATGCGCCCGTACGGCGACATGGTGCCACGCCGCACCGGGCGCAACATGCTGCGCCCCTACTGCGGAATGGGCGACTGGCGCAGATACAGCGCCACGCCCAGCACGGCGCTGATGGCCGCGCTGACCCCGCCGATGGCCAGCGTGTGGTGCAAGCCTGCGGCGAGGTTAAAATGGTTCGGGTCGATGCCGATGGCCGCAAACCCGGTGACGATGCCGTTGGCCCCGCCGGAGATGGCCGCCGCAGCGATGCCCTTGAGCCAGATGCGCAGTGTCATAGTTGACCCCGTAACCAGTGACGCGGCTTCGCAGGGGCATGGCATGTTTACCCTGAGCGAAGTCGAAGGGCCATGCCCGCGCGCGTGTCATTCCGAGGCGCAGCGCAGCGAAGCCGAGGAATCTCTCTTCGTGTGCCCGCATCGCCGAAACGCAGGACCGCAGAGAGATCCTTCGGCTGCGTCCCGCGCCGCGCCAGTACCGCGCGAACAATAAACCCGCGCGTGACTTCGCTCAGGATGACAGCGCAGTTGTGGGCTCAGAGTCTGGGCGCAGTGTGTTACTGGCCCGCACGGCAGGCGCATCGAATCGCAACGAGGAGGCATTGCCATGTCACAGACCGCGCCATCCGCGCCGCCGCAAATTACCGCATCGGTGCTGCGCACCATCGGCCGCACGCCGGTGGTGCGGCTCGCGAAAATCGTCGCGCCGGCCAGCGCCAGCGTGCTGGTCAAGCTGGAATACTTCAATCCCACGGGCTCCTACAAGGACCGCATGGCTCTGGCCATGATCGAAGGAGCGGAAGCGCGCGGCGCGCTGCGTCCGGGAATGCGCGTGGTGGAATTCACCGGCGGCAGCACGGGCGGGTCGCTGGCCATGGTGTGCGCGGCCAAGGGCTACCGCTTCATTCCCGTGTGCTCGGACGCTTTCGCGCGCGAAAAGCTGCAAACCATGGAGGCCTTCGGCGCCGAGCCCGTCATGATCCCGAGCGAAGGCGGAAAAATCACGCCCAGCCTGATGCCGCGGCTGCGCGCCGAGGCCGAACGCCTGGCACGCGAGCCGGAGACGTTTTACACCGACCAGTTCCACAATCCCGACGTCATCGAGGGCTTCCAACCGCTGGGCCGCGAGCTGCTGGAGCAGGCGGGCGGGCGGCTGGACGCGTTTTGCGGCGGCGTGGGCACGGCGGGGATGCTCATGGGCGTATCCCGCGCGCTGCAAGCGGCGGGATGCGCGGCGCGGATTGTCGCGCTGGAGCCGTCCGCGTCGCCGTTTCTCACCACCGGCCAAGGCGGAGCGCACCGCGTCGAAGGAACGGGGATGGGCGCGTGGCCGCCGCATTTGCAACGCAGCGAGTACCACGAAGCGCGGGCCATCGACGAAAACGCCGCGCGCGAAACGGCGCGGCGCCTGGCCCGCGAAGAAGGCATCTTCGCGGGCACGTCGTCGGGGATGAACGTCGCCGCGGCTTTGCAGCTCGCGAAGGAATTGGGCCCGGGCCGCACCGTCGCCACCGTCGCCGTCGATACCGGCCTGAAGTATCTGGCCGGGAATCTGTATTCCGGCTAAGTGCGCCATTTGGCCGCGGGTTCGTAGGGGCATAGCATGCTATGCCCGAGCACCCGAGCTTGGCGCGACGTCGCCCATTGGCGAGCAGCGGCCCGCCGCTACGACAGCCAAACCGGTGGCGCTGCCCGCGCGCACGAGCTTGGCGCGAGGTTGCCACGCCGCACCGCTGCAACCCTCGGGCTATGGTTGTAGGTCGGGGCTTCAGCCCCGACATTGATCGGCGCCGCGGGGCGCGTACCTTGCTGCCGCAGGCCGCCGCGGAGGCGGAACCGCCGCAGCGGCATTCTTCTGACGGCGGCCAGCCGTCCTGCCCATCAACCTCCACGGCATGCTGCGGGTGAACCAGCGCAAAGGAGGGCGCTGTCGCGCCACGCCTTCATGTCGGGGCTGAAGCCCCGACCTACAACCATCGCCCAAGCAGTTGAGGCAGTGCGGCGCTTCTCGAATGGAACGGTTCGCACGGGCAAGGTGACGCCGTAGGGCGCAGCATGCTGCGCCCCTGCGGCGGCGCGGCGGGCGGGCGCATCACTCCAGGCCGATGCTGACGACGGCCTGGCCGGTCCATTGCGGCGCGGCGCAGTTGGGGGTGGCGATGGCCGCGGGCAGCGCGCCGCCGCTCGAAGTGGTGGTCGAGTTGGACGAGGGGCACGCGGTCCATTCGCTCACCGAGGTGGTGGCCACCTGCGCGGTGGCGGCGTTGCCGGTGATGGCGATCCAGTAGAGCCCGGGCTGGAGCGTCGCGCTGGTGACGCTCTGCTGCTTGTACCCCGTGGAAGTCAGATTCTGCGCGCCGATGTGCGTGACCAGCGGGCAGCTCGAAGCGTTCACCGCGCAGGGGCCGTAGAGCCCGATGTCGTAATTGTCCGAAGTGCTCGAATCGAGCGTGCTCACGTCGTAATCGATGTGGCTGAAGGCCACGCCGTAGGGAATGACCACGCCCCACACCTTTACGGTGTTGGACGAAAACGCCTGGCCCGAGCCCGCGTGCTGCAAGCCCCACGGCCCCGCGGAAGTTTGCAGCGCCACGGTGCCCGAAGCGTCGGGCAGGGTGTAGGTGCGGTTGGCGGTGTTGGCGTGCGTGAGCGTGCCGGTGAAGGCGGAATTCGCGCCCACGGAAACGTTGCCCGCGAAGTTGTAATTGGAGTAGGCGTTGACCGTGCCGCCTGCGCCGCTATCGCCGAGCGGCGCGAGCTTGAAGTCGTTGCTGATGGCGCCTTGCGTCAGGATGGCGTCGTCGAGGTACAGCTGATTGGGATTGGCGGCGGTGTTTTCGAGAATGAAGACGCGCATGGAATGCGCCACCGTGGTGGAAGAAAACGTGGTGTAGCCGGCGTTGGGCAGGCGAAAGGTGATGGCGAAATTGCGCGTGGGATACCAGGTGTTGGCCGCGCCCACCTGCCAGTCCGCGCCGGTGACGTTGCAGTTGCAGGTGATGCCGTTGTTGTAGGTGAGCGAAGCGTTGGTGGATTGCCAGTTGGCGTTGGCCGCGCCCACCAGAAAATCCATCCCTGCGTAATTCGCGGGGGCCAGCACGCGCGCGTTGCTGGCCACGCTGGTGATGCGGTCCGCTTCCGTGCAGTTGGCGTCGCTGTAGAAGCGGAAGCCGGGACGGAAATTCACGCCCGTGGGTCCGGCGATGCGAAACGCCAGGGTGTAGTTCTGCGTGGCGTCCACCTGGAGGCAGCCGGAGTTGACGCCGAGTCCGGCGGTGGCGTTGTCGCCGATGCGCACGTTGAAGCTGCCTTGGGTGAAGGGATCGGCCTGGGGCGCCGAGCCGGAAGAGGAATTCTGCGCGTAGATGCCGCTGCCGGGCTGATTGATGTTCGTGCCGCTGACGCCGCCCCAGTAGTTCAGCGTGGTGGCGTTCTGCCAGCTCTCGAAGCCCGCGTTGCCCAGCAGATTGGGGCCGGAGAAATCGCTGAAGCCGTAGTGCATCGAAGGCAGCCAGTTCTCGCTGACGTTATCGACCGCCACCATGGAAGCCACCGGCTCGTTGGGGCTGAGCTGAATGGTGTTGGAGAGGGAAAGATAGGTATCCACGAAGTGGATGCCGGTGGCCGAGCCGTCGGTGGGCGGCTGGAAGCAGGCGTACACTTTTTCGCAGCGGTTGTTGGGGCCGAAGGTGACGCTCTTGGCGCCGACGACGTTGTAGCACAGCTGGCCGACCGAAGGATTGGCGGACTCGCAATCGTTGCCGTAGATTTCGTCGTTGTTGGGGTAGTTGCTGGAGGAATCCTTCTTGAACTGGAAGCCGGTGACCGTGCTGCCCACGTGCGGCAGGATGCAGGTGTTCTGCTCGACGACCACGGCGTTGAAAATTCCCGCCAGGCTCAGGCAGGTGTCGCCCGCGCCCTGCGGCTCGATGTTGTTGTGGTAGAACTTGGTGTTGGTGGAGTCCTGCCCGCCCGTGGAAGTGTCGCCGAAGATGCCGAAGGAATTTCCGCCGGTTCCCAGCACGATGCTGTTGTTCTCCACCGTGGAGTGGCCGATGGAGGTCATGTCCAGGACCTTCGAGCCCGCGCCGCTGGCCAGCAGATACATTCCCGCGATGTGCGCGAAATTGATTTTGCCCGTGGCCTTCCCCGGGTTCTGCACCGTGGTGCAGCCGGCCAGGCCGCAGGCGATGTAGCCGGAAGCGTCGGTGTTGGGCAGGGTGTTGATGCCGCTTTCCTGGTAGCCCAGGAGCGCCGCGCCGTCGCCGGTGAGCTCGACCGCGTCGTTGGTGCTCGAGTCGCTGATGGTCAGCTGCGCGGGGCCCCACAGCAGCACCGTGTCGGCGGGAATGGCGATGTGGTGCGTGGCGGTGAGCGCGCCGCGCAGGCCGCGCGCGTCGCACACCGTGCCGGCGGCCTGCGCCGCGGTGAGGCAGGCGTTGATCTGCGCGCCGGCGTCGGCGCCCGCGAAGCGCTCCGCCTTTTGCACCCCATTGAGCGCATTGACCGCCGCCGAGCCGTTCACGTCGAGATTGAACTGCGGGCTGGTGGTGTTGACCCCCAGCGCCGTGGCGGTGAAACGGTGCACCGGCGCGAGGGTGTTGGCGAACTGTCCCAGGCCGCCCCAGGGCGAAGGATTGGCGCCGGTATCCAGGTAGCTGGACACGTTGCCCACGGAAAATCCGCCCACGGTGTTGATGAAGAGGGCGTTGCCGGTCTGCCGCTGCAGGCAGTAGGCGGAGGTCGCGAGCGTGCCGGCCAGCGGCGTCCAGGAAAGCTGCACGGCGGTGTTCGCGCCGCCCACCACGATGCCGGTGGTGATGACGGCGGGCGCGGAAGAGGCCGCCGCGGTGGAGCAGTTGCCGGTGTTGTTCGCGCGAATCGAGTAGAAATACGTTCCGGCGGCCAGCGTGCCGCCCGGGGCCGCGGCGCCGGCGAAATTCGACGGCGGCAAACTTTGCGCGAAGGAAATGTCCGCGGTCTCGCGGGCCGTCTGCGAAAGCGAAGCGTTGTAGCCGTAGGACTGCCCGTCGGCCAGCAGGTATCCGGCGGCGGGATCGATGGCCAGGGAGCGGAACGGGCTGCCGCCGGCGGTGGCCGAAAGGGCCGGCGAAGTGGGATTGCCGCTGCCGCCCTGGATGAACAGGTCGGTGCGCAGGCGGCTCGAGTCCGCGGTGTTGACGATGACGTCCGAGCCGTAGCCGTTGCCCAGGATGGTCACCCCGGCCACGGGATTGCCGTTGCCGTCCACCACGTAGGGATAGCCGCTCGAGCCGCCCACCACCACCGAACTCGCCAGCGTGCCGGTTTTCATGCGGATGGCCGGACCCGAGCCGGCGTTTCCGGCGGTGGAATTCTTGATGTAGATGTACGCGGCGCGGCAGTTGGTCATGGTGGAGTCGAAGGTGAAAAGGCTGTTGGTGGCGATGGAGTCGGCGTCCACCACGTGATCGAAGGTGATGTCCGCGACGCTGGAGACCGCGGTGGGGCAGCTCGCTCCGGTGTCGTTGCGCACCAGGAAGAAGTCCTGGTTGGCGCCCGCCGATTCGCGGGTCACGTTTTGCAGGAACCACGTGCCGAAGATGGTTCCCGCGCTCTGGCGCACGTCGGCGATGAACTGGCTGGCGATCAGGGTGATGTTCTCGAAGGTGGCGTCGTACGAGCCGATGCCGCTGTTGTCGCTGGGGATGAGGATGTTGCCGTTGGCCGCGCCGCCGATCCATTCGAACCAGAAGCCTTTGGTCACCAGGGCGGCGTTGTCCGCGTAGGTGGTGCCGCTGCCGGTGAAGCCGGTGGATTGCACCGCCAGGGCGACGTTGTGCAGGTTGGTGTTGGTTCCGGCGTTGAACAGCGCCTGGTTGTAGCCCGCCAGGGTGAGGTCCTCGAAGGTGATGGAGTTGTTGGCGTTCACCCCGCAGTTGAGGCAGAAGATGGGCCCGGCGCTGGGACTGGAGCCCAGGTTCTGCACCAGGATTTTGGTCTGCGGCGAGCGCGCGAACTGCTGGCCGCCGGCGCCGCGCGCCCCCGCGCCGCGGAAGGTGACCCCGGAGCACGGAATGGAAAACACCGAGGCGGTCGAGGAGCTGCCGCCCTGCGGCTGGGTGACCACGTAGCTGGCGATGCCGGTGGTGGGAAAATAGAGGACGCCGCCGCCGGACGTTCCTGTGGTGCCGTTGCACACCGCGTTGATGGCCGATTGAATCGCCGCGGTGTCGTCGGTGACCCCGTCGCCCTTGGCGTTGTAGGGCGACGCGGTGACATCCACCCACGGGCGCGGGCCGGCCAGCGTGGCGTTGCCGCTCACGTTGAGCGAAGAGGGATTGAAGTTGCCGGGATTGAAGTTCGTGGCCGTCAGCGTGCCGCTGACCGAGGCGTTGCCGGCCACGCTCAGGTTGCCGCCCAGGGTCAGGCCGAAGGCCGAAAGGTTGTTGCCCGCGGCGGTCGAGGAAGTGTCCGGCGCAAGAATCACGTCGGGATAGGTGAGCGTGCCGGAGACGCCCGGCCCGGTGATTTGAATCATGTAGCGGCCGGCGGGCGCGTAGAAGTGATAGTTGCCGATGCCGTCGCCCGGGAAGGGATTGGCGGCGGCGACGCTGAGCGTGGCGTCGGTGTAAATGGCGGCCAGCGGGGAGCAGGGCGAGCCGGTGGCCGTGGATTGGCACACGCGGATGTTCGCGCCGGCGATGGGATGGCCCGAGGGGCCGAAGACGATGTCGTCTTTGCGCGAGCCTTGCGCCCCGGCGCCCGGCGCCAGCGCCAGCAGCAGCAGCAGCAGCAGCGCCGCCGCGCCGATGCATAGCATCGCCGCCGCCGAGGCTGCACGCTCGCTTCGCGCGTTGTCATTCCGAGTCCGCCTCCGCGGGCCAGGAATCTCTCTTCGTGTGCACGCCTCGCCTGGCGTAGCGAAGAGAGATCCCTCGGGCCGCTGATGCTTGGCCCTCGGGATGACACCGCTGTTGGTGTCCGCAGGCACAGCCCAGATCGTTTGCCGGGCGTCCGCCGCGGCGGACGGCAAGCGTCCGTCACTCGTCGCGATTTTCCGCATCGCTCTTCCCTCCCCTTTGCCTGCACCTCGCGCCCTCGTGCCGCCGTGCGGGCGCAACATTTTGCGCCGCTACCGCTTGGACGGCGCGGTGTCGCGCGCCGCGGCCAGGCCGTGCTTGGCGGCTTTTTCCGCGTCGAGGATGGCGCGGCAGTGGCGGCATACCGCCACGCCGGGCTTGACCTTCTCGCCGCACGCCGGACATTCTGTCATACGCGCGGGCACGTAGGCCCACTCGCGCTCGATGCCCAGGGCGATGGCCGCGCGGCGGTGCAGGTCGGAGATTTCGCGGAACGAATGGCCGCGCGCCCACATGGTGTCGGCCTCGGCGACCAGGCGATGGTAATACGAGTCGCGGCGTTCGGCCGCGGCGCGGAGTTCTTCGGGCGAGGGGCGGGCGCCGGCGCAGACGAACACGCCGTGGTCCTCGAGGTCTTGCAGCAGGTCCTCGGCGATTTCGCGCGCGGAAATGGTGAACGGGAAGCGGCGGTTGTCGCCCAGGTCCAGGGCGTCGCCGCGCGCGCTGAGGACCACCAGCGCGTAAGCCGGCTGCGATCCCCCAGGCTCCCCCGGCCCCGTCGGGGGCCGCGCGGGAATGTGATAGACGCCGTGGGTGCGCGAGATGTACCAATCCTGGTCGCTGAGCGAAGCGATGGTGACGCTGGCGGCGGCGTCGCCTTTGGGCTGGGTGTCGGCCAGGATGTCGCGCCGCGCGCCGGTGGCGCTCAGTGGTGTAGCCGTCGTGGGCATGTCGAAGTTCCCTTCCTCTTGCGATGGGGCGCGGGCTCGCAGGGGCCCAGCAGGTTTACCCTGAGCGAAGTGGCAGGGCGAGGCCCGCGCGCCCGCGCCTGGAAACATTCCGCGGCGCCGCCGAAGCGCTGAAGAGCGCGCTGAGAGCGCAGTGGATGCAGTTGTACGAAAACGTGCAATCGGGAAAGATTGCACATAAACATGCAACCGCTGGGCTACGCGCCGAGGACTTCGTCCACGGCGCGGTCCCAGCGCCGGGCGCGCAGCGATTCGCGCGCGACGAGCGAAGCTCGCGCGGCGCGGCGCGGCTGGCGGCGCGCCCACTCGATCGCACGGACGATCCAGTCGCAGGCGGCCGCGTTGAGCGGAACAAATTCGCCGCGCGCGTTTTCGAGCGTGAAGCAATGCTCGTACTCGCCGCGCGAAGGATAGGGCCCGAGCGCCGGGACGCGAATGCCGTCCTCGACTTCGATTGTTTGCGCGTACCACTGGCCGGGGCTGCCGTAAGCCTCCGGCGGCATCCAGCGTTCGATGTGCCAGCGGTCGTGCGGCAGGTATTTCGGGACGCGACGAAGTTCGACGGCTTCCCGGATGACGTTGCCGTGGGCGTCGCGGTCGGTCCAGCGCCCGCCGATCCACGCCAGCCGCGAGCCGCCCCACACCACGCGGAAGTTGGGCTCGCCGAAGCGGTTCGCGCCGCCCGCGCGCGCGACGCGCTCGGCGACCTCCGCGGGCGCGCGGTGCGTTTCTCGTAGGACGCGGATCAAAGCAGCAGTGGCGAGTGATTAGTTGCGAGTGGCGAGGCCGGCGTGGATAATTAGGTTGCTTCTCAGGCGCGTTCAGTTTTCGGGGGCGGCAGAAATGCCGTCCCTTTTTTTTTGCGTCACGGGGCCATTATTCGTAGCGGCGCCCTTCAGGGCGCCAGCCTTTGCCTTTTTGCAGCGCGCGGGAGAGAAAAGCGAAATCAAAAGCGAAGATGGCGGCCTGAAGCCCGCCGCTACGAAGGCGTTGCGAGAGGCGCGGCGGAGCCGAAAGCGCCATTGACACCGACCAGCAGATCCCTCGTCCGACCGCGAGGACGCGGCCGAACTCGCGATGACACCCGCTTCACTTTGATGCGCCAGGCAGGGGCGCCGCTCGCGGCGCCCCTGCCGGGACACGGCTCGGCTAATAGCCCGAGGGGATGGCCAGGTTGTCGATGTACGCGCCGCTGCGCGGCGAGTCGTTCCACACCTGGAAGCCGGTGACGAAGTAGAAGATGTACGCGGAAGCCAGGCCGCCGCTGGCGCCGTAAATGGGGAACACCGTCTGCCCGCCCACGTCGTAGAAGTCGATGTCCTGCATCACCGCGCGGCCCCAGTGGGACAAATCCAGAAAATCGACGCGCGACTGATTGGCGTTGATGCTCGACTTAATCGGCACGCCGGCCATGGACTTCTCGCCGGTGAACAACAAATCGAGATCGCTCGCGCGCCCGCCCGCTCCTTCCTTGATGATCTGCGAAATGGTCACGCCGAGCTGCTCCCACTGGTGCTCCTGCTCCAGCGCGGTGTAGGCGATGAGCTTGGACACCTGGTTGGAGCCCAGCGACTTCCTCACCTTGTTGATGGCCAGGCGCACGGCGCCGGGGGTGATGGCGGAGTTGTTGCCGTTGACGCGCGGGGTGGCCAGCTCGACGGGATAGGTGGCGCGATTGAGGTTGAGCCACGTGCCGGTGGTGGCGTTGGACTGGTGATAGAGAATGCCGAACAGCGAAACGGGCTGCGCGCCGGTCAGCCCGTCGTGAACGATCACGTCGTTCACGCTGGTGCCGGCGGGCAGGGCATCGACTTGAATCAGGGAATTGAACGGATCCACCAGCAGCACGTTGGCCGAGCCGCGATTGGTGGTGAGCGTGGGATCGTACACTTGAATGGTCTGGTTGAAATAGACCAGCTGCGCGCCCGGCGGCTTGGTCATGGTGAACTGCGCGGCCACGCCCGCAGGCAGGCCGGTGGTGGTGATGGCGCTGATGGTCCCGAGCACGCCGTTGCCGTTGGTCTGCATCACCTTGTCGAGAAACGACCGGAACTGCGCCATCGCGTTTTTCACTTCGCGCTTGGCGGCGTTCTCGATGGCTTTCTCCGGGGCGTTGGAGGCGTACTCCACCAGCTTGGTGATCTCCACGGCGTGGCGGAAGAAAACCGGAGTGACCTGGGCCACGTCATAGACGGTGCCCGAGCCGCGGCCCAGGTCGCCGCCGTCCATGTTGGCCAGGCCGGCCTTGCCTCCGGGACGGATTTGCAGCGGGAGGCGCATGTTGCGGGAGCTGACGCGTTCCACGTCGCCGCGCTGCTGGATCATGGTGAGGAGAATGTCGTCGCGCTCGTACAGCAGCGGAAGCTTGTCGCGGACCTTCTCCAGTTGCAGCGCGACCGATTGCGCGTTTTGCATTTGTGCCATGGCGTTTCCCCTTTGTGGTGAAATGTGATTGCGGAATGGAAGTGCCCGCAGGGGCGCAACACGTTGCGCCCGGTGCGGCGTGACGAAGCCGAAACCACGACGGAGGCAAAGGCTTCAGCCTGCGCGGGTGGTTCCGTCAGGGCACGCTTTCAAGCGTGCCGGCGACGCGTGCCTGGCCGGCGGCTTCAGCCGCTGAGGGCCTCAGGGGTTGAAACCCCTTCGGCTCGCGCGCCGCTTGCGGCACGGCCGAAGCCGAGCCCTGACGCAAGAGCTGCGCCCCCTGCGGTGACACCGTGAATGACAGCGTGGCGCGGCCGGTGACGGTCTTGTAGGTGTAAATGGTCTGCGGCAGCGTTGGCCGAGCCGTCCGCGTTGGGCGGGCTGAAGCTGCGGCTACAGATTCAGGATGTCCGCGTCGGACATGCGCGCGTAGTCGATGTCGCGGGGGGAGGAGGCGCGGCCGGCGCTGGAGGCGCCGCCCGAACCGGCGATGTCCACGCGGCGCTCGGCAGCGCGCTGGCGCGCGCGGCGGTCGTCGCCGGCGGCCAGCAGCGCCGCGGTCCACTCCTGCATCACGCGCTTGGCCACCCCGGGCAGGGCCTGGCGCGCCCGCGCGGTGAGCAGCGAAACGATGGAGCGCTGATGCTCGGCGTCCAGCGCGCCGGAGCGAAACGCGCGGCGCATCTGCTCGCCCAGCTCGCGATTGGAGCGCAGCGCAGCGTCCAGCTCGCGGTAAATTTCCCCCACCAGGCGCTGCTGCGCGCTGGGCGCGGCGCCCTCGGGCAGCAGCCGCTGGACCTGCGCTTCGATGGCCCGCACCACGCCTTCCACCGCCGCGGCGTTCGCGCCGTGGAAGAATTCGAGCTGCGCCGGCGTGGGAGCGGCGGCCGCAGAGTTCGCCGCGGCGCTCTCCGCCGCACCGGGCGCAGCAACGGGCGCAACATGTTGCGCCCCTGCGGCGGCGCGCAGGAAGGAGGCGAAGGCGGCGGGATCGAGCGCGGCGACGGCGCGCGCCAGTTCGGCGTGATCCTCGGGGCGCTGCGAGAAGAACAGCGCGTCCAGGCGCGCGAGATCCGCAAGGTCGGCGGTGGCGCGGCGCGCGTCCTCGGGCGTGGGGAACGCTTCGCGGTAGGCGCGCGCGTCGTGCCAGGCGCGGCGCATGTCGGGGTTGGCGTCGAAGACGCCGCGCAGCGCCGGCGGCTCGCCGGCTGCGGCTGCGTCGTTCGCGCGATCGGCCTCGAAGTCGAAGGCCAACTGCTGGGGCTGGCGCGCTTCGCCGGACGGCGAAGCGGGCGCCAGGCCGAGAATTTCGTCGTCGCTGGCGCCGGCAGCAGGTTGCGCCACCGCGGCGGCGGCGGCGGTTTTGGCGCGATGTGGCCCAATTGCGGACATAAGGCCTCCAGGAGAAAACAAGGTTCGCAGGCGGCGGCCGAGAGAGCGCCGCCGAGGGCGGGCGTAAAGCCTGCGGCTACGGAGTCTTACCGGGTACTATTGCTGCGACGGCCGGAAGTTTTTCAAAATGAAACCAAGGTACTATTTCGCCTCTCGGCGCACGCCTGTAAGAACTAAAGATGTCGCGGGGGAGCCCAGCCATCTCAGGCAGGCTAATCACACCCCGTTCCATCTGAGGTGCGGTGATGAGCACGAGCGTGATCGCCTCCGCAGAGGCCAAGCCAGCGTCTTCATCCAACGGCCCGCACGGCGCGGAGCGGCGCCGACGCAAGCGCGCCAAAATTTCCGCGCAGGTGTACGTCGCCACAGCGAATTCTCCCGAGCCGTTCAACGAAATCTGCCAGAGCGTGGACGTGTCGCGCGACGGCTTGCTGTTCGTGACCCAGCGCGCCGGCTACTGGAAGGGCCAGCGCCTGGACATCACCTTTCCGTACTCCACGGCGGCGGCGGCGCTCAATCAGCCGCAGCCGGCCGAAGTGGTGCGCGTGGCCGATCAGGGCAACGGCGCCAGCGGAGTGGGCGTGCAGTTTCTGGCCGCGAAAGCGGAAGCGGCGGCGAAAGACGCCGCGGCCGCAGGCGCGAACAGCCCGGCCGTGGGCGCGCAGGTGAAGCCCGCGTCCCTAGTGCTGGCCGTCGAGCCGGACCCGCGCACCGCCGACATGATGCGCGCGGTGCTGCAGAACGACGGCTACACCGTGGTCGTCGTGGCCACCGCGCAGGCCGCCCTGGAAGTGCTGCGCACCACCGTGCCCGCCGCGTTTCTCGCCGAAGTGGAAGGCGAGGAGATGAGCGGCCACGATCTTTGCCTGATCATCAAGCGCAACGACCGGCTGCAAGGCGTGCCGGTGATTCTGCTGACGCGCTCGGCGCAGCCGGCCGACTACGCCGCCAGCCATCAGCTCGGCGCGGTGGTGTGCATGGCCAAGCCGTTCAAGCCCGAGAAGCTGCTGCACGTGGTGCGGCTGGTGGCGCCGCCGCCGCAGGTGAAGAACGTGTACGCCAGCCGCGTGCAGGCCAGCGCCATCGAACGCGCCCTGTAGCCCCAGGCCATTCCCGCAAAAATTCCGCCGGGTTCGTAGGGGCATAGCATGTTTACCCGGAGTAGCGGCGCGCTTCAGCGCGCCATGCCTTTGCCTTGGCGCAACTGTGGCCGCGCCGCAAACCAAGATGGCGGGCGTAAAGCCCGCCGCTACAAACGCAAAGCAAGATGGCTTTTCGTAGCGGCGCGCTTCAGCGCGCCATGCCTTTGCCTTGGCGCAACTGTGGCCGCGCAAAGCGGCGTCAAGCTCCGGTTTCGGGAGTCCGAACGATGGTCCCGCATTCCCGGGATTCCGGCCTACCGGAAACTCCACCGGAGTCCGGAAATCGGACCGCCGCACTCCAAACGCCGACACGCCGCGGCGGGCGCAGCGTGCTGCGCCCCTACGGCTGCGATGTTGGCGCGATGTTGCCCATGGGCGCGGGCGGCGGCGGCGCGGCGGGCGCGGCGGCGGGCGGCGGCGCCGCGGCGCCCTGGCGCTTCAGCAGGTAGGCCTGATGCAGCATGGCGTGGGCGCGGACGTTGGCGTAGCCGGCGGGCGCTTCGATCTTGGCCACCTGCCCGGCATCGGAAGAAAACCAGCGCTTGCAAATTTCCAGTTCCACGGCGTGATTGTCGGCGAATTCGTCGGGCATGATGGACGGGAGAATGGTGTCGGCCGAAGAGAGATTCCTCGCTTCGCCTGCCTGTCCGGCAGGCAGGCTGGGAATGACAAGCGCAGACGAAGAGAGATTCTTGGTCCGCCCAGGCGGACTCAGAATGACACCGTCTTGCCCGTGGTTCGCGGAAGCGGGCGCTGAGGCAGCGCCCCCGGTTCCCTGCCCGGCTGCGTAGCTCTGTGCCTCTGTGGCCGATTGCGCGCCGGCGGCGATGACGAAGGGCGCTTCGCGCACCATTTGCGCGATTTCGCGGTACTGCTTGGTGCGCGACTCTTCGTCGGGAATGACGAATTCCTCGAGGCCGATCAGCCGCTTCCAGCAGCGCCATGTTTTCCGGATGGGCCAGCACGGCCTGAATCTGCGGGTCGGGATTGGCGAGCAGTTGCAACAGCACGCCGCGCTGCTGGGCCCACAGCGTGGGATACTGCTCGTCGGTTTCCGGATAGCTGAACAGATTCCCTTTCAGGTCGGCCAGGCGAATCCACTTGGACTCGAACGCGGCGCCTGCGCCGAGCAGGGTCACTTCGACGTCCTGGGGGCGATTGCGGCGGAAGCAATCGACGCCCAGGAGCATTACGTCGGCGTGGAAGAATTTCATGCGCCGCCACACCAGCCCGATGCGGCCCATGGCCTGATCGCGGGCCATGGCGTAGCCCGCGGCCGTGTCGGTGTTGGACATGGCCCCGCCAAAAAGCGCGGGGAACGCGCCGGTCAGGAATTGCGCGATGGGGCCCATCAAATTCGCGGCGTGCTGCGCGAGATCCGGGGGAACTTCGGCGGGCGCGGGCTGGAAGAATCCCGCCGCCAGGGGCTGGCCGGGCTTGGCGCGCGCGGGATAGTGCGCGCCGGGCTCGGCGGTCTGATTTTGCAGGGCGTCGAAGTCCAGCACTTCGCTATCGGCGTAAATGGGCGGCACGCCGTACTCGTAGGTCTCCACCTGGAGATTGGAGAGGGTGTTGAAGCGCTCCTGGACGCTGATGAGCGAATCGCCCAGCGCGGGGCGGCCGGAGGAGCCGTCGCCGGGCAGAGCGTGCAGCACGCGCCAGTGGTCGTCCATCGATTCGTTGCGCGATTCGCAGTAAGCGTCGCCGGCGAAGGCCGCGTAGGCGCCGTCGGGAAAAAGTTGCAGGAGCTCGTCGCGCAGCGCTTTGTCGTCGAGCGAGAAGAAGGCCCAGGGGCGCAGCCAGGTGCGCTGGAAGGTGATGAGGTTGATGTTGAAGTCGCCGCCTTCGGTGAGCGGGCCGCCCTGGGACTGCGCCAGGCGCGCCAGGCGCTCGTACTCCTGCATGGAGGTGGCCACGGGCGGGCCGATTTTGCCGGCGGCGTGGGGATAAGCGGCGCGCAGCCGCGCCTGGTGCACCTCCGTGTTCCACTGGATGTAGGGATACTCGTGCATCTCGCCGGCCCACGGCGGAGTTTTCAGCTCCAGGCCGCCGACGATGGAGACCACCTCCTGGCCGTTGGGGACGCGCAGACGCGTCTGTGCCGACGGCACGGTGATGGTTTCCGCCGCGACGTAGTCCGCTGCGGTGAGCAAGGCGCCGCAGGCGGCGCATGGCGCCGCCACCGCATGCTGCTGCGGGCCTGCGCCCTCCGCAGCGGCCTGCGGCAGCGAGGAGGCCGCTTCGCGGCCGTCGTTCATGTCGGGGCTGAAGCCCCGACCTACACCCGGCGTTGCTGCATTGGCGCCGGGCGCAACGTGTTTACCCGGAGCGAAGTCGAAGGGTTGCGCCGCTAGGCCCGCTTGCTCGAGCTCGGCGCGCGGTTGCCCATCGGCGGCGGGCGCAGCGTGCAGCGCCCCGGCGGCCTCTTCGCCCGCCGGGGTCTCCGCGCCGCAGGCGGGGCAGACGTACACGTCGGCGCCGAGCTTCACTTGGCGCGCGGCCATTTGCGTCTCGGGGTGGAAGCCGAAGCGCTGGCCATCGACGACAAAGCGCACGTAGGCGCCCACCTTGCCGTCGGTCCACAGATGAAAGGCTTCCTCGACGATCAAGTTGCCGATGCGGTTGTTGCGCTCGACCAGCGCGGCCACTTCGGTGGCCGCTTTGGCCGCGGCCACGTCCTCTTCGGCCTGCGCCGAAGAGGGGAAGAAGCGCACGCGCGGCACGTCCTGGCTGAGCACGGAGACAAGCGAGAGGCCGAAGGCCTGGTAAATGTTGGTGACGAATTCGTAGCGCGGCAGGTCGTCGAGCGAGGAGTTGTCCATCAGCTTCTGCTCGAAGGGCAAGTGCCAGTTCTGGTCGCGCTCGTTCCACCACAGATACTGCAGGCCGCGCCAGAACTGGTGGGCCTGCTTGATGCGGCGAATTTCCTGGCGGCGCGACAGCTCCGACTCGGTGGAGAACTGGAAGACCAGGCGGCGCAAGGCTTCCTGCAGGCGCTCGGGGAGCTGCTCGTTGTTGGGGCCGTAGGGATGCGCAGCGGCGCCCGTTGCGGCGCCCGCCTGCGGCGTTTTTATTTCGATGGCCATGCGTTCTCTCGTTGGTTTTGTAGCGACGCCCTTTCTTGCGCTGAGCGGAGTCGAAGGGAGTCGAGCTACATTCCCCCGCGCATCGCCGCTGAAAAGGGTGAGTCGTGTAGGTCGGGGCTTCAGCCCCGACATAAAGCCCGAGGAGTGCCCGCGCTTGGCGCGGCGTTGCCGCGCCGCAAACCAAGATGGCGGGCGTAAAGCCCCCCGCTACAAAGGCACAGACGGAATTGTGCGCGCCACGTTTTTGTAGCGGCGCGCTTC
>Ga0187846_10000311_pt1 | contig 29153 bp, 33 predicted proteins | sample TC_taG_FD_161473 | JGI IMG/M metagenome (GOLD analysis project Ga0187846, IMG submission 161473) | Biofilm microbial communities from the roof of an iron ore cave, State of Minas Gerais, Brazil - TC_06 Biofilm (v2) | ecosystem: Environmental > Terrestrial > Deep subsurface > Cave > Wall biofilm... | reverse complement strand
GCAGATAACACCCTTTGGGCAGACGACGCCGATCTCGAGTTCGGTTATCGGCACTACCCCGCCCTCAGCCAATGACACGCTCCCCTGGATGAACTTGGGGAAGACGATCACGCTGCCCGGCTCTTGGGAGTCGCTCAACGTTGTGGGCCGGACCTGCGCAAACGCCGGCGCTGCCAGTGCGAGCGCTGGCACAAGCACCATGGCCAGCCGCCCACCCTTTATCTTAAAACTCATGGGGGGGTTCCTTCTCTCTACGCCCTTCTGCGGGCAATTCTCCGGAGCAAAAGTTGTGCCATATAAACGTCCGTAGATTTTTTCGCTTTTTTTCAATAGTGTAGAGACGAATGTAGCGGGACGAGCCCCGAAAAACCGGACTTAGGGTCCGGGGACGAGTCCAGAAAACTGGATTCCGCCGTCGGGACCAGTCCGGAAAACTGGATTCCGCCGTCGGGCCGAGTCTGGTTTTCGAACTATGTCGGCGATCGCGAAGGCATATAGCTCGACCTGAACGACGAGGAGACAGACGGCGGCATTCCTCAGAGAGCTAAATGCCATCATCGATAACGATCGCACCCGCTGTCGCCGCGCATCGAAAGGTTCCGCGACATTCGAGCAAAGTTGCCGGGAGCCCGCCCCCCAGGCGGCAGGTCGAGGCGCCATCCGACAAGCAGCAGGGCGGGGTGTCACCGCCAACAGCCAGCTTATCGCGATGCGCTGCCCCAACCACGCGCCACAACCGCCAAAACTGTGCGCGATTTCGATCTTCCGGGATGGGCGACGCGGCGCGAGCTTCCACACGCGAAACGCGACTCGTCGCGGAGCAGCCGGTAGTTTTGCGTGCTCGGCTCGGTCACAGGCGACAGCGATTATGCCCCATACTGCCGCTCGCAATACGCGTCGGGATCGGCTCAGTGGGTGATGGGGTGGACGCCCCCTGACGGCATCAGCGTGCCAAGGTGACGGCGTCGAACCATCACTGAAGGAGGCGTCCATGCGCAGGTTACCACGATCGGGTTGGACATCGCGAAGCACGTGTTCCAGGCGCATGGGGCCGATGCCGCCGGCCAGGTTCTGTTCCGCAAGCGCATTACTCGCGGGAAGCTCATCGGCTTTCTCGCGGCACAGTCGCCCTGTATCGTCGCGATGGAAGCCTGTGCCGGCGCGCACTACTGAGCACGAGAAATCAGCAAATTGGGTCATTCCGTTCGATTGATGGCGCCACCCTACGTCAAGCCATTCGTCAAGCGGCAGAAGAACGATGCGGCGGATGCTGAGGCCGTCTGTGAAGCTGTGCAGCGACCGAGCATGCGCTTCGTTCCGGTCAAGACCGAGGAGCAGCAAGCGAATCGCGTTTTGTGACGGCGCCGAGCTTTTGCTTTCCACCGATGGATCTCTGTAGTGGCGTCAGCCCGAGCCAGGCCGCAAAATCCCGGCCGGCGGCGAAGCTATGTGCGGCCGGAGCCAGTGCCGTGATCGCCGTCGAGACAATGGGACCGACACCCGGGACCGTCATTAACCGGCATGCCGCCGGATCTGTCTTCGAACGGGGGTTAATCTCGGCATCCAATACGGTGATCTGTGCCTCCAAACCGGTGAAGGTGTCGACCAGCAGCTTCAGAATGCTTCGCACGCCCCGCTGCAGGTCAAGGCGATCGCCCATGCGCATGTCAAAACGGACAAGATCGACGTTCTGGCGACCCTCCGCGCCGCCAGCTTTCTGCCGGAGGTGTGGACACCCAATCCCGAGACCGAGCGGCTGCGCCGTCTGGTCACTCGCCGCAATCAGGTCGTCAAGCATCGAACTCGGATCAAGAACGAGGTCCATATCCATCCTGCACGCGCACCTGATCCCGCGCTGCCCCGCATGCCGATCTGTTCAACCGTTGCGGCCGCGAGTGGCTCGCCCGCCAGCTGCTGCCGTCGGACGAGATGGCGGCGATCGAGCGTCATGTGCGCGAGCTCGATCGCTGGGGAGAGGACTTGGTTCTGCTCGACCGTGAAGTGGCGCAAACTGATCTCGGCAACCCTGCGGTCGAGCGGCTGATCACCATCACTGGCGTGAACGTCATTGTAGCGGCCGGGATGGTGGCCGCGATCGGCGACATCCGCCGTTTTGCCTCACCGCAGAAGCTCGTCAGCTATCTTGGCCTCAATCCGCGGGTTCGCCAGTCGGAGCCTGGCCTTGCGCAGCACGGCCGCATCAGCAAAGGTAGACGAAGCCATGCCCGCGCCATGCTGGTCGAAGCGGCCTGGGCGGCGACCAAGGCGGCCGGTCCACTGCGCGCCTTCTTCATCCGCATCCGCGACCGCCGTGGCCATCAGGTTGCCGCTGTCGCGGTTGCCCGCAAGCTGGCGGTCCTGTGTTGGCATCTCCTTACTAAGGAGAGCGACTATCTCTGGGCGCGTCCAGCATTGGTGGCCAACAAGAAGCGCAGCCTCGAATTGCAAGCGGGGCTGCCGGCAAGGAAGGGAAACCGGCGTGGATCTGCCTACGAAAGCCCTCGGAACCCAAGAGATCACGATTGCCGAGCAGGCCGAGCGCGCCTACGAGCAGTTTCTCAACCAATGGCGCCCACGCGGATCAAGTCGCAGGGTGCGCCAGCGCCTCAAACCGGCAACGCACGAATTGATCAGGCGGCCTGGCGAGGCTTCCAGCCAATACCTCGCTCTTTGCCACAGGTCGCCCGCACCCCGACAAACTACTACGCCGGCAGAAAAATTCGCTTGTCCACCTCATCCGTCCAGGTGAGGTCGCGGCGCCAACTCGCCGGTGTTCGTGACAGGTCCGCTTGGGCTCTAACTTCTGCCGAGTATTCGATCAGGCGGACAGCCGGAATGTGCCATTAACCGACGTAATCACCGGGCATCCCCGCGTTATATTCGCTCAGCAAGCCATCAAAGATGGGGATCGCTTGGCCGACATTCGCGAGCAGCTTGATGCTCTATCCCTCGCCCACGACACAAACGGGGTGTGAGTGCGGTCCTTAAGCAACGGTCAGCTCGGCGGCAAGGACCTTTCCTTTTGTCTGTGGGCTCAGGAGGACCGCGACAAGGAAGATCGCAACACCGACCACGGTGGTGACGAGGATGGGGCCAGCTAGGGTTATTTGATGGGTCGTCGCGTACAACAGCAGTAGCGGCGGAATTAGGCCGCCCCAGATCGCCACCTTGGTGAAAACAGAAAGCCACTGCCGTCGGCAGCCGATTCAGTCCTTGATCTGGCCGATCGAGATAGCCTATCAAGAGGTCGGTCAGCAGAAAATGGTTCCGCGGATGATCTCACCGGAGGCGTAAGCTGTGAACCTAAGAATTACCGCGACCGCGCATGAGCGCCGCCAAACTCGACCTCGTCGCCTAATTTGCGGATCGAGATCGACAGCACAACCGACCGACCGTTTGGGATACTTCGCTTCGGGCGATGCCGGGAGCGGCTAGGCTTTGCATCCGATCAGCTGCATTTCGAGGCGACCGATGTCGCGATTGGTCGTCTTTCAATCTAGAAGACTCACGCCCATCTCTGTATAAGCAGAGAAACGTCGTGGCACAATATCTGTTCTCAAGGCCGTACTCGTCGATGCCGCTCGATAGTCTAGTGGATCGAACCTAACACTTGGTGCCCGCGTCTGACGGCAGCGATGATTTTGTCGGGATCAGCGGTCCAGACGAAGGGCTTGGGGTGATTGTTGGTCTCTCTGAGGAAGCGGTTGATGGCGGCTTGCAGATCGACGATCGAACGGAACACGCCGCGTTTGAGGCGGCGCCGGGCCAGCTTGGCGAAGAAGCCCTCGACCGCATTGAGCCAGGAGGCCGAGGTCGGGGTGAAATGGAAGACGAACCGCCGATGCCGGCCGAGCCAGGCGCGAACCTTGGGGTGCTTGTGGGTCGCGTAATTGTCGAGGATGACGTGGATGATCTTGCCGGCCGGGATTTCGGCTTCGATGGTATTGAGAAAGCGGATGAACTCCTGATGGCGGTGCCGCTGCATGCAGCGGCCGATGATCTTGCCTTCCAGCACGTTGAGCACCGCGAACAAGGTGGTGGTGCCATGCCGCTTATAGTCGTGGGTCATCGTCCCGCAGCGGCCCTTCTTCATCGGCAAGCCGGGCTGGGTGCGGTCGAGCGCCTGGATCTGCGATTTCTCATCGACCGACAGCACAACCGCATGCGCCGGCGGATCGACGTAGCGGATCGACATAAAGGCCAACAACGTCGCGCAGCTTCTCGACAAACTGCCGATCCGGCGACAGCTTGAACTGGCGCATGCGATGCGGCTGCTGCCCGTGGGCGCGCCAGATCCGCTGCACCGCACTGACGCTGATCCCGACCTGCTTGGCCATCATCGCCGCCGTCCAGTGGGTCGTCTCCCCCGGCGGATCGCGCAACGTCGTCGCCACCGTCTGCGCGCGCACCGCAGCAGGCAGCGCCGGGATGCGCGACGGGCGGGTCTTGTCGCGCAGTAGCACGTCGACCCCTTGCGTAATGAAACGCTCTTGCCAGCGCCATACCGTGACCTTGCTCTTGCCCGTCTGGCGCATGATCGTGTTGGTCCCGACACCGTCTGCCGTGATCAGCACGATGCGCGCCCGCCACACGTGTTTTTGTCGACTGTTCCGATCGGCGACGATCGCCGTCAGTCGCGCATGATCGGCGCTGCTCACCTCCACCGTGATCCCCTGACGCATGCTCGTTCCCCCGCGTCGCCCTGCGTCTGAGCATACTCCTAATCTAGGACTCTTATGTTAGATTTCATCCACTCTCATGTCCGCCTTTTCAAGTAGCAGGCGCGTGAATTCGTGGCTTTATTTCAAGCGCGTGTTTCAGGCTGTGCCGGGCAGAGCAGGAGGCGCGGTCGTCGTGACGACGGTTGATCATACTCTGATGCGCGGGTCGGAACCGCATGACCGTTGATGCGTCGCGGAGCTTCCCCGGTCTAGCAACCTGCATTGGATCGGCGACCCGCCAGATAGTGGTTGCGAGGGTTCTCCAGACCGCGACCGCGCCCCCGGCGCTGCCCCGGCAGTAGCATGCCGGATACTTCGCTGGCGCCTCCCCTTGGATGCGATCACGCAGCTTGCTCGGGTCAGCTCGCCGCCGGCGGCACGCGCCGAGCGATGGCCCACACAAAGCCGGCTAGCTCGCGGGCGATTGCGGCAGTGATGACATTGGCGGGCTTGCCGGTGCGGGCGAGCTTGCGATAGCGCGCGCACAGCCGCAGCTGCGCCTTCCAGGCGATCTCGCGGATCGGCTTAGGCTGCGCCTCTTGCCGGAGCAGCAACTCACGGCTGACCCGCGCCGGGAAGCGGTAACACCAGGCCGCCTCGATCAGCAGCCGGCGGGCCGCGCCGTTGCCGGCCTTGGTGAGACTGCCGCGTTTGACGCTCGCCCCTCTGGAATGCTCGGAAGGCACCAGTCCGAGATAAGCCATCAGCTGGCGCGGGTTGGCAAAGCGCGACAGGTCGCCCAGTTCGGCGATCAGCGTTGCCGAATTGACCAAGGCCATGCCGCGCATCGCCTGCAGCGCCGCTACGACCGGGGTCAGTGTCCAGTCCGGCAGCAGCGCCTCGATCCTGGGAAGGCGGCAGCGTGCTGTTCCGCCGGCCGGACGGCGGCATCTGGCCCTACGATCCGGCCGGCGGCCGCAAGCGCCGGCTGGTCGTGGACATCTACGTCGCCCCGCCGGGCGCCGGCAAATCCGTGCTCGCCAACACGATCAACATTGGGCTCTGCCTCTCATCGGCCGTGCTCGGCACCCAGGGCGCTAAGCTGCCGCTGATCGGCAAGGCGGACATCGGCAAGAGTGCGGAAGGGTTTGTCCGGCTGATCCAGGAGGCGCTCGGACCGCGGCGCCACGAGGCGATTTTCACGTCATTGCAGTTCGCGCCTGGTCACGAGTTCAACATCTTCGATCTGCAGGTCGGTTTCGAATATCCGCTGCCGCTCGAACGCGCCTTTCTGCAGAACTTCTGGCGCTCGCGACCTTGCCACCCGATCAGTCGACGCCGTTCGAGGGGATGGCACAGCTGATCTCTCTGGTCATCGACGAGGCCTATCGCCTGTGCACCGAGGCGGGCGGCAGCGCCAAGCACTACCGCTCCGGGGACGAACCGGAGGTCGACCGCGCGATCGAAAGGTACGGCATCAAGCTGCACCATGAGCTGCCCTACTGGCGCGACGTGGTCAACGCGCTCTGCGATGTCGGGGAATGTCGGCTTGCCGAGCGTGCCCAACGGCATGCCGTGCCGATCCTCGAAGACCTGATCGGCGCGGTGCGTACAGACCAGGTCCGCAACATGTTCGACAGCCTGAAGCTGGCGGAGACGAGCGAGAAGGCCTCGCAGATCTTCGAGCGCTACATTGCCGATCTGATCCGCCGTTTCCCGACCCTCAACGCGCCGACCCGGCTCGACTTCGGCCCCGCGCGGATCATCGTTCTCGACCTGCAATACGTGGCGCCGACCGGGTCGGCCGCGGCCAACCGGCAGACCGAGATGATGTATCTGCTGGCGCGGCACATCCTGGCGCGCAACTTCTTCCTGCATCCCGAATACCTCGCCTTCGTGCCGGATCGCGTGAAAGGCTATCACCGCGACCGGTTCACTGAAGTGTACGAAACCGTCAAACGGGTCGATTACGACGAGTGGCACCGCACGCAGGGCAGCCCGCTTGTGCGCGCGCAAGCCGAGCTCGACGTCCGCGAGGGCCGCAAGCACAACGTGCAGCTCGGGTTTGCCAGCCAGCGCCTCTCCGACATGGGCGACGGGATCATTGCGCAATCCACGGGGCGTTTCGTGCTCGGCGCCGATGACCAGCGCGAGTGCGACGAAATCATCGAACGCTTCGGGTTGACCGAAGCGAGCGCCAAAATCGTGCGGCACCGGCTAACCGGACCGCGGCGTGACGGCGCGCCGTTTCTGGCGATCTTCCGCGCCGAGCAGGCGCATTACGAGCAGTTCCTGGTTAATTCATTGGGTCCGGTCGAGCTCTGGGCGTTGTCCACCACGCCGGGAGACACGAGCCTGCACAACCGGCTTTATGAGAAGGTTTCAGCGAAGGTCTGCGCCGTCTGTCCAAGGTGTTCCCGAACGGCTCCGCAATGGACGAGATCGAGCGACGCACCAAGGCGCGGCTCCGGACCGGCGACGCGCTCGATCGCGTCGAGGCGGGCGTGGTCGACGAACTCGCCCGCGAACTGATCGAAGGGCATGGCCTCGGGCTGGTGCTGCGGCCCTATGAGGGGACTGCCGGCAACGATCTCGCGACGGCCGCAGAGTAACTCGGTCACACCGGTGGACGGGTTGAAACGGCAATATCGCCGCAAACGCGATCAATCAACGTGCCGCCCCCCTGGTGAAGCGGTCCTCCGCGCCGTTCGCAAAGCATGCCGATAACCTTTTCTCCGCGACGGTGGAGGGACGCGGTTATGGCGCATGTCAGTTTGCAATTCGGTGCGGCGCTGGTGGTCCCGTTTGGGGCGCGGCACCGCCCTTTGCGGGGTGGCCCGAACCGGCGGCTTCGCGCGCTGCGCGCGACGGCAGCGGCGGCTGGCCGCGACGGCGAAACCCGGCCTTGTCGCAAGTGTCGCCGGAGGGCGGCATCTTCATCCGCTCCGGCGCCACGTCGCGCTCCGGCCGAGAGCGCTGAAGAGTGACCGCCTTGCGCCTCCCGATCGCCCCAGCCCTCGTCTCCGCATTGCTTGCCGCCGGGTGTGCTGGCGTCAACCCGGTAGCGACAACCGTGGCCGTTCCAGGGATGCCTAACCCGGAAGAGGCACTGCGGCAGAGCATGCAGCATGTCGACGCCGAGATGGCCGAGCTCGGCGGGTTGTCGCCGACGATCGCGCGGCAAGTGGAGCCGGTTATGCCCACGGATTTGCAGCGCCTCGTATCGTTCGAGTGGAGCGGGCCGTTGGATCAAGGGGTGGCCAAGCTCGCGGCCAGCATCGGCTACACCTTCTACACGACGGCGCCGGCGAACGCGCAGCCCCTCGAGGTTGCGATCCGAATGGCCTCGGTGCCTGCCTACCAGGTCTTTCAGACCCTGGGCGCTGAGGCCGGAACCCGCGCGACCGTTCAGGTTGATCCGCTGCACCACCAGGTCCAGGTCATCCACCATGTATAGCTCAAGGTTCCACGCGTTGCTCGTGGCAGCGGCCGTAGCTGCCGGTTTTGTCTGGATGCCGACGAGCGCCATGGCCGAGGGCAGCCTCACTTCACCGCGCGTGCCGCCAGATCCGACACCAGAGCAGGTGGAGCAGAACCTGCCGCAGCTCGGCAATCCGCTGAACAAGCCGATCACCGGAGGTTCCGAGTATCCGCTGGTGGTCGGCACCGAGCCGCCGCCCTCGCTCGAGGCGCTCCAGGCGACCCGGCCCGGTGACGTGAACGGCGACGGTCTCGAGCCGGGCCGGGCCGACATGATCCGCACGGCCGGTCTGACCTATGGGGCACAAGGCGGGCTCGCGGCCCGCAGCTTCGCACTGAACGAGATGCTGTGGCGCTACGAAGCGCAGCTCGACGGCGCCTATGATTTTCGCACGCTCGTGCTCCCGGTCGGCCGTGGCCAGACGCTGATGCGTCCGCCGATCGTCTCCGCCGCCCAGATGGCGTTCGCGCTCGGCGAGGGCGGCCAGGTCGCGCGCGAGACCTCGTGCATCTACCAGATCACCCGGCAGGCGCAGCTCGCCTCCACGCCGCCCAACTGGCGCGCCTATCTGGTCCGAATCTGGGCCGCGCCGCGGCGTCCGAACGACGGCGTGCTGCCGCGCACGGCACAGGAAGTTGCTTATTGGAACAAGTGGGTGGCCGAAGGGTGGGCACAGGGCGAGAAGCAGGCTGTCGAAATCTTCCTCTCCGATCTCGGCCGGCTCGAACGCGACATTGTGGGCATGGCCCGGTACCGGGTGCTGTTGCGCGCCAAGCTTGTCGAGCAGCCCAAGCTTGCGTTCCTGAGACACGCTGTCGAGGGCGGCCGCGACAAGCTGCATGTGGGCGACCAGACCATCCGGATCACCGATCAGCCGGGCCTACAGGGCAACCCACGCCGGTGGCGGCCCGGCTCGGGGTGTCCGCAATGAGCAGGTCCTTCATTCGAAATTGGTCGGAATCGCCGGACCGCACGGCTTCCCATGTTTGATTGCTTCCTGCCTCCTCCGGAGGCCCGTAACTCCGAGCCGGAGCATGTCTGGCCAGACGACGGTTTGCGGTGGGTGGCTGAGCCGCGCCGCGGCGCGCCCGGTCTCGACTCGCTGCTCACCTGGGCATTCCAGAAAAAAGCCTCGCGCATCGCGTTCCAGACCGGGCATCCGGTCTGGGTCAGCATTCATGGCCGCAACTATCGCGTCACGCGCGGCGCGGTCGATGAGTACGAACTGAGCCAGATCGTCAACCATCTTTACGGCGCCGACGGCATGGCGCGGTTGCAGGGCGGCAACGATTTCGACACGGCCTACGCAACCCCGATCGACCGCTCGACACGGCTTCGTTTCCGGCTCAACGTCACGCCCACGCGCACCTCACGGCGGGACGGCGGAAACATCGTGCTCCGGCCGATTTCGGATTTGCCGCCGTCACTCGACGAGCAGCTCGTCGAGCAAGGCATTCTCGAGGCTTATCGTCCCCGCCAGGGCATGGTGATCGTGTCGGGCGCGACCGGCTCCGGCAAATCGACATTGATCGCCGGCATGACGGTCGCGAAGCTGATGGATCCCGAGGGCCATTTCAATATCGTCGAGGGCGCGGCACCGGTCGAGTTCCTCCTCGAGCGCGTGCGCGGTCTTTCCTCGACGATCAACCAGACCGAGATCCCGCGCGACCTGCCGAGCTTTGCCGCCTTCGTCCGCGGTGCAATGCGTCGCGAGCCGACCGACATCATTGTCGGCGAGTGCCGCGACAGCGAGACGATGGACGCTGCGATCCAGGCCGCAATCTCGGGCCATGTGCTGACGACGACAATACACGCGAACGACGTGGCGCTGACGATGCAGCGCATTGCCAGCCTCTGCCCGCCCAGTGAGCGCGACAACCTGATCTCTGCCGTCGCGCAGTCATTGCGGCTCGTCATTAACCAGCGGCTCGCGCGTTCTGTTGAAGGCAAGCGCACCGCACTGCGGGAATATCTGGCTTTCGATGCGACGTTGCGCGGCAAGTTTCTGCGGACTGATCCCAGCGAGTGGCCTGCGCTCACACGACTTGCGGTGGAGGAGCAAGGCCAGCCGTTTTCTGCGGCGATTGAACACGCTCTGTATGAGGGCAGGATCTCCGAACAGACCGCGGCCTATGAGCTGCGGCAGGTGGGCTGAGCGATGTGGCGCAACACCGGCCAACCGGTCCGGCTGCTGATGCTCGACGCCCGTGCCTGCCTGCCAATCCTCAGCGTGATGGTCTACTGGAGTTGGCCCACCCTCTACATTGCGATATCAGGCGTCGCGTTCTTCTCGACGATCTCGTTCTTCGGGTTGACCTTGCCGGCAATGTTGCGGCTGACCCGGCGGGCGCTGGTGGGCAAGGTGCGCACTGCCGTTCTGATGTGGAACAGGCGGAGGCTCGCGTGACCGCCGTCAGCGTCGAGCGGGTCTCGCGAACGCTGGAGGCGCTTCTCACGCGCGACAGGCGAAGCGTCGTCTATCGTGACGGGGCGACCGGGCAGGACCTCGTAGTAAGCCCGCTCAGCGCCGCCTCCCCGTCCGGTCTGCTGCCGGCCTTTGTCGTCGCCGGCGAAGCCGTCTGGCGCGAGGCGACCGGCAGCGGCTTTTCCCTTGATATCGCGCGCGATCCGCAGGCCTTGCTCGGCTACCGGCTTCGTGGGATCGGGGCGAGTCATTTCGCAGCAGTGATGCTCGCGACGATGGAGGCGGCGGCGCTGGTCGCCGGGCCGTCGGCGATCGTCGTCAACGACCTCCAGGCGCTGTGGTCCGCTGCTACCGACCGGATCGAGCGCCAAAGGCGACCTTCCCCTCGGGCTGGCGCAGGAGCCGCCCCATGAGAGGTGTGGTGCTTCTCGCAACGGTGCTTGCTGTTGTCTCAGTCGGGCCGGCCAAAGCAGGCGATGTCCCGGACAACCAGGCAATAATTCGGGGCTGCATCACCGCTGCGGCCAAAGTCTACCGGCTGCCGCCGGCCGTGCTGGTAATCCTGCTCAACGTCGAGCGCGGCTCGCTTGGCCGTGTCAGCCCGAACACGAACGGCACGGTGGACATCGGCCCGATCCAGGTCAACGAAATTTGGCTGCCCGAGGTCGCGGCGCATTGGAACGCGACGATCGCTGATACTTATAAAGCGCTGCGCGAGAATTTCTGCGCCAATGTTGAGGCCGGAGCGTGGATTTTGCGCCGCAGCCTCGACGAAGCCCGCGGGGACTTCTGGGAAGGGGTGGGCTATTACCACTCGCACACGCCGGAGCATAAGACCCGGTATCTTCGGGACGTGCTGCGGCAGGTGCTGCGTCTCCGCGCGCTCGTTGAGCAGGCAGATACGTCTGGCCGGCCACACGCAGCGCAAGTGACCGCCCCGCCCCTCGCCCCCTGACGCTGAGCGGCTGACCCATGCGATCCCCGCCTCATCCGCGCGCGACCTGGCCTTCAGGTGATGACAATACCGGGTTCAATCTGATCGTCATCCTCCTGGGGTGCTGCGTTGGCGCCTACCTCTTCTGGACCTGCTACCGCGGCGAGATCAGCGCCGGTGTGATCGCGCTGCGTCATCACGAGATCGTCTTTATCCGGCATTTCAGCGACGGCTACGACCTGGCGGATCGGCAGATGCTCGCAGCCAACCCGGAGGGCGTCACGCTCCGCGACCTCTACGGGATCAGCCGCGCGGTCGGGATGTTCTTTCGTATTCCGGCAGCGATATTCATGCTGCTGCTCGCCGCAATCTGCGCCGTTCGAGCCGCGCCGGCGCGTTACAAGCGCGCCTTCGACCTCGACGCTCTCATCCGCGAGCAGGCCGCGTCCTTTCGGACGAGCGCCGCTTTTGTCCACCGCCGGCTGCGCCTCGTGCCCCCCGCTGGAGCCTGTCCCCGGAACAGGTCGCGGGAGGGCTCTCGGGCCGGGCAGCGGCCAGACCCGTGGACGGAGGGAAGCTCGGCGCCTGGCGACCCGCGGCCGGCGGATTATGCCTTGACGCCCGAGGAGTGGATCGCCCGTTTTGCGACCAGCCGCGACGGAGACTTTGATGAGGCCGCCGCGCGGTGTGCCCTGCTACCCCAGCTCGGCCCCCGCTGGCGGGGCCTGCGAGAAGCCAGCCCGCAGGTCCGGTGTCTCATTGCCGCGTTTGCGTTGCACCAGGCGCAGCGACGAGCCGACGCGATGCGCCTTCTGGGGGATCTATCGGCCAGTCTGGCCAATACGGATCAGGACAAACCAGAGGGGCCCGACCCCCCGCTCGTTGTGCCTGCCTCCGCCCGCACCGTAGCGGATGCCTTTCTCGGCGACGGGGAGCTGGTCACCCCGGCCCTAGCGATCGCAAACCGCCACGCATACGCGCACACCGCGCTAATGGAGCTGCTCAATACTGCCCGGCTGCGGGCCGGTGTGCTCGCACCCGGCCAGTTTGCGTGGCTGAAACTCGTCGACCGGCCGCTTTGGTATGCTCTGCATTCGCTCGGTTTCGAGACCGAGGGCATTGGCCGTTATCTTCACCCTAACCCGCGTGTCGAGGCCATCGGCGCGCGCGACCATTGGGCCGTCGAGCGGCTTGGCGGCGAGCCGGTGATCGAGCCGAGCCTCGATCGTGCGATCGAGGCGCTGCGCAAGGTGGCAGCCGCGACGCGGGCTTCCGCGGGCTGAGCCGACGGCTTAGCAGCCGTGGCGTCCTCTCACCCACAAAGAAGCTTCGATGCGGTGCGCACACATCGGATCAGAGATCTGCCTGGAAAGGGCCGTGTCGATAACCCGCGGGAGCGCCTCAAATCGACCCCGTAGCGAGCACTCGGTTCAGCCGATGGCGACGGCGGGCTGCGCCCCGTTTCGGTGATTCTCCTCTTCAGGCTGCGCGAAAGATCCACCGACAAACTCAGTTGGCGGCGGAAGCTCATTCCAAATGGGGCTTCGAATGCGCAGCTCTCAGCAAATATATGGCCTACAAATCTCCGCTTATAAACGTCTTTATCGCTAATATTCGCTTAGGCCTCACCCGATCACGCATCGCATGGTCGTTGTTGATAATTGCATTGGCACTCATAGTGACCTCGTTCTCTGAACAGGCGGAGAAGGCATACGGCCACTTCGCGTGTACGCCAGGAGACAAGACCTTCCCAGGTTAACGAGATTATCGAGCTTTACAAGCGGTATGTGGCTAGCCATCTTCCCCGGTATGGAGAAGAGCGTACCGAGCGCGAGGGCTTACGTCGACTTTGGTGTAGCCTGGAGGAACACATTGAAATCCGCTATCCTCGTTATGTTGGATGCCGGTAGCTTTGCGGCTTTGGCTAGGGGCGTTAAGTGAATAAGACGGAACTCGTCGAGGCCGTGGCTGGCAAGACCGACATGAAAAAGTCGGAGGTCAGCAAAGCAGTCGATGCGGTGTTCGACGCTATCGCAAACGCGCTCAAAATTGGCGACGAAGTGCGTCTAGTCGGTTTCGGCACCTTCTCGGCCGCGTCGCGAACAGCTTCTGAACGGCGCACTCCGCGGACCCGAGAGAGACTGACGATTTCCGGCTCCATATCAATCGAACCCCGGCAGGTCACGCGCGTGGAGCACGAAAAGAGAGGCCCGGGCCGCCATAAGCGAAGGATGACCGGTATGGCGGTAGAAGGAGGGACGCCCTCCATTGTAACGACGACCCACGCCCTGCCTACACGAGTTGCCTCCAAAGAGAAACCAAGTAATGATGATCTAAGCGCTGCGCTGGAGGCTGCCCGCTCTCGGGGGAGGACCCGTGTAGCAACGATTCTCGGCGGAAAGGACATGCTAAGTGCCGAGGAATTTGGGAAACTTATCGGTGTCAGCCGAGTGACCGTAAACCAAAAGCGGCAGCGCCGAGAGGTTTTGGCACTGGAAGGAGCAAAGCGAGGATACCGATTTCCCGAATGGCAGATCGGAGCGGATGGCAAACCATTTGATGCGTTGCCAGAGCTTTTTGATCGGCTCGGCAGAAGCCCGTGGGAGGTCTATCGTTTCCTAGTCCAGCATCATCCGGAACTCGGTGGCTTGACTGGTGTTGAGGCATTGCGCCGCGGGCGACCTACAGATGTCATCGATGCAGCCGAGAGCACCATCATGGCCCCTAGCTAAACTGGCACAATGTGGTGCGCCGGCTGCCGCCCGCGGACCTTTACAGCGTAAGGCTCGATCTTACAACGGTGGCCGCAGGTGCTCTGTACCGGCGAATTTGCCACCCGCGTTATCCCAATCCTCTCGGATATGGTAAAACACCCAGCCGATTTACCGATCCGCGCCCAAGGATTCCCGCAAATCGCTTCGGCGTTCTCTATCTTGGCATCTCGCTGAACGTCTGCTTCCTGGAGGCGATACTCCGCGATCAGCACGATGGCGTTGTCGCCGATTTTCCAATCCGCGAAAGCGAGCTTCGCATCCGCCAATATGCTGAAATCGAGGTTACACGCGCGATCAGTTTAGTGGACCTGAGGGGCAATGGGGCAGTTCGAATCGGCATGCCTAGCGATGCCCTCCGAGGTTCGCGCCAAGGCCCTGCCCGTCGTTGGTCGCTGGCCTTTTACTGTCACCCTCAAACGCCAGATGGAATCATCTACCCATCGCGCCTCAATGGCGAAACGAATTTGGCGATCTATGACCGCGCCGTCTCGAAGCTCGCCATCGCTGGGACCTGTGCGCTGATCGATGCTCCAAACCTGGCGGCGGTCCTTAATGATCTGGGCGTTGCATTGGCGTGACCAGATGCGCCTGCTTCGAGCCGCTTGATCGCTCCCTCAAGTAATGCTTGTACTGGTGTTTCCAAATCACGACCGCAAGTTTCCGCGCTGAGCGAGTTGAGACAAATAGCGAGGAGCAGATGCAACGATCGATAAACTCGATTGGATCGCCTATTACATTCGGAAGTGTACCTGTTTCCCGAGCTTGCACGACGCTTCGACGATACGGGCCAACTCGACGCCGCGGTGCTGTACCCGTGGTCAACTGAGGCTTGGAGCGAATATCAGCATTTCATCAATGCGGTGCGTGCCAGCGCGCCTGCTCGGTTCAGCTTGCGCGACTGCGACCGATGGTTTTGGGGTAGGAACAAGATGACAAAAATGCTTCATGGCGCCCGAAATAGCCCACCCCAGACAGCTGGCGACTGACACGATGCTTTTCCCGCGAGCCCAAGGTATTGCGGTGGAATTATACGGAACTCCGGAAATTTCTGGACACGGGTGTGCGTTTGATCACACGCGATACAGCAGGATAACAGGTGTCACCTATAGAGCGGGCGAAGCTGGAGCCCAGGCGACCGCGCAGAGCGAGCGGATCAGGTGGTGGTTGGTGGCGAACCGGTTCCAGGCGATCTCGCAGGCATCCATGATGTCCGCCAGACGGCTAAACACCGAGTAGGCGAGCCAATGGCTGCGCAGATAGTGCCAAATCCGCTCGACCGGATTGAGCTCCGGGCTGTACGGCGGCAGCTCCAACAAAGTGATATTGCCGGGCACCACGAGAGCTTGGCTGCGGTGCCAGCCGGCGCGATCGAGGATCACCACGGCATGGGCATCGGCGGCGACCTGGCTGCTGATCTCGCGGAGATGATGGTTCATGGCGGCAGTATTGCAGATCGGCATGATCAGCGCCGCCGCTTTGCCCTGCGACGGGCAGACCGCACCAAACACATAGGCCGAGGCGAAGCCGAGGTCCTTCGGTGCTGTCGGCCGGCTGCCGGTTTGCCCCCACACCCGGGTCAGAGTGTTCTTCTGACCAATGCGCGCCTCGTCCTGAAACCACACCTCGACTCGCACACCGCGTGCTTGCGCGGCCCGGACTCGCTCTAATTGCAATCCAAGCGCTAATTGCAATCCAAGCGTTGCGAAAACTCCGCTTGCGCGGTCGCATCGGCCTCCGGGTGGCGAGGACGCGGGGCCAACCAACTCAGCTTGATCCGATGCAGCAGCCGGTAGGTGCTCGACAGACTGCAATCAATTTCAAACTCCTCTTTCAATAGGCGTTGCGCGTCAACCCCACGAAACGCCACCACCCCGTCTCGCTCCAGCGCGGCGCCAGCGACTATCCGTTCCTTGAACCGCGCGCTCGTCGCGGCGTCTACCCGTGGCTGTCGACCCGGGCGCGGCCGGTCACGCAATCCCCCAATGCCATCCTCTTCATAGCGGTTATGCCATTCGTAAGCCGCCGACCGGCTCAGCCCGGCCAGCCGCGCCGCTGCCTCATGCTCCATCCCCTCGAGCATGTTCGCGATCATCAGAACCCGCTGGCAGACACGCCCGCTCTCGCGTCGTGCCAAGCGCCGCAGCTCGGCCGCCCCCGGTTCGCTACGAAAGAAGTATGCCGGCATTGTCCATCCCCAAACATGGTACGCTCCTCTATTAACTCTACCACATCTGGGGATCACCGGAAGCCGGTATTAGCGGTTAATTTGCTTTCCTGGGGCTTGGTCGATCCTGAAGCTCGAGCCTATCTGACCGCTTGCTCGCGGGTCCAGAAGCGGAGTCCCTCTCTCCAGAAGAATTCAAATACCTTTGAGCGCCCATCAGACCTGTTTCATCGGACCTCCAGGTCAGCAGAATAGGCGAGTAATCGTAACCTAGCGGCGCGAATTTAACGCTTAGTTGTAGCGGCTCGCGACGATCAGGCGCGGCCAAGTTCCTGCCAGCCGTAAGCGAGTTCTTCAGTTCTTCGAAGCGGTGCCGCCGTTCGATCACGGGCATCACGAAGCCGGTGTCGTTCGCAGAAATCGAAGCGACGCTGCTTGCCGGAGCGATCAAGGAACCGAGACGCATGCTATTTGAGATCCCCGAGGACGCTCACGTCCATATTGTCATCGGCACGCCAGCGTCGGTGAAGGCCTGTGCAGGGCGTGACCCAGGGGCGGCGGGCGCGCTGCTCGCGGTCCCCGAGGACGCCGCCGCAGTCCGGCCGGCGCCGCGCTTTCGTCGCCTCCTGCTGAAGGGCAGCCTGAGCGCGATGCTGCTGGCGGGCAGCTTTGCGGCCGGGCTGCACTTTGGCAGCTTCCCGCGGGCACCGGAGCTGGCCCGGACGGCGGCCGCCCTGCCGCGGCCGGCGCCGACTACAGAGCAGCGCGCCTTCCCCGATCCTCCCCAGCCGCGCGAAGCTTCGGCGGTGACCGCGGGCGAGGTCACTGCCAATTTTGAGAAGCAACTTCAGCAATCGCCCACGGTGATCCCGCCGCCCGGACCACCGGAGACGCCTGGGAAGAACCCCTTCGGGCTGGAGAACTAATCCCTTGGCAATCGCGCGACGGATTGTCGGGCCGCAAGAGCAATATGAGCGCAGCGGCGCGCAGAGCCTGCGCGACATCCGGCCCCTTACCGCACGATTGTCCGAGGGTCTGTGTAGCTCCGCCTCCGGCCTCGTGCTTGGGGTAGCAGCAGCGGTCACGTTCCTTGAGCCTGCGATCTTCGATCTGGCGTTGCCGTCGTCGGCGCTTTACGCGCTATGGGTGCTAACTCGCCGGGTCAAGCTGCCGATGCGGTTGCCACGCTCCGCGGCCAGCCCCGACTACAGCGACCCGGTGCCAGGGAGCCGCACGCCCAAGCCGGCGAACGGCACGCTCTTCATCGGTTGGAGCGTCACCGGCCACGAGCTGTGGGCAACCGCCGAAGACGCCCGCCAGCACATTGCCATTCCGGGCACGACCGGCGCCGGTAAGACGACTGCGATTTTGAGCCTGCTCGCCAACGCCCTCGCCCAGGGATCGGGGTTTGTGCTGGTCGACGGCAAGGCGGACCGCGAGCTGTTCGGCAAGGTGCTCGCGCTCGCCCGCCGGTTCGGCCGTGACGACGACGTCCGCGTGTTGAACTTCATGGTCGCGTCCGGCCTCAAGGACAGCCATTCCTTCAACGCTTTTGCGACCGGGAATGCCGACGCGATCCGCGAGCTCTTGGCGAGCCAACTCGGCGAGCCGCAGCAGAACGATCCGAACGGCATCTTTCGCGAGCGCGCGGTGGCGCTGATCGGCACGATCGCGCCGGTTCTGGTCTGGCTGCGCGACCGCAAGGGCGTCTCGCTGAATATCGAGGTCATCCGCTTCTCGATCGAGCTGCGCTGGATCTGGAGGCTGGCGATGGAGAAGATCGTCCTCTTACGCGACCCCGAGACCGGCGCCGTGACCGAGCTCGATGTCAGCGACGACATCCCGGAGGACATCACCTGGCCGCTTCGGTCGTATCTCGGCGAATTGCCCGGCTACGATCCGTCGGTGCCGCTCGACAAGCAGAAGGGTGACGAGCCCTCAAAGCAGCACGGTTACGCGCAGTTCTATTTCACGGCGACCTTTACGCAGCTTGCAGTCTCGCTCGGGCACATCTTCCGGGTCGACAACGGCGACATCGATATGCGTGACGTGGTGTTGAACCGCCGTATCCTCGTCGTCAATCTACCGGCCCTCGAGAACTCGGACGCGACGCTCGCGGCCCTCGGCAAGCTCGTCGTCGCGTCATTGCGCGGGATGATGGCACAGCTCCTGGGGCGCCTCGCTCGAGGGCGATTACACCGAGGCGGACAAGCCCGGCATGGGCCCTTCGCCGTTCCCGGTCGTGCTCGACGAACTCGCCTACTATGCGACCAGCGGCCTCGACCGCATGCTCGCGATGGGGCGCGGCCTCAATATCTGCTTCATGCTCGGCTTCCAGGAGGTATCCGGGATCTGGGCGCGGCTCGGCGAAAAGACTGCCTCATTGCTCGGCAACGCCAATCTCACGATTGCAATGCGCCAGCAGGATTCGGGACGCACCCGCGAGTGGATCGAGAAGACCGCCGGGCAGACCTACATCACGCAGGCGACCGCATATCACGGCGCCGGAGACGGCGCCTATCGCGAGGCGCGCCACGCCGAGGTAAGTCCGGTTTCGCGCGTCGACTGGAACGACCTGACCAGATTAATCGAAGGCGAGGCGATCGTGCTGTTTGGCGGGCGCCGGATCTACGCGCGCGTCTTCCACGCAAAGATCGACGATGCCGGGCCAAAGCGACTGGGCCGGGGCGTCATGCTGCGCGCTCCCGATCCCGACGAGGTGCGCAGCCGGCTCGAAGGGCTCCGCCGCATCGCCAGCGCCATCGAGAACGGCAAGCTGGCGCTCGGTCCCGAGGAGGAAGTCTCACCCGGCCTCGCAGCGCTGCTGCGCGGTTTTCGCGAAGCCGCGCGCCAGGGCGGAGACGCGCGCGCCTGTGCGCGCGGGGCGTTGGAAGAGATCGGTCGGGTGGCGGAAATCCTGCTGGCCACACGCCCGCCTCAGCCGGCGGACCGCTCGCCTATCACAAGCGTCACGCCGATGTTGTCCGCGGCAAGCAACACGGTCCTTCCGGGCTCGGCGAGCACTGGCTCGCCCAGCGAGCCGATCGACATGCAGCTGGTAAATCGCCTCTCGGTAATCGAACAGGCTGCGGGGGCCTCGAGTTCGGCCGCGCGAAGTGCGGCCCTCTCCATTCTCGCCGAGAGAGACGCAGCGCTGGAGGCATTGATCCAGATCAAGCCGCCGGCAATGACCCTCGAGACTTTCCAAGCGCATCTCGCCGCGGTTACCCGTCAGCTCGAGACGCTGCGCGGCGCTGCCGGCGTCCGGACGGCCGCCTGATGCCGCACAAATCCACGCTGGGGCCGGAGGCATCGCGTTCCGCTGAGAACTTGCGAGCGCGCCGGAGTCCCTTCTCCCACGGAGGTGCGACGCGGCGCGCGCGACGTGCAACGTCGCGTCAGCAGTGATTTTCCAATTGATCCGGGCCACAGTAGAAACGGGAGGCCAGTGCCATGGTCCGCAGTATGACATCTGTGGCAGCACGGCTGACGGCTCTTGCGATGTCGGCAGCCGCTCCCGCCTCGGCCCAACCAGTCGATCTCCTCGCGCCGGCCATCGAGACGACGGTCCCACCCAACACTGCGCCTTCCGATATCCGTTCGGCCACCCGACTGCCGTCGCCCAGACCGCCAGCCCACTCCAACGAGCCGTCGCGCGCATTTCTTGAGGCGGCGCGACACGCCTTGGAGGCCAGGAGGATCGGACAGGCGCAGGAGGCCCTCGAGCGGGTAGAAACGGCCCTCTTGAGGGCGCCTCTGATGGCCAGCTCCCCGGACACCGAACATGCGGTTCTCGCTATTAGTGCAGCCCGGCGCAGGCTCGCCACGCACGATCGCCAGGGCGCCATCAGAGCGATCGACGACGCGCTGGCGGCGGTGATCCTCGTAGCTCAAGTCGCAATCCCCTCCCCTCCTCCGGAAGCCCCTGCACAACCTAGCCCAGCTGAGCCGATCGTCACCTACGCACTTCTGCCCGGGCATTGGCAGCTCCAAGGCGCGCAATATGTCTGGGCACCCCCTGAGACAGTTCCACGCCCGGTCGCGTATTGGCGGTTTGTTCAAGGCCGCTACGTTTGGAGCGGCGGAGAATGGGTGTGGGTGCCTGCGCCTTATGAGTGAACGCGGCAGCCAATGCGAGACGACGGCGGAGAGGGTGCTTGCTCAATTTCGATGTGGCCCCCCTCGCGGGCGCGACCCTATTTCTGCGCTTGCGCATTTGCTTGTCGGCCGGGGGCGACAAGTCATTGAGGCGCCGCCTGGGCTCACACTGAAAAATAACAGGCCAATGACTGGGACAGACATCCGAACCGATATCGAGCCGAAATGGCTTCGGCCGATCGATCCGCTCGTTGCCGCGCGCCTGCCGATCCGGATCGATCCGCGTCTCGGGGTCGATGACGACATCGCCTGCCGGCTGCAGCGCGACGCCGAGCCCCCCTCACCACCGTCACTGTTTTCGTTACAAGCAGCTACGGTAACGTGCTGGCAGCGGAAGTCACCGCTGACGCGGAGCACGGGCCGCATGTGCTGGTGCGCGCCGCGACCGGCGACGAAGCAGCCTACTTGCTGTGTTCGGACGACGAGCAGGACGCGGACCGACCCGAGAGCGCCGGCCGGGACATCACCTGGCAACAGGCTGAAGATTCCGAGTATCTGACCGAGCCGGCAGTTGTCCTCTGGTCGGGTGAGGTGCTGCTGAAAACAGGCAAGGGCTTGGCGGGGCGTTTCTATACGCATCAGTCGGCGGCCGCGGCGTGGGCGTTTTCGACTGCACTCGGCTTGGCGTCTGCGGAGGTCTTTGGCGCACAACTCGTGCGGTGGCTTTGCGCTGGGAGCAACGCAGATTTGCTGCTTGCCGGCGCCGATGGCGAGTTCCAGCGGCTCAATCGCTTCTGGATCACGCCAATCCGCCCAGCCGCTGTCTTCCCGATCCCCCTTCCCGGCCAGGAGCATGAGAGGGTCGAAGCGCTCTCATGATTGAATCAAACGGCCAGCGGGCCGGCAGGCAGCTGAACTAAGATTTCGGCGGGTTATTGCGACACACCGGCTGTACACTGCGGCCCGCGTGACAGCCTCACCGAAGTGGCGCCTCAGAGACCGGGTCCCGTTGAAGGCGTCGACCCGTCCGCACTGAAGTTCATCTCTCCCTTGGCGGCGGCGCCCTCGGCCTGCAGCGCACGCAGGTGAGTGTCCGCCTGTTGTTCCCGCACGATATCGCGGATGAGTTCGGCGTTCTCCGCCACGGCCCGGTCTAGCGCGGCGAGGTGGCGGGACAGGGTCTTGTTGATCGCAAGCGCCCGAAGGCGCTTCACGGCGTCGCGTCCGAAGTGCGGGTTGTCGAGCTGCGCCGTCTCGAGCGCGTGACGGCAGGCGATGAAGGTGTCGGCGGCCCGCTCGCGGTCGCGCCGGGCGGCGGCCAGCAGGTCGACTCCAAGCGCCTTGTAAGGCTTGCGGGACATGTCATCGGCGACGCGAGCCCAAAGGTCCTCCCGGGTGATTGGCGTAATGTCGCCGAGCGCCTGGCGATACCGCTCGGTTTCGTATACAGCCGCCTCGGAGATGATTGTCCAGGTCGTGCCGCGGCTGCGGCTTTCGGCGCTGTAGGTGGTGAAGGCGGTGATGCCGGACGTGCCGCGGGCCAGCGCGTTGATGTGCTCGTCCGACGTGATCCCCTGGGCGGCGTTGATCGTCAGGGCGTGCCCGAAACCGAGAAGCAGCCGGTTCGTCTCGCTGTCACAGAGCCGCCGCCACTCGAGGTCGGCAACGCGTCCATCTTTTGTACGGAGGCGAAGGCCGTCGTCGGTTCGACCGAGCACCTCGACGATGTCGCCATTGTCGCCGACGTGGCACGCCCGCCCGTCGACCATGCCCCAGGTGCGCCGGAAGAGACGCACCCGGTCACCGGTGGCGATCGGGAGGTCGTAGGTCCGTCCGTCCTGGTCGATGGCCCGGTAAATGATTTCGTCATCGCCGATTTCGCCGCGTTGCTTCAGCCGCTCACGGATTGCGCGGCTGATCTCGGCGACGTCGTCGTTGGTCGGCGCGCTAACCGTGATTCCGTTCTTCGAGCCGCACGCTCTGAGCACGTCGCGCCGCGCGAGATAGAGATCGGCGATGCTGCCGACCACCTGGTCGCGATCTCCGCCGACCAGCATGGCGTGACCATCTTCCCGCTTCATCGCCAGCGCCTTGGCGGCCTCGCCGTCGCGAAACAGCCCCGCGATCTCGCGGCCGCGCCGGGAGACCTGGCGCATCGTGGTCAGCAGCTCGGGCAGTGCTTCCGGAGGCAGCGCACGACGGAGAATCTCGATCGCGTCGCCGGCCTCGATCGCCTGCGCCTGCTCGCGGTCCCCCAGCATTTTGATCGTCATGCCGGTGCGCGCCTGCAGCTCGAGCAGCTTCAGCATCGGCCGCGGAGCGATCTGGCTCACCTCGTCAAGCAGGAGCGCGGTGTTGCGGCTCGCCTGCAGCTCGCCGGTTTCGATCATCCGCAACAGCGGGGCCAGCGCATAGGTGCGGCGAATGCCGGCATCTTGCAGAGCCTCGGCCTGGCGCCAAGCCATCGCCGCGCCGATCACCTCGCGGCCTCCTTGGTTGAACCTCGTGTCCGCTCGCCACGCGGCCACCAAGGGTTCAAGCAGGGTTGTCTTGCCGGCGCCGGCGACACCGGTGAGCATCGTGAGGCCGCCGCCTCGACCAAGCGCATAGATGGCGGCCCGCTGCTCCGGTGTGAAAGCGATGCCGCTGTCGGCGATCGCCCGCTCGATCGCTGGGATCGACAGCGCGCCGGTCATGTCGCGGGCAGCCGCCTTTGCACTTTCGGCCAGGTTCTGCTCGATGCGGATCTGCGCGGTATTGGTAGCCCGCACTTTCTCGTCGAACACGCCGACGACCAAGGCGACGTGCTCGCCTTTGAGCCGGATGCCGAGTTCTTCGAGTAATTCGACGACACGCGTGATGTCATTCGGTCCGCCGGCAATGCCGGCCCCGATCAGCCCGCGCGCGGCATACATGCCGAGCTTTTCATGCTCGATGACGGCAGCAGTGTGGAATTCTTCGGCCAAGCGGCGGGCGGCGAATTCGTACGCGTGGTCAAAGCGCTCGCTATCAGTGAGGTGCGCGTGAACAACCTCTTCCATGACCGTGCGGTGCTGCCAGTCGAGAGCCGCGGCCTGTTCGCGCCAGATGTTTCGTTCCTCGGTCTTCATTTTGCCGAGCCGCCCCTCGGCGCCGGCATCCCGCAGGATGTCCATCTTGTCCTCGGCCGGCAGGCTGTTCCAGTCGAGCCCATGGTCGGTGGCGTAAGCCTTGGCTTTGTTGAGGATCTGCCGGCGGCCCTTGCTGAACACCTTGCTTATGTGCTCGGGGATTGCCAGCACGACCATGGCCTGTTCGTCCGGGTCGTAGCCGATGCGGACACCGAGCCGCCGCAGCTCGTCGGCCAGCACGGCCTGAAAATAGGCCCCGAACTCCTTCACGCGGGCATCGGTCAGGGCTCTCGAATCCAGCGACCCGACTCGCCCCTCCGCGGTGACGACGAGGTTCATCAGGAAATTGTGGACGTGCATGTGCGGGTCGCCGGCCACCGGAGCGTCGAACAAGTAGGTTTGGCCGCCGGGCCCGTCCTGAATCGGCAGGGTCGGCCGCGCCGTGTGATGGCGAAAGTTGATCCAGCCGACCGCGCCGGGGTCGGCGCCGTCCTCACCGCCGGCGCCTTTGCGCGCCCAGCCGAGCACGTGCGCGACATACCGCATCGCTCGATCGCTCGCCCGGTCGACCGCATTCCAGATCGCCGCGGTCTCCGCCGGCGTTGCGGCGAATTCGGCGGCGACGCTGACAGAATTGTGCGACGAGAACACCAGATCGAAGCCGCTGAGCTTGCGCTTGTGCAGCGACCAGGGTTCGCCGGTGTCGCCGCGGCGCGCCTCAAAGAGCCGCGACATTTCCGCATCCCGCGGCATCTTTTGCGGGTCGATCCCGATCGCCCGCGCCACCAGAACCGGCATATCGGGCCGCCAGCTCGCCCGGCTGTCGCGGCCCGTGTAATAGGCGACAAGGCGCCCCCCTTCCTCGAGCTGGCGGCCGGCCTCGTCGAGAGCCGGGGGATGGATCGGCTCGGGCTTGTCCTCGGTGAAGTAGCGCAGAACGAGACGGCCCTTGGAGGCGGCCGCGATCTTGCGGAAATTCATCATGACCGGGACGCTTCGGGGGATTCGCCGTGGTCGTCTTGTTCCGGGCTGACAATGGCCGGGAGGCGATCGCCAATGGCGCGGACGTTGGCGTGAATGCGCCGGGCTATCGTCAGCAGATCTCGGTTCTGGGCGACGAGGGTGGCGATCAGGTCCTCAAGCGGAGGTCCTTCCCGGTCGCCCACGATACCCACGATAAGGTTGATCAGCGTTCGCAGCAGCTCGAGCGTCTGCCGGCCCTGGTCCTGGATGGTGGCCAGAATCTCTCGGATATCGTGATCGGCGGCCTCCACCTCGATCGCGTCTTTCCCTGCCATTCGCGCCTCCATGCGTCTGCTGGAAGCGTCGGACCTCGGTTTGCGAACGGCATCCGGTCAGGGCCGTCGCCTGAGAATCGGTTGGCGCGAGGTTTTCAGGAGGCGTGCGAGACCCGCGGCCAAAAGCACGAAAGGTGCATTGGTGCATATAGACACCCAACCTGTCCCGTTTGTGTCCCGCGCCCGTCCCACTCGCGTCCCGGTGCTGTCCCGCTGGTGTCTCGTTGCGGTCCTTTCGCTCAAGGTGCGCGGGGAATGAAATGGAAGAAGACGTCGCCGTTCGCAAAATGTGAGGCCAGCCTGGACCGATGTCGAGCAATTCAAAGGGCCTCCGGAGCGTGGTGCGAGAGATCACCCACGGCGCCAATAGGTCCTCCCTGTTCTGGTGGATGGTGGAAAACCATGACCAGCTGGCGAGTGCGGTCGAGGGTCGGCGTCTGCAATGGACGCGGCTGTCTGCGCGATTCGCCAAGCTGGGCCTGACTGACGCCAATGGCCATGCTCCGTCCGAGCAGACAGCGAGGAAGACTTGGCAGCGCGTCCGCCGCGCCGTGGCGAAGGCGCGAGAGCTGGCCGCTGCTAACCAGTCGGCTCGACCCCAAAGACGATACCCGTCACGGATCTCTCCCGACTGGCGGCCGCCGATAGCGTCTTCGAGCGACGGGCCAGAACGGCCAATCGAATCGGTTCGCACGCGTGGTCTGAAGCCTCCCGCCGGCCCAAACGCTGGCGCGTTAGGGGCGACGTCACCGGAAACACGAGGTGACGCCGCGATGGAGTTTTCGACCGTCGACGCGGAAGGGCATCCAGTCGAGGAGGGGAAGGTGATCTACCGCGGTCGGGTCATGACCCGTCACGCGGCCGAGCAGCTCGAGCGGCTGCGGCGCGGGTTGCAGGAGGAGGATCGGTTCCGGTGAACCGGACCGACCAACAACCGGGCCGGCAACTCGGCGGGCCCACAGAGGGGGAAGGGGAATGGACGATCTGACGAGGCTCGACGAGAGGCAGCTTGGGGACCCGGGAAATGCGCCCCGAGCGTCCGGCGATGAGAGAATGTCGACGACGGCGTTTATTTGCGGCCGAGGGCGAGTGGGCAAGACCGTTGTGGCCAACACTTACGTTCAGTTTTGCCGGCAACGCGGCGCTATGCTCGAAGCGTGGAATTCCGACCGACAGAACGAGACGCATACTCTCAGCGTCTTTCATAGCGACGCGTCGCGGCCGCCGACGGATGGTGCGTCAGAGAAGGGGTACTGGTTCGAAGCGAACCTCGATCGGCAAGCCCGCGAGCGTTCGACGCAGTGTTGGACATGGCAGGGGGCGATCCGATGGTGCGGCATTTGGCGCGCGACGTTCGACTGGTCGAGACGATGAAGCGGCGGGGGTTGCGGGCCATTGCTTGGCATGTGTTGGGACCTGAGCCGGCCGACCTCGACTATCTGAAGCTCTCGATGGAGGGCGAGCTCTTCGCGCCGCCGGCGACGCTGGTCGTAGTCAACACGGGCGTGCTCGTCAGCGGGCGTTCGGCTGAGCTCGCTTTTGCCGAAGTGTGTAGTCACAGGGTGGTCGTTGACGCACTGGATAGGGGTGCAAAGCTGGTGCGCTTCCCGTCGCTGGAGTGCATGTCGGCGATTATCGACCAGGGACTGACCTTTGCCGAGGCTATGCGAGGCGCGACGAAGCCCGGGAGTCAGCCGATGACGTTTTTGGACCAAACGCGCGTAGAGATCTTCTGGAAGGATCATATACCGGCTTTTTTTGCAGAGATACCGTCGGAGTGGCTGCCTGCGATGTCGGGTCATAACGTCGGCATCCACGAGGGTGGCTTACAATGATGGACGGGCCGGCCGAGGGGCCGGCACCAAAAATCAATGGGGTTGGCTCCGGGATTGCGGACCCTGCTTCCTGGGAAACGGAGTTTCACGAGCAGGTCGCTGCGGTCGAGAAGGCGGCGCGTGCGTGGGGTGTCCGCCCTGACAGTATCGAGGGACGATTTGTCTCAGCATTGTTGACGGCGACGGGTTCGTTGGGGCGGCTTTGTGTGGCTGCGCTCGCGGGGTTTGAGGGCTTCGCTCGTGAAAACCGCGAGGCGGTCAAGCGCGAGCTTGCCGCCGCAAAAGAGATTACGCGGGCGGCGAAAGCTGGGCTGACTCAGGCGGACGTAATGCTCACTGTGGTTCAGGTCGAGAAGGAGAACCTGGTGGCTAAGATGATCAAGGAGACGCTGCCGCTATTCGCCGAGCGACTGAAAGAGGCCTTGATCATCCGGGAAAAGCGGTGGAATGACGATGTCAAACGTCGCCGCTTCGCGACGGCGGGCGCGGTTACGCTCGCGCTGGTGTCCGCTGCCTATGGGATGCGCGCGTGGCAGGATAGCGCAGTAACGGGGGCTTTCTATCGGTGCCTGGCGCAGCCGCTGCAGGCGAGCGGTCATTTCTATTGCGATGTGACCGCCTTCTTCGCGACCCAGAACCAATGAGGCGATCGGTGTGGAGATTGATTGGAAGGAAGTGATAGCCGGCGCGAGGCGCTGCGCCACGAAGAGCGACGGGCAGATGATCGCAGATGTTGATGGTGGTTGTGATGGTAATAGCAGCGTTCCTGGCCAGTTACGGGCTTAACGCCGGGCGAGTTCGCGCGCAGTGAACGCCTACGAATGGTGCTTCGTGCACGGGGTTGTCGAGATCGGGCGCGTCAATTGTGACATGACCGGCTTCGGCCGGGACGCATGCGGACAAAGAACGATGAAATTGAGCGCGCCGTTCGCAAACTCGGTCGTCAGTGTCGGCCTTCTCTGGAGGGGGAGGTCCGATGAAGTCGGGTTGGAGAGCGCAGTATTCGTCGAGGGAGACGGGGAAATCGGCGCTCCGCCCCTTGCGCCGGGTGGTGGGTCTGGTGTTGTTCGCGGTGAGAGGAGGTTTCGGCGTCGGGCTATCGGTAGCGGCGTATGGACAAGTGTCTCAGACCTTGAATGGGCCGCCGGTGCAGGTTCAACCCTATGTACCAGAGCCGGGCGTACCGCTGTTCACGATCAACCCCGGGACTGTGAACTCGTTTTCCAGCGCGGATAGTGTGGGTGTCGCCAATGGCACAGCAGCAGGTAATGGGAGCGGTGGTTATGGAACCGGGCCGGGCGGTGCGGCGGCCGACGATGCCACGGGGGGAGATTATTCGAGTGGCGGGGGCGGGATCGGTAACTCCACGGCGCTTGGTACGATGCTGGGCATGTCGTGGGGCAATACAGCCGTCGGCAACGCACAAGCGTTGGGCGTAAACCCTTCAGCATTGGCTGCGACGTGCGTATTGGAGAGCGGCTGTCAGAACGTCGGCGGGAGCGGCACGATCAGCGGTGCATTTCAAATGTCTAATAGTACCTATACCGCCGCGATGCAAGCCGCCCTCCAACAGAACCCGGACCTTGCCCAGTACGTGGTGCCTGGGCTTGCGGGAAAGATGGATCCGGCTACCGAGTCGATCGCAGCGGCAGAGTACCTGTATCAGGGCGCCCAAGCCCTGCAGGGCGCAGGTATCGACAACCCGACCGTTTTGGATGTGAGAGGCTATTACAATTTTGGCCCTGCGAATGGAGCGAACATCGCGAAAGCAGATGACAGTGAGACGATGGCCTCGGTGTTGACTGGTCTGTCGGCCTCGACATTGGCGGCAAATGGGATCAGTCCGGGTGAAACCGTAGGGCAATGGCGAACAAGCGTATCGGCGAAGGTCGGCAATTCCGCCGGCCAATCCGTTCTGTTGTGAAGGATCTTAGACGGAGGAGGAGATGAAGGTTGTCGCTGCGGCCCTGGTACTCGTCGCGTCTACCGGATTGTCGGCAAGGACTGCTGCGGACCGGCCACATCCGGTGCGACCCCTTCCAGGCTATAAGTGCATGATGCTCAATCTCACAGAGCAGCAATTTCTTAATCCATCGGTGCACGTGCCGGTGCGCTCAGAGCCGGCAGCCAGCGCTCCCGAAGTCGGCTGGGCGGCTACCAATGTCGCGGTGCGGGACCCTCCGCATATCGTCAATGGGTTCGTGGAGGCTCTCTTCCCGAACGGTGCGACGGTCTGGATCGAAGGCAGGATGCTGCGTCCATACCATAGCCTGGGGGATCCGACGGCCAAATGTGTACCGTCTGTAATGTCCGACGGGACGCCCGGTTTTGCATATCCACACTGACTGGTCAGCTTGTCGGAGTACGATCCTG
>Ga0187846_10000310_pt1 | contig 29225 bp, 26 predicted proteins | sample TC_taG_FD_161473 | JGI IMG/M metagenome (GOLD analysis project Ga0187846, IMG submission 161473) | Biofilm microbial communities from the roof of an iron ore cave, State of Minas Gerais, Brazil - TC_06 Biofilm (v2) | ecosystem: Environmental > Terrestrial > Deep subsurface > Cave > Wall biofilm... | reverse complement strand
ACGGGAAGCCGTCTGCGCCGAACCGGATCGGACGGCGCGCCGCCGTCGATGGTAACGGTTGCGCCGAAGGCGGGTCGGGGTGCTCGAGGCGGCATATACTGGGGCAAGTTCGGCCCGGCTAACGACACTTGGGGATTCATCGTGCAAACGGGCGTTGAAATCCTGGATCATCCGTTCCGCGTGGGCGTGTTCGCCCGTCCGCATGCCTGCCCGTTTCGGGACTCAATAACGGCACAGCGAGGAGGTGAACCCATGTCACGTATCGGTGTTGTGCTCGCGACCGCCGCACTGCTTGCAACTTCGCTCGTCGAGCCGGGTTACGCGCAACAAGCTGAGCGGCCGCCCGTTGCGACCACCAAGGTCGAGGGCACCGACAACGTCTACATCTTTCGCAACGGCAATCATCAGTCGATGTTCGTCGTCACGAGCGACGGCGTGATCGCGACTGATCCGATCGCCTACGGCCGCCCCACCGGCGGCAAGACCTATCTCGACGAGATCCGCAAAGTGACCGACCAGCCGGTCAAGTACGTGATCTACAGCCACCACCACTTCGATCACATCGCGGGCGGGCAGGCGTTCAAGGACGGCGGCGCAAAATTCGTCGCGCACTGGCGGGCGAAGGAGCGCCTGGCGAAGCTGAAGGACCCGCATACGGTGCTGCCCGATGAGGTGGTGAGCGACCAAGGCCGCACCATCAAACTGGGCGGTACCACGCTCGAGTTGAGCTACCACGGGCTCAGCCACTCGGATTCGTTGCTGGTGATGCGGCTCCCGAAGGAGAAGATCATTTTCGTGGTCGATACCATCCCGGTCGGGCAGGTTCCGGGGCGAGGCATGATCGATTTCTACCCGCTCGAGGCCGAGGCGTTCATGAAGCAGGTGCTGGCAATGGACTGGGAGCGCATGATCCCCGGCCATCCCGGCCCCGGCGACCGACTGGGCACGAAGAAAGACGCCCAGGATCAGCTCGCGCTGCTGCAGGCCGCTTCCGCCGAAATGAAGACCCTCGCGCAGGACGGCAAGTGCTGGGATGCGGCGGAGAAGCAATTCAAGCTGCCGGCCTACGAGAGTTGGCCTGGCTACGCGAACAACTTGCCGTTCATCGCCCGTCGCTATTGCGGGCTGTGGGGACGCGGCACCTGAGCCGACCCGGCAGCAGCGGACACTCCCCGCGAGGGGTTCTGTTGTGGAGCGTTGTCGCTCGAGCTGACTGAGAGACGTGATCGCGGCCAAGCGACCGCCAGAGCATCGCCTCGCACTCGAGCTGGACCTGTCGCTTCGCGCATACTTACCGTTGCGGCGTATGCTGTAGGCACGCAGTACCGTTGGAGGTCACATGTCGTTTCGCACTGTCGCACTCGGACCGGCCGACCAGGGATACGTGGTTCAGTTGGCTCCGGTCATCGTTACGACGCTACGGAAGGCGTCCGCCAAGCTCCAGCGCGGGCAGGGAACCACCGAAAGCGATCGGTGGTTCGGCGACTCCGCCGCAACGTGGATGTCCAAACTGGGGACGACGCTCAACCGGATCGCAACGGTCACGAACGTCGAGGATATCGAGGTGTCGTTCCGCTCACTGAACCATCGCAAGGGAAGCTTCGCGGCCGCGAACAAGCCCGCCGGCGGATGGGGCACTTATACGTCGGTGAAGGACGCGCGCGGCCAGAACTTCCGGATCCAACTCGATACTGCCTGGAACAAAGCGCCGCTGTTCCGGCCGACTGGAGTGCCCGCCGACAGCATGTTCCAAACGCTCGTGCACGAGCTCACGCACATGCTCGTCGGCACCGACGACCATGAGTACGGCGTGAACAGCTGTCTCGCGCTGGCGAAGAGCAGCCCCTACAAAGCGAAGGACAACGCCGATAACTGGGGCTATTTCGTGGAAGAGTTCCGGTAGTAGCGCACGATCGAAGCGGGTGCTGTGTGCCGTGACGTTCGCCTCGGAGACACGCGGCAACGGCCGCTAGAGCCCGGCTTTGCGGAACTGATACTCGCGCGCGATGAATCCTATGACAATAGCGTCGAGGATCGCGAGGCCCAAAAGCGCGATGGAATGGGTGTGCGCGAACCGATACAGCTGATAGACAAGGAAGATAGCGAGAAACGCGAGCGAGGTCGGAAACGCCCACAGTTTCTCTCGCCACAGACCCGCGACCAGAAGCACTTTGATCAACCCGTGTCCGATTAGATATGCGGTGACGAAGTGTTGCGTGTCTGAAGAGAAGCTCTGCAATGACCGTTGCACGGCGTTGGCAATCCAGTTGCCAGGCTCTTTTGCGAGCTCGTGTGTGGTCCAGAAGGCAATGGCGCCGGTTACGGTGCCGGGACTGAAGGCGAGGAGGACGCCGCCTATGACCTCCAGTACGCCGTCCAGTCCTTTGATCAGGATACTGACGCCGAACAACCGGTGAACCGTTTCGCGGCGCATATCAATCGCCGGCGCGCAAGTCGGTCATATCGAGCGCGCCTTGGAGCGAGACCCCGCGCGTCGGCGATTGGTCGGCACAGCCGTCGTCATTAAATCAGGCCCGCGACCAGGTTGATCGCCAGCGCGAGGATGCCGGTCGTGTAGAAGAACGCGACGGCGCCGTGGCCAAGCGCCACGCGTCGCAGGGCGCCGTCCGCGATTTGCACGTCGGACACCTGGAAAGTCATGCCGATGATAAACGAAAAGTAGAGGAAATCGCCGTAGGTCGGCGTCTGCCCTCCGGGGAAGATCAGTCGTGCCGAGCCCGAACCGAGTTTGGCGGCGGAAACGTCGGCATCCAAGTAGTACTCGTGCGCGTAGTGCAAGGCAAACACGGTCTGGATGAAGGCCCAGGACAGTACGACCGTGTAGACCACCAGCACGACGCGCGCCACCTGCTCGAGACCGGTCGCGGTCTTGACCAGCGGCATCTCCGCGGTGATCGCCACCAGGCTCGCGGTGGCGGCGAACAAGGTGAAGATCAGCACCGCCCACTTGCCCGTGTCCTGGCGTATCGCGTTCCGCTTCATCGTCATGGCGGAGGACTTGCGCAGTCCGAAGAACAGCGCGACGAGCGCGAGGCTCGCCCCGATGTCCCAGGCAGCAATGAGGCGCAACCGCCACCCGACCTCGGTGAGGAAGAACAGCAGCGCGTAGGCGCACACGCCGGCCACCAGCCCGAAAGTCAGGCGCGGCCGGCGCAGGCGCCGCCACCAGCGCTGGGATTTCGCCTGCACCGTTTCAGCAGTCATGGCCATCGCTTGGGCTTTGGCATCGCCGCCGAAAAGCTCATCTCTTTGGCGCGCGGCCGGCGAAAACCGACTGACGCGCCCTGCTCCCGTCGGTCTGACTATTTTTGGGCGGACTGCGGCGCAGCGGGAGCCGGTGGCTCCGGCTGGACGAGCTGGAAGAACACCTCGTCCTGCCGAATCATGCCGAGCTCATAGCGCGCGCGCTCCTCCACGGCGTCGAGCCCTTGCTTGAGGTCGCGGACCTCGGCATCGAGCGCGCCGTTGCGCGCCTGCAGCGCGTCGTTCTTCGCCTTCTGATCCTGCAGCTGCCGGTCGAGCTCCCACACGCTGACCCAGCCCCCCTTGCCCAGCCAAAGCGGATACTGGATAAGCACCGCCAGGACGAGGAGCGTGATCGCGAGCGCGCGCATCAGCGAAGCTGGTAGAACGCCTCGCGGCCGGGATAGCTCGCCGCCTCGCCGAGATCCTCCTCGATGCGCAGCAGCTGGTTGTACTTTGCGACCCGATCGGAGCGCGAGAGCGAGCCGGTCTTGATCTGCAGCGCGTTCAGGCCCACTGCGATGTCGGCGATCGTCGTGTCCTCGGTCTCCCCCGACCGATGGGAAATGACCGCGGTGTAGCCGGCCCGCTTCGCCAGCTCGACCGCAGCGAACGTTTCGGTCAGGGTGCCGATCTGGTTCACCTTGATCAGGATCGAGTTCGCCACGCCGAGCTTGATCCCCTCCTTGAGCAGCTGGGTGTTGGTGGCGAACAGATCATCGCCCACCAGCTGCACCCGCTGCCCCAGCCGCTCGGTGAGCAGCTGCCACCCATCCCAATCGTTCTCCGCCATGCCGTCCTCGATGCTGATGATCGGGAAGCGGTCGGCGAGGGTCTGCAGGTAGTCGGAGAACTCGCTCGCGCCGAGCTCGAGCCGCTCGGCCTTGAGCTTGTACTTGCCGCCGGCGAAAAACTCCGAGCTCGCGCAGTCGAGCCCGAGCGCCACGTCGCCGCCGGGCATGTAGCCCGCGGACTCGATCGATTGCATGATCAGATCGAGCGCCGCGGCGTGAGACGGGAGATTGGGCGCGAAGCCGCCCTCGTCGCCGACGGTGGTCGAGAGCCCCTTGCCCTCCAGCAACTTCTTCAGCGCCTGAAAAATCTCCGCGCCGCAGCGCAGCGCCTCGTGGAAGCTCTGCGCCCCGATCGGAATGATCATGAACTCCTGGATGTCCAGGCTGTTGTTGGCGTGCACACCGCCGTTGATGAAGTTCATCATCGGCACCGGCATCTGCATCGCGCCCGAGCCGCCGAAGTAGCGGTACAGCGGCAGGCCCGATTCCTCGGCCGCCGCCTTCGCCACCGCCATCGAAACCGCGAGCAGCGAGTTCGCGCCGAGCCGCGCCTTGTTCTCGGTGCCGTCGAGGTCGATCAGCGTGTGGTCGATGAAGCTCTGTTCGGAGGCGTCGAGCCCCATGATCGCTTCGGAGATTTCGGTGTTGATGTGCTCGACCGCCTTCAGCACACCCTTGCCGCCGTAGCGAGTCTTGTCGCCGTCGCGCAGCTCGAGCGCCTCGCGCGAGCCGGTCGAGGCGCCGGAGGGAACGGCGGCGCGGCCCATCACGCCCGACTCGAGCAGCACGTCGGCTTCGACGGTTGGATTGCCCCGCGAATCGAGAATCTCCCTGGCCACGACATCGACGATCGAGCTCATCGTTCCTTCACCTTGTTGTTAAGCTTGCCCCGCCGCGCCGCGCGGGCGCAGCCCGCCCTCACAGGCTCTGCTCCGCAAAGCCGCGCCGCTTCACCAGGGCGTCGATCTCCTGCAGCGTCGCGAGCAGCGAGCGCATCAACTGCAGCGGCCATGCGTTGGGGCCATCGGAGAGCGCCTGCTCCGGGTGTGGATGCGTCTCCATGAACAGCCCCGCGACGCCCGACGCGACGGCCGCGCGTGCGAGCACCGGCACGAACTCGCGCTCACCGCCGCTCGCAGTGCCCTGCCCGCCCGGCAGCTGGACCGAATGCGTGGCGTCGAACACCACCGGGCACCCCGTCGCCCGCATGATCGCGAGCGAGCGCATGTCGGAGACGAGGTTGTGGTAGCCGAACGAGGCGCCGCGCTCGCACACCAGGATGTTGTCCTTGCCGCTCGCCTCCCGCGCCTTGGCGACGACGTTCTTCATGTCGCCCGGCGCGAGGAACTGGCCCTTCTTGATGTTGACTGGGCGCCCCGCCGCGGCGACGGCGCGGATGAAATCGGTCTGCCGGCACAGAAACGCGGGCGTCTGCAGGACATCGGCGACCGCCGCAACGCGACCGATGTCTGCGATCTCGTGGACGTCGGTGAGCACCGGCACCCCGATCTGCTTCCTCACCTCGGCCAGGATCTCGAGTCCGCGGTCCATGCCGAGTCCGCGGAACGATTGCCCAGAGCTGCGGTTCGCCTTGTCGTACGAGGACTTGTAGATGAACGGCACCCCGAGCTCGCCGCACATTTCCTTGAGTCGGCCGGCGCTGTCGAGGGCGAGCTCCCGCGACTCGACGACGCACGGGCCGGCGATCAGGAACAGCGGCTGATCGAGCCCGGCGTCGAACCCGCAGAGCTTCATCTCAGGCGGCCACTGCGGTGGCGGCGCGTTTCGCCTGATAGGCAAGCGCTGCTTCGATGAATGCCTTGAACAGCGGGTGCCCGGCGCGCGGCGTTGAAGTGAACTCCGGGTGGAATTGGCAGCCGATGAACCACGGGTGGTCGGAAAGCTCGATCATCTCGGCAAGCTGCTCGGCCTTGGTAAGACCCGAGACGCGCAGACCCTTCTCGCGCAGCCGCGGCAGGTACTGGTTGTTCACCTCGTAGCGGTGGCGGTGGCGCTCGTTGATCACGTCGGTGCCGTACACGCGCCGCGCGAGGCTCGCGGCCTCCAGACCAGCCGGCTGCGCCCCGAGGCGCATCGTGCCGCCGAGGTTCGAGTCCTGGTGGCGGCGCTCGATCCGCCCGTCGCGGTCTTGCCATTCGGTGATCAGCGCGACGACCGGGTGCGGCGTGTCCGGATCGAACTCGGTCGAGTTCGCGTCGGCAAGCCCGCAGGCATTGCGGGCGAATTCGATCACCGCGATCTGCAGTCCGAGGCAGATCCCGAGGTAGGGGACGCGGCTCTCGCGCGCATACTGGACGGCGCGGATCTTGCCTTCGACGCCGCGCTTGCCGAAGCCGCCCGGCACCAGGATCGCATCGACGCCGCGCAGCGCGCCCAAGCCTTCGCGCTCGATCGACTCCGAGTCGACGTAGCGGATGTCGACCCGGCTGCGGGCGTGGATACCGGCGTGAATCAGGGCCTCGGTGAGCGACTTGTACGACTCGGTGAGATCGACGTACTTTCCGACCAGGGCGATCGTGACCTCGTGCTGCGGGTGCTCCAGCGCGTGCACGAGCTTGTCCCAGCCCGTCAGATCCGCCGCCCGCGCGAGGATGTCGAGCTTGTGACACACGATCTCGTCGAGCATCTGCTGATGCAGCATGCTCGGGATCTTGTAGATCGAGTCGACGTCCCAGACCGAGATCACCGCCTCGACCGTGACGTTGGTGAACAGCGCGATCTTGCGCCGCTCGTCATCGGGGATGGGTCTTTCGCAGCGGCACAGGATCACGTCGGGCTGGATCCCGATCTCGCGCAGCTCCTTCACCGAATGCTGCGTCGGCTTGGTCTTGATCTCGCCGGCCGACTTGATGTACGGCACCAGCGTGAGATGGATGTAGCAGGTGTTGCGCTGCCCGAGCTCCAGGCGCATCTGGCGCACTGCCTCGAGGAACGGCAACGATTCGATGTCGCCGACCGTGCCGCCGATCTCCACGATCGCAACGTCGGCGCCCTGCGCGCCGCGCGCGATGAAGGCCTTGATCTCGTCGGTAATGTGCGGGATGACCTGCACCGTCCGACCGAGGTAGTCGCCGCGACGCTCTTTCTTGATGACGCTCTCGTAGATCTGGCCGGTGGTGAAGTTGTTCCACCGCCTCATCTTCGCGCTCTGGAAGCGCTCGTAGTGCCCCAGATCGAGGTCGGTCTCGGCGCCGTCCTCGGTCACGAACACCTCTCCGTGCTGGAAAGGGCTCATCGTGCCGGGATCGACGTTGATGTACGGATCGAGCTTGAGGAGGGTGACTTTGATGCCGCGGGATTCGAGGATCGCGGCGAGGGAAGCGGCGGCTATCCCCTTCCCCAGTGAGGAAACGACCCCGCCCGACACGAACACATACTTGGTCATCTAGAAACCAGGAGCCGGGATGTTGAATGATAGCCCAATTCCCCCCCACCCTCAACGCGATCTGGGCGGCGCCGGCCATTTTCACGCGCCCATCTCGGCCGCCTTGATCGATTCGACGCGGATCTCTTCGGTCAGGCGGGCCTTGTAGGCGGAGAACGCGGCCGCGGTCTTGATCGTGTAGGGTCGCGGATGGGGCAAATCGATGGGCACGTCACTCTTCACCCGCCCGGGGCGCGCGGTCATCACCGCGACCCGGGTGCCCATGAAGATCGCCTCGTCGATGTCGTGGGTGACGAACAGCACCGTCGTCCGGTCGGTCTCCCAAATCCCGAGCAACAGCTCCTGCATCAGCGCCCGAGTCTGGTTGTCGAGCGCACCGAACGGTTCGTCGAGCAGCAGGATCTTGGGGTCGTTCGCCAGCGCGCGCGCGAGCGCGGTCCGCTGCTGCATCCCGCCCGAGAGCATCTTCGGGTAATGGTGCGCGAAGCCTTTGAGCCCCATCCGCTCGACGAAATGAGCGGCGATTCGATCCTGCTCCGCCTGCGGCGTGCCCTTCTCGCGCAAGCCGAAGCAGATGTTTTGCGCCACCGTGAGCCACGGGAACAGCGTGTACGACTGAAACACCATGCCGCGGTCCAGCCCCGGCCCGGTCACGGCCTCGCCGTCCAGGAGCACGCGGCCGGTGGTCGGGAAGTCGAGACCGGCGACAATCCGCAGCAGCGTCGACTTGCCGCAGCCCGACGGGCCCAGAATGCAGATGAAATCGTTGTCGGCGACCGCGAGCGATGTCGGCTCGAGCGCGCGCGTCGGCACGCCGCCCCGCACGCCCGGGAACGTCCGCGAGACCTCGGCGATCAGCAGCTCGGACATGGCGGGTCGGTCACGCGAGGCCCCACCGGAAGAGCCTTTGATTGAGCGTCTTGAACAAATAGTCGGAGACGAGCCCGATCAACCCGATCACCACGATGCCGAAGATGATCTGCCCGGTGTCGAGCAGCGCCTGGCTGTCGGTGATCATGTGTCCGATGCCGCTCGAGGCCCCGATCAGCTCCGCCACGATCACGTACGTCCACGCCCAGCCAAGCACCAGCCGCAGCGTCTCAGCGACGTCCGGCGCGCTCGACGGGAGGAGCACGCGCAACACGATGCCGGCGTTGCTCGCGCCCAGCGTGTAAGCAGCCTCGACCAGATCTCGACGCGTCGCGCCGACGATCACGGCGACCATGAGCACGATCTGGAAAAACGAGCCGATGAAGATCACCATCAGTTTTTGCTTCTCGCCGATACCGGCCCACAGAATGAGCAGCGGGATGAACGCGGACGCCGGCAGATAGCGCGCGAACGACACGAACGGCTCGAAGAACGCCTCGACCGGCTTGTACGCACCCATCGCGATGCCGAGCGGCACGCCGATCGCAGCGGCGATGAGGAAGCCGCCGAGCACGCGCCAGATCGTGATTGCAATGTCGCGGGCGAAGCCGTGGACCGTGAGCAGTCGCCAGCCTGCCTCCAGCATGGCTATCGGGTCGGCGAGAAATGTCTTGGAAACGAACCCGCCCAGCGTCGCGACACCCCAGACAAAAAAGAACAGCACGAAGAACGCCATGCCGAGGACCACCTTCGCGCCGCGGGATACCGGGGTGAGCGGCTTCATCGCCGAAGCAGGAAGCCGCGCCCACGCGAAGGTCGTGGCCTGGCGAAATCCGGGGACCGGATTGGCCGCGCTGACGGGCTCGCGCCCGTCACTTGATAAAGCCTGTGTCGATGATCGAGTTGATCTCGGGCGCGCTCTTGATGATGCCGAGCTCCAACAGGAGCTGTGCCGCCTCCTTGCTAAACCCCTGGATCTCGCCGGCGAAGAACCGTTGGTTCGCCGCGCGATCCTGCCAGCGCAGATACGCCTGCGATTTCTCGAATTGCTCGCCGGTCTGCTTCACCGTCGATCCCATGATCTCGAAGCTCTTCTTGGGCTCCTTCGCGATCATCTCGAGCGCCTCGAAGTAGCTGTTGACCATCCCTTGCACGAGCTTCGGGTTCTCGCGGATGAACTTCGGCGTGCAACCGAAGGTGTCCATGACCATCGGGTAGTCGAGGGTCGTGGCGATGATCCTCCCGGCCTCCGGCTTGTCGCGCACGCCGGAGAGGTAGGGTTCGTAGGTCATCGCCGCGTCGTTCTGGCCGGCGATGAACGCCTGCGCGGCGGGCCCCGGCTCAAGGTTCACGATGGTCACGTCCTTCACCGACAGGCCGTTCTTCTTCAGCATCCACGCCAGCGTGAAGTACGGCGCAGTGCCCGGCGCCGACGCCGCTACCGTCTTGCCTTTCAGTTCGGAAATCTTGGCGATGCCGTTGCGCGCCACCATGCCGTCGGCACCGTAGGACTTGTCGAGCTGCACGACCTGCGTGATGGGCACGCCGTTCGCATTCCACACGATGAATGTCTCGACCGTGGTTGCAGCGCACTGCACGTCGCCGGACGCGATCGCGAGATGCCGGTCCTTCTGCGGAATGAACTTGATCGCGACGTCGATGCCGTTCTTCCTGAAGATGCCGGCCTTCTCGGCGAGCGACAGCGGCGCAAAGCCCGTCCAGCCGCTGATTGCCACCGCCACTTTCGGCAGGTCTTGGGCGCGCGCCCCGGCGATGCCTCCCAGCGCCACGACGACGAGCAACGAGGTGAGGAGTCGTTTCATGGAATGCCTCCGCGAGCGGGTGAACGTGCATTGTAGGGTCGGGGGTTTCGGCGAAGCAACGTCACCCGCAGCTCGTCAATCCGCAGCAGGCGAGCGGTAGAATCGCCGGGTTGACAACTGCGTCGCCTCGCCACAAAGGTGCGCGATGAACCCGAGCCAACCAACGCCCCGCGCCGTCCGCGCACCGCGTGGCACCCAAATCAGCGCGCGGAGCTGGCTCACCGAGGCCGCGCTGCGCATGCTCCAGAACAACCTCGACCCCGAGGTCGCCGAGCGGCCCGACGAATTGGTCGTGTACGGCGGCATCGGCAAGGCCGCGCGCAACTGGGAGTGCTTTGACCGGATCGTCGAGACGCTCAAGCGGCTCGAGGCAGACGAGACCCTACTGGTTCAGTCGGGCAAACCGGTCGGCGTGTTTAAGACCCATGCCGACGCGCCGCGCGTTCTCATCGCGAACTCGAACCTCGTGCCCCACTGGGCAACCTGGGAGCACTTCGGCGAGCTTGACCGCAAAGGCCTGATGATGTTCGGCCAGATGACCGCCGGCTCGTGGATCTACATCGGCAGCCAGGGCATCGTGCAGGGCACCTACGAGACGTTCGCCGAGGCCGGACGCCGACACTACGCCGGCGACTGGTCGGGCAAGTGGATTCTCACTGCCGGGCTGGGCGGTATGGGCGGCGCCCAACCGCTCGCGGCGATCATGGCGGGGGCGTCGATGCTCGCGGTCGAATGCCAGCCTTCGCGCATCGACATGCGCCTGCGCACGGGTTACCTCGATCAGCGCGCGAACACGCTCGACGACGCGCTCGCGATCCTTTCCCGCGCCGGCGAGCAAAAGCGCGTGGTGTCAGTGGGACTGCTCGGCAACGCCGCCGAAATCCTGCCGCAGATCCTGAAGCGGGCGCAGGCGGGCGGCCCCCAGCCGGCGCTCGTCACCGACCAAACATCGGCGCACGATCCGGCGAACGGCTACCTGCCCGAGCGCTGGTCGCTCGAGAAATGGCAGGCGCTGCGCCAGCGCGACCCCGAAGAGGTCGCGACCTCGGCCCGCGAATCGATCGCGAACCACGTGCGCGCCATGCTCGGCTTCAAGGCGATGGGGATCCCCTGCGTCGATTACGGCAACAACATCCGACAGGAGGCGAAAAACGTCGGCGTGCGCAACGCGTTTGACTTCCCGGGGTTCGTCCCGGCTTACATCCGCCCGCTCTTCTGCCGCGGGCGGGGCCCGTTCCGCTGGGTGGCCCTGTCCGGCGAGCCCGAGGACATCGCGCGGACCGACGCCAAAGTCCGGGAGCTCTTTCCGCACGACCGCCACCTGAACCAGTGGCTCGACATGGCGGGTGAGCGCATCAAATTCCAGGGCCTCCCGGCGCGCATCTGCTGGCTGGGCCTGGGCGAGCGGCACCGGGTGGGCCTCGCGTTCAACGAGATGGTGAGAGCGGGCGAGCTCGAGGCGCCGATCGTGATCGGCCGCGACCACCTCGACACCGGGTCGGTGGCGAGCCCGAACCGGGAAACCGAGTCGATGCGCGACGGCTCCGATGCGGTCTCGGATTGGCCGCTCCTCAACGCGCTCGTCAATACCGCGGGCGGTGCGACTTGGGTCTCCTTCCATCACGGCGGCGGGGTCGGCATGGGCTACTCGCAACACGCCGGCATGGTGATCGTCTGCGACGGCACCGCGGCGGCGGCGAAGCGGATCGAGCGCGTGCTGTGGAATGATCCGGCGACCGGGGTCATGCGCCACGCCGACGCGGGCTACGAATCGGCGATCGCGTGCGCGCGCGAGTCCGGCCTTGACCTGCCGATGGTCCGGTAACCGGCGAGAACCGTGATCGAGATCGGGACCGCACCGCTTCCGCTGCCGGCGTTGCGCGCGATTGCACGGGCCGGCGCGCCGATCGCGCTCGATGGCGGTGCGCGCGCCGCGATCGCCGCCTCGGCGCAGGCTGTCGCGCGGATCGTTGCGAGCGGCGCGCCCGCCTACGGCATCAACACCGGCTTCGGCCGGCTCTCGCAAACGCGCATCCCGGCCGATCAGCTCGAACAGCTGCAGACCAACATCGTGCTGTCGCACGCGGCCGGCACCGGTCCCTTGCTCGACGACGCGGTGGTGCGTCTCATCCTCGCGCTGAAGGTCGCGAGCCTCGCGCAGGGTGCATCCGGCGTGCGCCCCGAGCTGGTCGAGCTGCTGGTCGGGCTCTATCAGCGCGGCATCTATCCGTGCATCCCGTCGAAGGGCTCGGTTGGCGCCTCGGGTGATCTCGCGCCGCTCGCCCACCTCGCCCTCGCGCTGCTCGGCATCGGCGAGGTGCGAGTCGCGGGGGAGCTCGTCCCGGCCGCGCAGGCGCTGGCGGCGGTTGGGCTCGCGCCGATCAAGCTCGCGCCCAAGGAAGGGCTCGCGCTGCTGAACGGCACGCAGGTCTCGACCGCGCTCGCGCTCGCCGGGCTGTTCGCCGCTGAGGACGTGTTCGCGGCGGCGGTCGTCGCCGGAGGCATGTCCGTAGACGCCGCTGCCGGCAGCGACACGCCGTTCGATCCCCGCATCCACGCGCTCCGCGGTCACGTCGGCCAACGCGACGTCGGCGCGCACTACGCCGCCCTGCTCCACGACAGCGCCATACGCCGCTCGCATCTCGAGGACGATCCGCGCGTCCAGGACCCGTACAGTCTGCGCTGCCAGCCGCAGGTGATGGGCGCGTGCCTCGATCACTTGCGCTTCGCCGCGCGGATATTCGAGACCGAGGCGAACGGCGTCACCGACAACCCGCTCGTATTCGCCGCCACCGGCGAAGTGCTGTCGGGCGGGAACTTCCATGCGGAGCCGATTGCGCTCGCGGCCGACACCCTGGCCGTTGCCATCGCCGAGATTGGCGCGCTTTCGGAGCGGCGCATCGCGCTGCTCATCGATTCCGCCCTGTCCGGCCTGCCGCCGTTCCTGGTCGAGCACGGCGGCGTGAACTCCGGCTTCATGGTGGCTCAAGTCACGGCCGCCGCCCTCGCGAGCGAGAACAAGACGCTCGCGCATCCGGCGAGCGTCGACAGCCTGCCCACCTCGGCCAACCAGGAGGACCACGTCAGCATGGCGACCTTCGCCGCCCGCCGGCTCACCGACATGACGGCGAACAGCGCCGGCATCGTCGCGATCGAGCTGCTCGCCGCGGCGCAGGGAATCGACTTCCGCCGGCCGCTGCTGACTTCTCCACGCCTGCAGGAAGCCCATGCGCTGGTGCGCAGCCGCGTCGCCTTCTACGCCCACGATCGCTACTTCGCGCCCGACATCACCGCGATCCAGGGGCTGGTCGAGGCGGGCGCATTCCTGCGCTTCGTCCTCGGCCTGCTCCCGTCCTCGGCACGCGCGGGCTGATGGAGCCGTTTCGCTTCCGCGCCGGCGCGAGCCCGCTCATCGTCTCGATGCCGCATGTCGGCACCTACGTCGCGCCGGGGCTCGCGGCGCGCATGACCGAGCCCGCGCTCGCGCTGCCCGACACCGATTGGCACGTCGACCAGCTGTACGACTTCCTCGGCGAGCTCGACGCATCGCTGCTCGCCGCCACGCACTCGCGCTACGTGATCGACCTCAACCGGCCGCCCGACGGCACCAATCTCTACCCCGGGCAGCAGACGACCGGTCTCGTGCCGATCGACACGTTCGCACGCGATCCGATCTATCGCGCGCATCAGGCGCCGGACGAACGCGAGGTCGCGGAGCGCATCGAGCGCTACTGGCGCCCGTACCACGAGCGCCTGCAGCGCGAGCTCGCGCGGGTACGGGCCGCGCACGGCTATGCGTTGCTGTGGGACGCGCACTCAATCGCGTCCGAGGTCCCGCGGTTCTTTGCCGGCCAGTTGCCGCATCTCAACCTCGGCACGGCGCGCGGGGCCTCCTGCGCTTTCGAGCTGGAGCACGCTGTAGCCAACGCGGCGCAGCGCTCGCGCGGCTACAGCATGGTGCTGAACGGGCGGTTCACGGGCGGATACATCACCCGCGCCTACGGCACGCCGGCGAGCCGCGTGCACGCGATCCAGCTCGAGCTCGCGCAGCGCACCTACATGGACGAGCCGCCGCCGTATGGGTTTCGCGCCGATCTCGCGGCCGGAATACGGCCGGTCCTGCGCGCGCTGATCGAAGCGTTTCTGCGCACCGCTAAGGCGTCCGCATGATGCCGTTCTTCACCACGCCGACGCACGGATTCGCGCCCATCGCATAGGCGAGCTCGGCCGGCTCGGCGATGTTCCAGAGGGCGAGATCGCACGCCTTGCCCGCTTCCACGGTGCCGTGCGTGTCGGCGAGCCCGAGCGCGCGCGCGGCGTTGCACGTGGCGCCGGCGAGCGCCTCCTCCGGCGTCAAGCGAAACAGCGTGCACGCCATGTTGAGGGCGAGCAGGATCGAGGTGAGCGGGGAGGAACCTGGATTGCAGTCGGTCGCGACCGCGATCGGCACGCCGTGATCGCGCAGCGCCGGGACGGGCGGCAGCCGCGTCTCGCGCAGAAAGTAGAACGCGCCCGGCAGCAGCACCGCCACCGTTCCCGCGCGCGCCATTGCGCGCACACCCGCGTCGCTCGCGTATTCGAGGTGGTCGGCGGAGAGCGCCCCGAACGAGGCCGCGAGCGCGGCCCCGCCCAGATCGGACAGCTGGTCCGCGTGCAGCTTCACCGGCAGCCCGAGCCCGCGCGCGCGCTCGAACACGCGCGCGGTCTGCGCCGGCGAGAACGCAATCCCTTCGCAGAACGCGTCCACCGCGTCGGCGAGCCGCGCCTGCGCCACCGCGGGCAGCATTTCATCGCACACGAGCGCCACGTAGTCATCGGCCCGGCCCTCGAACCCGGGCGCCACGGCGTGCGCCCCCAGAAACGTGGCGCGCACGGTCACCGGCGCGGCATCGCCGAGCAGTCGCGCCACGCGCAGCTGCTTCAGCTCGGCGTCGGTCTGCAGGCCGTAGCCTGATTTGATCTCGATCGTCGTCACGCCCTCTTCCAGCAACCGCTTGAGACGCTGCGACGCGTCGCTCGCGAGCGCGAGCTCCGAGGCTTCGCGCGTGGCGGCGACGGTCGACGCGATCCCGCCGCCGGCGCGCGCAATCTCCGCGTAGCTCGCCCCCTGCAGCCGCAGCGCGAACTCCTGGGCGCGGTTGCCGGCGTAGACGAGATGCGTGTGGCAATCGATGAGGCCCGGGGTGACCCAGTGTCCACGCACATCGTGCACCGCACACGCGAGGGTGTGCGGTGCGCCGCGGAGTTCCGCCGGCGCACCGACCCAGCTGATCTTGCCGCCCAGCGCGGCGACGGCGCCTGGGGCGAGCGTGGCGTAGCGCCCGCCGCGCATGGTCGCGATCTTGGCGTTGATCCAGAGGGTGTCCCACATGGCTTGCGCTCGCCGTGCATTATCTCCGGGAACGTCGGTCCGGCGTCCCTAACACCCCAGCCAGCCGTCCGACCCGCCATTGGGTACCGCGCACGGTGGAGCTAGAATGCGCGCTCGGTCTCGACGACCGTACGAGCGCCGCCGCTTTAGGGCGGACCGGACGGGAAATTTGTGGCTCCCCGGAGATATGCGATTGAGCCTGACGTTTCACAAGCTTCATCGACACTTCGCCGCCGAGGTGAGTCCGATCGATCTGCGCGGACTCGCCGATCGCGCGACGCTCGACACGACACTCGATATCGAGCCTTCTTCGGCCTGATTGCGGTCACCGGACGCGGCAAACACCGAAAGGGAACGCGATGAAACACAGCGCCTCAGCACTGCTGCTTGGAGTCGCCGCGGCCACAACCGTGGCTCACGCGCAGCAAGCCGGATCTGATCTCAACCAGACGCAGCTGCTCGGCCGCCAGGTTTTCGCACAGTCGTGCGGCATCTGCCACCTGCAACCGTCGCTGGGCGTCAAGACCTACGGGCCGCCGCTGAACAAGGCCGCAACCGCCGGTAATGACGACGCCATGCGCGCTATCATCGTCAATGGCACCGAGCGCATGCCGGCATTCAAGTACTACCTCCAACCGGCGGAGGTCGATGCCATCATCGCCTACGTGAGAACCGTGCCGGTTCCCGCCGACCCCGCATCGACCGTCCGGAAACCAGGAGAAGCGCGATGAACAAGATTGGAACGTTGCTCCTGGCGTGCGCTACGTCGCCGCTCGCAGCGAGCATGGCCTACGGCGCCGATCAGTTGTTGAGCGGCGCGATCGCATCCCGTTCGGGCGAGCGACTCGAAGGCATCACGGTATCCGCCAAGCTGGAAGGCTCCACCATTACCACCAGCGTCTATACGGATACCGCGGGCAATTATTATTTCCCGCCCTTGCCGGCGGGCAAGTACCGTATGTGGGCGCAAGCGCTCGGCTTTGAAGCGAGCAAGGCGGCAGTCGAGCTGTCCGCGGCGCGGCGCCAGAATTTCACGCTGCGGGAAATAACCGACCCCGAGCGACGCTTCCGTCAGCTGCCCGGCGAGATGATGGTCGCGGCGCTGCCAGAGGCGAGCGCCGACGACGCCCGCGCTAAGAAGATTTTCATGAATAACTGCACCGGCTGCCACTCGACGAGCTATGCGCTGCAATTCCGCTTCGACGAAGCCGGCTGGAGCAAGGTCATCGACCTGATGAAAGTCGTACCGGTCACCGGCGTGTATCCGGGACCGAATGCAAAGCCCAGCCAAATCATCCAGCACCACCAGAAGGAGCTGGCCGCTTACCTTGCGCGCGCGCGCGGTCCGGGCGAATCGTCGATGAAAGTGGTGGTGCGGCCGAGGCCCACCGGCGAGGCGGCGCGCGTCGTCTGGACGCTCTACGATGTGCCGCTCAATCCCGATGCGGGCATCGGCACCCGGTACAACGCGAATGACGGCACCGACTGGTCGCGGGGGACCACCTCGAAGCTCGGTCAATTGCCGCACGACGGAGCGCTGGGCCTCGACGGCACGATCTACTTCACCAGCAACAACCCCAACCGCGGCGTGACGATCGGCAAAGTCGATCCGGCGACGGGTGCGGTCAAGTACCTGAAAGTCGATGCGGCAAACGGACTGGCCGCCACTGCGCACGGACTGGTGCGCGACCGCGCGGGCAATCTCTGGTTCGACATCAATCCCGGCCGCCGCTCGCTTGGCAAACTCGATACCGCCACCGAGAAGTTCACGATCTACCAGACTCCGGAAGGCATGGCTCCGCTGGGTGGCGCGGTCACCGTAGACGTGGACGGCAAGGGCATGGTGTGGGCTTCGACGCCCAGCGGCGCCGTGCGCTTCGACCCGGTGGCCGAGAAATTCACTGAATTCAAGTCGAGCATTCCCGAACGCAATCCGAAAGGTTCCGGCGCGACCTACGGCGCGGCGGGGGATCGGGACGGGAACGGCTGGTGGGCACAAATGGCGATGGATACCATCTACAAGGGCGACGCCGCGAACGGCAAGGCGATAGAGCTCAAAATGCCCGACGTCAAGGTCGATCGCCTGTTCGGCGAAGATCGCGCGTTCTACGAGGCGGTCAGCGACCTAGGCTTCAACGCTCCCCTGCCGTGGTCGCCGGGTCCGCGCCGCATGGGAACCGACAAGAATGCCGACCTGCTATGGATTGCCAATTCGTTCGGGTCGTCGTGGGCGAGAATCAACACCAAGACCCTGGAGACGACGATCGTCCCGCTGCCCGATCCCACGATGCAGACCTATCACATCGTGATCGACAGCAAGCACAACGTGTGGGGCAACCTGTGGACCTCGGATCGCATCGTCAGGCTCGACCCGGGCGCGAACGCGTGGACCGTATTCGATCTGCCGGTGCGCGGTACCGAAATCCGCCATATCTCGTTGCTCGAGCGCGGCGACAAGATGTCCGTGCTAGTGCCGGTCTATCGGACCAGCCAGATGGGAGTCATGACCGTGCGCAGCGAGACCGAGCTCGCGGACCTCAAAGCGAAGGCGCAATAGGGTCTACGTACGAGCCGACGCGCCCTAGCGGGTGCTCGGTTCGTCGCGCACGGCCGACCTGGTCGAGGTGGCCGGCGGGGCTCATGTCATCCGTCGAGCATCGACAAGCCCTAAACAAGGCCTCTTCTTATCGTAGCCATCCCCCGCGCCAAGGTCCCCAGTGGACGAGGCGCGTGCGGTCCTGAACGCAATGGAGGGGACACCAGGCGCGGTCGGAGGCGCCCCACCCCTCGTTGTTTAGGTCTTTATTCTCCGCAAACAAAACGGTCACCATCAACGCTAGCATGGAAAAACAACGACTTGCGCAACCGCTCACGCCGGGGCTTGCATTTTCGTCCAGTACTGTTTAAGAATACAGGCTGTGAGTCGGCTCTAACCCGCTCCCCCGCCCGCGCGTACGGCGCACTTTCCACGGAGGAAAGCCCAATGGATCCCGAACAAGCCCTGGCCATCCTGCAAGCCCTATCCAACGGCACCGATCCGTTTACCGGTGGACCGTTGCCGGCATCGAGCCCCTATCAGCATCCCGATGTCGTGCGGGCGCTGTTCCAGGCCGTGCGGGCGCTCGAGTCGGCCGCCGCGGCGCAGAAACGGCAGGCCGCGCGGGCTCCGGCCGGCAACGCCGGCAAACCCTGGCCGAAGGAAGAGGACGAGCGACTGGTCGCCGCTTTCGACGCCGGTCGGTCGATCGACGAGCTTGCCGCCGCGCACGGCCGCAGCCCGCTCGCGATCGAGGCGCGCCTCGCCAAGTTCGGCAAGGTGCCGCTGCCCGCGGGCGTGCGCGTCGCCGCGGTGCGAGCGCGCGAGCCGGTCGGCGCTCAGTACGCGGTTCAGGTCTAGGGCGCGCGATGAAAGAGCTCACCCCGCGGCAGGCCGAAATCCTGCAGCTCATCCGCGACACGATCGCGGAGACGGGCTTTCCGCCGACCCGCGCCGAAATCGCGCGCATGCTCGACTTCGCTTCCCCCAACGCCGCCGAGGACCATCTGCGAGCGCTTGAGCGCAAAGGGGCGATCGAGATCCTCGACGGTACCGCGCGCGGGCTACGGCTGACCGAAGCGCTCGGGCTGCCGCTCGTCGGCCGCGTCGCGGCGGGCTCGCCGATTCTCGCCGAAGAGCACATCGTCGGCCGCTACGCGGTCGACCCGAACCTCTTCCGCCCGCGCGCCGACTATCTGCTCAAGGTGCGCGGCATGAGCATGCGCGACGCCGGCATCCTCGACGGCGACTTCCTCGCCGTGCACAAGACAAGCGAAGCGCGCTCGGGCCAGATCGTCGTGGCGCGGCTGCATGACGAGGTGACGGTGAAACGCCTGCGCCGCCGCGGCGCGCAGGTCGAGCTCCTGCCGGAGAACGCGGATTTCAAGCCGATCGCCGTCGACGCGCGCCGCGAGTCGTTCGCAATCGAGGGGATCGCCGTCGGCATCATCCGCAGCCGCTCGCTTTGAAAGCCATTACGTGGCGCGGACGAGCCACCTCAAGTTTGCAGAGATACGCTATTGGTCAGAGATCAAACTTGAAATAATCAAGAATTATGCGCAGGCGTATTCAACGATCCTGTCGGCGCAAACTTCCCCCCGACTGACGCACCTTTATATCGTTGCCTTCTCCGGTGCGGGGATACACGTTGCCAAGTCTACCGGCAAATATGGTCGCGGGAAGTCCACTCAATGCTCTCAACGTGGTGCCAGCGTTTCGGGAGTACTACTTCATCGACCTTGAGCCCTTCGAACCGTTAACTGCTGGACATCCGAAGGTCCATGTCTACCAAGGAGACTGCAATCAAATTTTGTTGGACAAAGTCTTCCCAAAAAGCGCGATATAAAGACTATAGACGAGCGCTTTGTCTGCTCGATCCTTACGGCCTCCACCTGAACTGGGAAGTCATCAAGACAGCCGGGGAAATGAAAAGCATAGATATGTTCCTGAATTTTCCGGTTGCCGACATGAATCGCAACGTTCTATGGCGGCATCCAGAAGGGGTGAGAAAGGAAGACATTCAGCGGATGGATGCGTTTTGGGGTGATGCATCGTGGCGAGAAATTGCATACAGCGTCGAACAGGATCTGTTCGGATCCGTTTCGAGAAAAGAAGACAACGAAACGATCGCCGAGAGCTTCTGTAGACGGCTCGAGACGAAAGCGGGGTTTCAGTATGTTGCCGAGCCTCTGCCGATGCGCAATTCTCGCGGGGCAACGGTCTATTACCTGATCTTCGCCTCCCAGAAGGCAGTGGCCAGCAATATCGTCCTCGAAATTTTCGCTAAATACAAACATCGCGGGAGTAATTGATGGCTGCGGGCTCGGCAATTGAATGGACTGAGGCAACCTGGAACCCGTTGACGGGCTGCACGAAGATCAGCCCGGGATGCAAGAACTGCTATGCAGAGCGCATGTCGTTGCGCCTGCAGGCAATGGGCCAGCGCAACTACGCAAATGGCTTTTCGCTCGCTTTGCACGAGCATATGCTGAGAATGCCCTTGCAGTGGAAGAAACCACAGCGCGTCTTCGTAAACTCGATGAGCGATCTTTTTCAGAAAGGCGTGCCCTTCGACTTCATCAGGAAAGTATTCGGCGTGATGAATGCGGCGAGTCAGCACCAATTCCAAGTTTTGACCAAGCGGTCAGACCGCCTGCTCGAACTACACGGAAAACTGAGTTGGTCGTCTAATATTTGGATGGGGGTGAGCGTCGAGAGCAGAAAATACGCGTTTCGGATCGATCACCTCCGCGAAACGGACGCTCATGTGAAATTTCTATCCCTCGAGCCTCTCCTCGGTCCTTTAAGTGATCTTGACCTGAGGGATATCGACTGGGTAATCGCTGGCGGCGAGTCTGGTCCGAGAGCCCGAGCAGCGGAGGCCGACTGGATCAGGGAGATACGAGATCAATGCATCGAAGCTGGTGTCGCTTTCTTTTTCAAGCAATGGGGTGGAAAGCGAAAGAAACGTACTGGCAGAGAGTTGGATGGACGAACGTGGGATGAATATCCCCAGACCAAACAAGAGCGAAGGCATCCAGAACCTCGTTCGGCCAGAATTTTTCACTTAATTCCGGTCTGAAGCCGCCGTAGCTTCAGGTTCATGCTTGTTAGTATCAAGTCTCACTCATGGGACAGCTTCACCCAGTCCCTTCACTTGCCGTCCTGCTTGCCCGCCCCGACATCCGGCGCGGCGGCGCGCTCGCGCAGGCTGCGAGTCCGAGCGTCCCGACCGGCTTCCCGCAGCTCGACGCGGAGCTGCCCGGCGGCGGCTGGCCGACTGGCAGCCTTACCGAGTTGCTGCCGCAGCACGAGGGCATCGGCGAGCTTCGCATCCTAGGTCCTGCGCTCGCCGCGCTGTCGCGCGCGGGTAAGCGGCTCGCCTGGATCGCCCCACCCTACCTCCCGTACGCGCCGGCGCTGCGCGCCGCGGGCATCGCGCTCGAGCAGCTCCTGATCGTCAAGACGCGCTCGCCGCTCGACACGCTGTGGGCGGCCGAGCAGGCGCTCGCCTCGGGCGCCTGCGGCGCAGTGCTCGCCTGGCCGGGCAAGACGACCTACGCCGAGCTGCGTCGCTTGCAGCTCGCCGCCGCCGGCACCGCCGCGCTCGCGGTGCTGTTCCGGCCGCCGCCCGTCGCGGCGGCGCCTTCGCCGGCGGCGCTCCGCCTCGTGCTCGCCACCGCCGCCGGCGGGCTCGCGGTGCACCTCTTCAAACGCCGCGGCGTCGAGCTCGCGCAAGCGGTCATGATCGACCTTCCCCCGCCCCATGCTGTGGATCGCGCTCTACCTGCCGCAGCTCGCGTGCGAAGCGTGCCCGTCGCGTCCTGAGCCGCGCCTCACGCGCGCCGCGCACGAGGCGCTCGCCGCCTGGGCCGGCCGCTACACGCCGAGCGTTTCGATCGAGAGCGACTGCGGCCTGCTGCTCGAGGTCGAACGGAGCCTGCGCCTCTTCGGCGGCCTGCATTCGCTCGTCGGCGCATTGCGCGCGGACCTCGCCGCGATGGGTCATGCCGCGCGCCTCGCCGGCGCGCCGACCGCACGCGCGGCGTGGTGGCTTGCGCGCAGCGGAACGGAGCGCCTCATCGACCGCGCCGCGCCGCTCGCCGCCGCCCTCGCCGCGCTGCCGCTCACCGTCCTTGACTGCGAGGCGGACACGCTCGAGACGCTGCGCGCGATCGGTGCCCGGACTCTCGACGACGTGCTGCGGCTGCCGCGTGACGGGCTCGCGCGCCGCTTCGGCGAGCGGCTCCTTGGCGAGCTCGACCGCGCGCTCGGACGGACCCCCGAGCCGCGCCGCTTCTTCGCGCCGCCGGCGCGCTTTCGCGCGCGCCTGGAGCTCGCCGCCGAGGTCGGGGAGGCCGAGGCGCTCGTCCACGCCGCGCAGCGCCTGCTCGTACAGCTCGGCGGATTTCTCGCCGCGCGCGCGGGCGGCGTCACCCGTTTCACGCTCACGTTCGCCCATCGCGCAGGGCGCGCCACCGAGGTAGCCATCGGCCTGGTTGCGCCGAGCCGCGACGCCGGACATTTCACGCTGCTCCTGCGCGAGCGGCTCGCGCGGTGCTCGCTCGCCGAGCCGGTGCGCGCGATCGCCCTCGCTGCCACGCAGATCGTGCCGCTTGCCGGCGATAACCGCGCGCTGTTCCACGACCGGGTAAGCGCCGCAGGTCACTGGCCGCAGCTGGTCGAGCAGCTGCGTGCGCGCCTCGGCGAGCGCAGCGCGCACGGCCTCGCACTCGCCGCCGAGCATCGGCCGGAGCGCGCCTCCCTCGCCGGCGATTTCGGCCGCTCGTCGATCACCGCCGATTTCGGCCTACGCCCGCTGTGGCTGCTGCCCGAGCCGCGGCCGCTCGCCGAGATCGACGGCGTCCCGCAGCACGATGGACCGCTCAAATTGCTCGCCGGACCGGAGCGCATCGAGTCGGGCTGGTGGGACGGCGACCGCGTCGCGCGCGATTACTTCGTCGCACAGACGCGCGAGCGCTCGCTCATGTGGGTGTTCCGCGAGCGGCCGCGCGCCGGATCGGACGCGGCCGGGTGGTACCTGCACGGCTGGTTCGCGTGAACCCGATGCTTCCCGCCTACGCCGAGCTGCACTGCCTGTCGAACTTCAGCTTCCTGCGCGGGGCGTCGCATCCGGAAGAGTTGGTCGAGCGTGCGCGCGCGCTCGATTACGCCGCGCTCGCGCTGACCGACGAATGCTCGGTCGCAGGCGCCGCGGCCGCGCACGTGGCCGCAAAGGACGCCGGCCTCAAGCTCGTCATCGGCAGCGAGATCCGGCTCGTCGACGGTCCGACGCTCGTGCTGCTCGCGCGCAATCGCGCCGGTTACGGCAACCTCTCGGCGCTGATCACGCACGGCCGCCGCAGCGCGACCAAGGGTCACTATCGTATCGCGTGCGCCGATCTCGACGCGCCGCTCGACCACTGCTTCGCCCTGCTCGCGCCCGGCGATCGGCCCGAGCCGGCGCACGCGCACTGGCTCGCCGAGCGCTTTCCCGGGCGCGCATGGATCGCCGTCGAACTGCTGCGCGGCCCGAACGACCGGGCCCAGCTTGCCGCCCTGCGCACCCTGTCGCGCGCCTGCGGCCTGCCGCTCGTTGCCGCGGGCGACGTGCACATGCACGCGCGCTCGCGCCAGCCGCTGCAGGACACGCTGACCGCTATCCGGTTGCGCCAGCCCGTGCGCGAATGTGCGCATGCGCTTTTTTCCAACGCCGAGCGCAGCCTGCGGCAGCGCGTGCGCCTCGCGCAGATCTATCCGTCCGAGCTGCTCGCCGAAACGGTACGCATCGCCGCGGCGTGCATGTTCTCGCTCGACGAGCTGCGCTACGAGTACCCCGACGAGATCGTGCCCGCGGGCGAAACGCCCGCCACCCACCTGCGCAAGGAGACCGAACGCGGGCTCGCGTGGCGCTTCCCCGCCGGGGTCGCGCCGCCGGTGCGCGAGCAGATCGAGCGCGAACTCGCGCTCATCGCCGAGCTCCGCTACGAGCCCTATTTCCTCACCGTGTACGACATCGTGCGCTACGCGCGCGAGCGCGGGATCCTGTGCCAGGGGCGTGGCTCGGCCGCGAACTCCGCGGTGTGCTACGCCCTCGGCATCACCGAGGTCGATCCCTCGCGCGGCCGGCTGCTGTTCGAGCGTTTCGTCTCGCGCGAGCGCAACGAGCCGCCCGACATCGACGTCGACTTCGAGCACCAGCGCCGCGAAGAGGTGATCCAGTACATCTACGGCAAGTACGGCCGCGATCGCGCGGCGCTCGCCGCGACGCTGATCACCTACCGGCCACGCAGCGCGATACGCGACGTCGGCAAGGCGCTCGGCCTCGATCCGGCGCGAGTCGACCGCCTCGCCGGCACGCTCGCATGGTGGGACGACCGCGAGCGGCTCCCGCACCGCTTCGCCGAGGCAGGCCTCGACCCGGGCAGCCGGCTGGTCCGACAGATGATCGAGCTCGTCGACACCCTGATCGGCTTCCCGCGCCATCTGTCGCAGCATGTCGGCGGCTTCGTCATCTCGCGCGGCCCGCTGTCGCGCCTGGTGCCGATCGAGAACGCCGCCATGCCCGGCCGCAGCGTCATCCAGTGGAACAAGGACGATCTCGAGCGCCTCGGACTGATGAAAGTCGATGTCCTCGCGCTCGGCATGCTCTCGGCGATCCGGCGCGCGCTCGCGCTCGTCGGCGCCCGCCGCGGCGGGGAGTTCGGAATGGCCGATATCCCGAGGGAGGATCAGGCCGTCTACGAGATGATCCGCAAGGCGGACACGATCGGCGTGTTCCAGATCGAGTCGCGCGCGCAGATGAGCATGCTGCCGCGCCTGCGCCCCATGAACTACTACGACCTCGTGATCGAGATCGCGATCGTGCGGCCGGGGCCGATCCAGGGCGGGATGGTGCACCCTTACCTCCAGCGGCGTCATGACGCGACGCTGGTGGACTACCCGAGCGAGGCGGTCAAAAGCGTGCTCGAGCGCACGCTCGGCGTGCCCATCTTCCAGGAGCAGGTGATGGAGCTCGCCGTGGTCGCCGCCGGATTCACGCCCGGCGAAGCCGATCAGCTGCGCCGCGCCATGGCCGCCTGGCGGCGCAAGGGCGGGCTCGACAAGTTCGAGCGCCGACTGCTCGACGGCATGCGCGAGCGCGGCTACTCGCGGGAGTTCGCGCACCGCATCTACCAGCAGATCCTCGGCTTCGGCGAGTACGGTTTCCCGGAGTCGCACTCGGCGAGCTTCGCCCTGCTCGCCTACGATTCGGCCTGGTTGAAGCGCCACGAGCCGGCGGCGTTTCTCGCCGCGTTGCTCAACAGCCAGCCGATGGGGTTCTACTCGCCGTCGCAGCTCGTGCAAGACGCGCGCCGGCACGGCGTCGAGGTGCGTCCGGTGGACGCGTGCGCGAGCGAATGGGAATGCACGCTGGAGCGCGGCGAGCAAGACGCCGCCGTTCGCCTCGGCCTGTTGATGGTGAAAGGTCTGTCTCAGTCCGGCGCCGAGCGCCTTGTCGCCGCGCGCGCGCAAAGCCCGTTCGAGAGCGTCGCCGACCTCGCGCATCGCGCCGCGCTCGACCGGCGCGACTTGCGTTGTCTCGCCGCCGCGGGCGCGCTCAGCCCGCTCAGCGAGCATCGCCGGCTCGCCCATTGGCACGTCGCCGGTGTCGATAGCACTCGGCACCTGCTGCGCGGCGCGCCGGTCGTCGAAGCGACGCCCGTGCTCGGCGCACCGACTGAGGTCGAGAATCTCGTTGCCGACTACGCGAGCCTCGGCCTCACGCTCGGCCGCCATCCGCTCGCGCTCCTGCGGCCGCACCTCGCGCGCCGACAAGCGCTGAGCGCGGTCGAGCTGCACGCTCGCCCGCACGGGGCCGCCGCCTGCGTCTGCGGCATCGTCACCGGTCGCCAGCGCCCCGAAACCGCGTCGGGCACGGTGTTCGTGACGCTCGAGGACGAGACCGGCTACGTGAACGTCGTGGTCTGGCCCCGGCTCGTCGAGCGCCAGCGCCTGGAGCTGGTCGGTGCGCGCCTGCTGACCGTCCACGGCATCGTCGAACGTGCCGACGAAGTGGTGCACCTCGTGGCGCAGCGGCTCGTCGACGACAGCCCGCTCCTCGGACGGCTGGTCACCGCCTCACGCGATTTCCATTGAAACGGCAAACGACTTGAAAAGCGACCCGGCAACTCGTTGTGGGACGCCGCTGGGTCCGGCCTCCGCCAATCGCCGAGCGGGCCTGCCAGCGGCGCCGCGCTTTTCGTGATCGTGGGCAAGCGACGCGCCCATCTGCGCGCGGGAGGCCGCCGTGAGGGCCCGGTACGCCTGGGTTCAGGTAGACTTTTTCGGCATCAGATCCTCAGGTCCGCCTACGGCCCTCGCCAGGCCCTCGCAGTTCGGTCTGGCGGATGCTCGCCGAGCAGCTCAGTCCGCAGCCGGAACTCCAAAGCAGTCAGCGCCGCAGCCCAGCGGCCTAGAGGAGGACGAAATAGGCAGGGGCCCGCATCAGAGCCGCCGGCTGGGAGCCGTCCTTGTCGTCGCGCTCGGTTTGAGCTCGGCTTCATGCACGACGCCAACGCCGCGTCCGCCGCAACCGGTGCTACCTGGGGAGGCGGGAGCCATGCGGCTCGCCTTGGTCACGGACCTGGCGTCACGTGAACAGATCGGCGCGGCAGGCGCCATGCGCGAGTACCTTCTCGCTTCCGGAATAAAGGACGCCGATATCCGTGACGGCAGCGTGGCCGTGGGCCGAGTCTACTGCTGCGGTGCGGACGAGAGCATCAGCTTCATGATGTTCTACGTGCCGCCGGGATTGGGCATCGGGGTTGGGGACGTCGTCGAGGTCAAGATGGGCCGCAACCCGAGCAAGGATGATCGGGGTGCAGTCACAACGGTGGCGCGGGTACGACAGAAAAAGGACGATGCGAGCGGCCGATGCCGCTGGGATCCTCCGACCCCGCCAGGGCTGTGGATGCAGGTGCTCTATTGCGACTGGATGAAGCAGGAAGGCTGGGTCGAAGAGCGAGGGGCGCATCACACTTGGATCAAACCGGCGCCCGCGATTCGATAGGCGGCATATTCCGCCAGCTCGTGAACACGGGACCCGGAACAACGTGACCGGTTCCAGCTGAACCGACAGGGGTCAGGTCAAGCTCGCTTCGCGCGGCTCGCGGAGGGCAGCAGTCCTTCGACCCCTTGCAGACATAGCCACGGTCCGGAAGCGGACATGCAATTCGTCTAGAATTGTTGTATGGATTGAGTTTGCTTCGTGAGCGAGTCGAGGAGCTCGACTAATGTCATCGAGCTGATCCGAGGGCAATTGAGATGTCTCACGCCCTCGCTGAGCGGCGTGCCCACGCCGCCCACAGGATCGACGATGGGAAGAGGACGTCATCGTCGTCCAGACGCGTCAGATCATGTTCCACCTCCGCAGCGCTGATGCGTCCCGATTCGATCATCGCGCCGCGCAATTGCTCGATGTTCGCGCGAAGAAGTTCGCTGCCAATTGATCGCCCCAACCACATGAACACCCGTCCGGCCGGACCAACGCGGGATTCTGCTGCCGAGTGGGGTGATGATCATGTTGCCACTGGAGCCCAACTTCGAGGTCCTGGCAAAGACCGGCGGCGAAATCGCTATGAGAGCCGATCCCCATCCGATTTGCGGCGGGTTCTTCTTTGGCAGCGGGGCGATCGATCGCGTCGCCGATTATGAGACCGGGCTCGCCGGTCACCATACGTTTCGAGGCGAAGTTGGCGAACCGGATCCATTGATCATGGATGAACGTTTCGTTGCGGCTTGCGTGCGAGGCAGGGGTGTAACCGTGTTATCAGCTTGTTCGCATGCTGGCATCGTCAACGCCTGCCTAAGTGCAAAGAAGCACTTCCCTGATTCCGCGGGGAGGTTTTGTCAAGAGGTGTGTAAAAACGATCAGGCGGCCTTCCTTGTCGGCTCGGTTCTCGTACGCACAGCAATTCCGTCCTTGAACAATTTCCCGTCGTAGACATCTCTCATCAGATGCGGCGCGTTGAGCGCGCGCCAGGATTTCTCGGCGACCAAGAGCAGCTTCCAGATCATCGCCTCGGCGTTCTCAGTCTTCTTGAATCGGCGCGAGGCATCGGTTCTCAGGCGCACCGCGTGAAACGGCGACTCCACGATGTTGGTGGTGCGCAGATGAATCCAGTGCTCCCGCGGGTAGTCGAAGAAGCTCACCAGCCGTTCCCAATCCCGAGTGAGGGTGGCGCAGGCCTTGGGGGCGGTCTTCTTGAAGCGCAGCAGGAATTCGTCGCGTTGGCGCTCGCACGCCGAGCGGCTCTCGGCATACATCATCGCGCTCAGCCGCTCGGCGGCCTCGGGCTGCTCCTTTTTCGGCAGCGCATCGAGGATGTTCACGATTCGGTGATTCCAACATCTCTGTTCATCGCCGGCCGGATGGATCTCGCCCAGCGCCGCCCAGATCCCCAGGTGCCCGTCGGCCACCGTCAGGCGCGGAAACCCAAGCCCACGTGCCTTCAGATCGCGCAGCACCGAGAGCCAGGACTCCTTGCTCTCGCGCTCCCCGGCCTGGCAGGCCAGCAGCACCTTGTCGCCGCTGGCGCACGCCCCAACGATCACCAGCAGCGCCGCCTTGCGATCGGCCAGCCCGGCCTTCACGTACAAGCCGTCGGCCCACCAGTACACCAGCTCCAGCCCCGACAAGTCGGCCCGCTTCCAACCCTCGTACTCCGCTTGCCAGGCGCCCTTGAGCCGACCCAGCGAGGCGGCCGACAGCGGCGCCCCCTCGCCCAACAGCCCGCGCAGCGCCAGCTCGAAATCCCCGCTCGAGAGCCCGTGCAGGTAAAGCTCCGGCAGCATCGCCCCGAGCTCGGCCGTGCGCCGCTTGAACAACGGCAACACCCGGCTCTCAAAGCGCTCGGCCAGATTCCTCATCCGCGGCCGGCGCACCGCGATCGTGCCCGCGGTCAGCGCCACCCGCCTGGGCTTGCCGTAGCCATTGCGGTAACCCAAGCGCGCTTGCTCAAGCTCGTCGCGGCGCTGCGACTTCGCTCGCCCCAGAAACTCCGTCACCTCCGCCTCGAGCAAATCCTGCAGCCATCTTTGAATGCGGCTTCGTGCATGCGCTTCCATCGTCTCGTAGCAAACCGTTGACGCGGACTCGCTACTTGTGGTCTTCTCTTCC
>Ga0187846_10000309_pt1 | contig 29229 bp, 23 predicted proteins | sample TC_taG_FD_161473 | JGI IMG/M metagenome (GOLD analysis project Ga0187846, IMG submission 161473) | Biofilm microbial communities from the roof of an iron ore cave, State of Minas Gerais, Brazil - TC_06 Biofilm (v2) | ecosystem: Environmental > Terrestrial > Deep subsurface > Cave > Wall biofilm... | reverse complement strand
ACATCCCGAGAAGTCCTAGTGCTGTATCGGAAGCGCGCACCAACCAAAGAATGAAGCGGCGAGCGCGATGCTCCGGCGCGCTTTCGATACAGCGACTTGAAGGAAGCCGCCTGTGGTTGCGGCGGACGGGGTTCTATGGGAATTGAATGGAGGGAAGACGCGGCGTCGAGGTGCGCCGAAGCTGTGCAGCGAAGCGCAGAAGACAACAGCGCGTGGATGGGAGCTGGCAGCAGCGCCAAATAGCCGCCAACCAAGAGTTTGGTGAAGCGAGAGGAACACACTTGTTCGGCGATAAGGCGAACAGCGACGGAGCGTGGAGCAGCACGCAGAGCTTTCGGGAAGTGGAGAGTTCTTTCATGCGGCAGCCGTGAGCACCGGTGGAGAACGAAGTTGTATTTCGGCAGCCGTGAGTCTCTCGACGACTACCATCGGCCCCGTACACTGGGGGCATCGCCAAAGGTCGTTAGAGTTCTTGACGCCTGAGGTGTCTGGCTCCGTCTGCGGCGCCGGGCCGAGCAACTGAAAGCAAAGAGGCAAGAAAGTGGTCCGTTGCCGGTTGGCCAGGAAGCCGAAATGCCGGATGCGCACGAAGCCGTCCGGAAGCAGGTGCAGCAGGAAGCGACGTAGGAATTCCTCGAGCGAGAGCGTCATCAGTCCCTGTTCATTTTTATGAGCGGAGTCACGCCAGTGAAAGGTGACTTTCTGATCGGCGCAGGAGACCAGTCGGTGGTTGGAGATAGCTACGCGATGGGTGTAGCGGCCCAGATAGCGGAGCACATACTCCGGTCCTCCGAACGGTCGTTTCGCGTAAACCACCCAGTCGTTTCGAAACAAGGGTCTCAGCCAGGCGAAGAAGGTTTTGGGCTGAGCGAGGGGCTCCCAGTGTCCGTAAAAGCGGAGCTGGCCGTCCTGGAAAGCGCGCTGGAGTGCGGCGACGAACTTGCCGCGAAAGACGCGACCGAGTACCTGGACGGGAAGAAAGAAGGCGTAGCGTGTCTTGATCCAGCGCCGGTGATCGGGAGATAACCCGCCGGCCGGAATCACACAATGCACATGCGGGTGAAGTTGGAGTTTCTGATTCCAGGTGTGCAGCACGCTGAAGAAACCGATCTCCGCTCCCAGATGTTGGGGATCGCGAGCGATTGCGAGCAGAGTTTCCGCGCTGGTTCGGAACAAGAGGTCGTAGAGGACCTTCTTATTCTGCAAAGCCAACGGGGCCAACCGACGAGGCAGCGTGAACACTACATGCACGTAAGGTGTCGGAAGAAGTTCCTGGCGACGCCTTTCCAACCAACGCTCGCGCGCCCCCGCCTGACACTTGGGGCAGTGTCGGTTGCGGCATGAATTGTAGGAGATGGCGCGATGTCCGCAGCGCGTGCACTCATCGAGATGACCACCGAGCACGGCGGTACGACACCGCCGAATGGCCAGCAGCACTTTGACGTGCTTCCCGGTGATCCACGGGCGGCTTCGTTCGATGAAGGCCTCTCCCGCGGCGCGGACCAGATCGGCCACCTCGAGCGGTGGCCGGCTCATCTACTCTTCCTGTGGTGAGCGGTCTTTTAACTTCAGCGAGTCCAACGGGCTGGCGGTCGCGTTCAGGCGCTGTTTGGAGAGATGCAAATAGATGGTGGTCTCTTCCAGGTCGCGATGGCCGAGGAGGATTTGAATGGTACGGAGATCGGCGCCCGCTTCGAGCAGATGGGTAGCAAAGCAGTGCCGCAGCGTGTGTGGATGGATGGCTTTTGTGAGGCCTGCGCGCTGGGCGGCTTGACGGCACGCCTGCCAAACTGTTTTGGTGTCAATGGGCTGATCACCGTCATGATCCTTGTTGCCGGGAAAGAGCCAGACACCTTTTCTCCGCAACCGTTGCCAATGCCGGCGCAGTTCGTCGAGCAGCCTGGGACTCAGCATCGCGTCGCGATCTTTGCGCCCCTTGCCGCCGCGGACGTGAATCACCATTCGTTGGCTGTCCACGTCGGTAACTTTCAAGTGCGTTAGTTCGGCACGGCGCAGTCCAGTGGCGTAGAGCGTCATCAGCAGAGTGCGATGGAAGGGCGGGCGAGCCGCATCGATGAGTCGCGCCACTTCTGTCTGGCTGAGGATCGTGGGCAGGTGAACGGCCTTTTTCGGGTAGGGAGTCTCGGTGATGCTCCAGGCCTTCTGGAGCGTCTTGAGGTAGAAAAAGCGCAGAGCTGCCAGACGTTGCGCCACCGTGTTCGGCGAGAACTTGCGCTTCTGAAACAACTCCGCTTGATATTCACGAATGTGTCGGGGCCCTAAGCGATCCGGGGAACACTGGAAGCGTCGAGAAAATTCCTCGACGGACCGGATGTAACAGCGTATGGTCGCCGCAGAGTAGTTACGACGCTGGAGTTCTTCCAGCATCATTTTGCGAAGTCGGGTCATGGAGGACCTCCTGTGACCCGACAACTTACCTCAACCCTGAGGCAGCCAATCCTCCGATCATCTCACGCGTAGCGTCCGCCGCCGGGCGGCTTCGTTCAAGTCCATTTATCGTGAGGTCCCATGATCGCCCATTTGGAAATCCACCTGGATTCCGCAGGCGAATTGGAACCAAACCACTGCCTGAAAGCGCTCCAGAGAACATTACTGCCTCGAACGATATGTTTGTGCAGCTCCACGCGAACATTGCAGAGCGATCCGTTGATCAAGACTTCGACCACGATGTCCTTCGTGTTCTCCTTCTCATCGAGAAGCAACCATCGACGCTCCTGAAGGCCGCTGCAAAGGAACGGGTTCACGGGCACGTTGGAGGTGGTGCCGCACACCTGCGACAGTTGCGAATAATTCAAAATCCGCTCGGGTTGATATATAGGAAGACAATTCTTATTAGTTGTGAAATGGCACACTGGGCCATCCTTTATCGAGGCGCGAATCGCCGCCACCTCTTGTTTCGGGCCCTCGTTGGAAGGAACCAGCGCGTCGGAGAAACTACTCAATTGGTCACTCCTTATGGGCTCCCAAAGCAGAAACGACAATTAAGTTCACAACGCGCCAGATTGCCCGAAACCATGGACGCCCTTTATCACTTGTGGCCCCGATCGACCAACTGACGGTAGAGCAATTCCATTTGCACAAGCGGCTCCTTCCAGCTCAATGAGCGCGCGACCTCTACGCAACCTGCACGCAAACGCGCCAATAATACTGGGTCATCTAAAATTCTCCGGAGTCCAGTTTCGAGCGCCACGCGATCGTGCGGGACCACGAGGCCGGCGCGCTGGTCGATCAGCGGTGCGATTCCACACTGATCGGTCACCAGCACTGGGGTGCCGCAGGCCACCGCCTCTGCAGCGGTATTGCCGAAATTCTCGTTCTGGGACGGCAAGACAAACAGGTCTGCGTCCCGATAGGCAGACCATTTCGCGTCGTCGTAGAGGGGACCTGTGAACAACACGCCGCCATTCAAACCGATCTGCGCGGCCAAAGCTTCCAGCCGTTGCCGGAAGCCGTCTCCCTCATCCGGGCCAGCGACGACCAGCATCGAAGGTTTTCGAGCAGCGCCGTTTTGCTTCCAGTTCGCGAACGCCTCGAGCATAAGATCCGGACTCTTTTTCGGCACCAAGCGCCCCAAAAACAAGACGAGTTTCACGTCCGAAGCGATCCGCCATTGATTCCGAAATCGCCCGGGTGCGGGGAGCGCAACAGGGAGATCGATCCCATTGCGCCGGATGAGGATCTTGCCGTCCGGGATACCGCCCTCCAATAATTCCTGGCGCTCTTGCATCGAGGTGGCGATGACGCGGTCAGCACCGCCAATCATCGCCTGGCCAAACGCCCAGTGATACAAGCGCTTCAAAAAGATATTGCGCACGATAGGGTGGAACATTCCCATCGGTTCGACCACATAGGGGCGACCCACGCGGCGACACGCTCGCGCGACTTGCGGTCCAATCAAATCGTAGAGCCCGTAGATGTGCACCAGATCATAAGAGGCGAGACGCTCCTCGCAGAACGTGGTGGCGCCAGGATTCCAAGTCAAGGTTCGATACCGCGCGCGTGTGCGGAGGAACACGGTCTCCACGCCTTCTTCATGGGTCTCAAATCCCCAGCGGCGCGAAACTGCGCCCAGCATTTTTTGTGTGGCAGGATCCAAACCCAGATCGGCAGTCAACACAGTAACGCTGTGTCCGCAAGCGGCCAGACCACGGGACAAGGCCCTCACCTTGAAGGCGGGACCCCCCTTCTCCAGAAATGGATAGCAGATCTCCGATATGTTGAGGAACCGCATACACGTCCGGGCTGATCCCTAAATCAGGGACAGCGAACTTCGTAGCCTCCCCCGCAAAATTATACCGCGCCGTTCTCTGCCGGCTTGGGGCGACGCAACTTCACTGTTTCCGGAACAGAACCTCCTCCAGGGCCTGCTTCAGCCGGGATTGAAATTGGCTGAAGGTGAACATCGCCTGGACCCGCTGGCAACCCCGCGCGCCCATCGCCGAGGCCGTTTGCGGGTTCAGCAGCAGCGATTCGACGGCCTGGCGAAGCGCCTCCACCTGGCCATGCGGTACGAGCAGGCCCGTCACTCCCTCTTCAACCACGTCGGGGATGCCCCCGTGCGCGCCTCCTATGACGGGCTTGCCGTGGGCCATCGCCTCGAGGAAGACCAGGCCGAATCCTTCCCCACTGCTCGGCAGAGCAAAGACGTCGCAGTGGGCATAGCACGCGAATAGTTCTTCTTGGGACGGTTTGCGCAGAAAGCGGACGCGGGCCGCAACGCCGAGCTCGTTGGCGAGCTGCTCCAGCCTGGGGCGTTCATCGCCGTCCCCCACAAGGACCAATGCCGCGTCGGGCGTGGCCTTCAGCACGTGGGGCAGCGCGGCAATCAGCGTGTCAGCGCCCTTGTAGCGCTCCGTAGTCGCCCAGCGGCCCACGGTGAGGATGATTCGAGCGCGCTCCGGAAAAATGCTCGGACGTTGGGGACGGCAGGATGCCGTGAGCCGCGCCTCGAATTCCGGATCGAGGCCCCATGCGAGTTTCCGAACTTTTTCGGGGCGAATCCCCTGCTCGGAAATCAAGCACCGCACCGTGTCGGCGCTGGGCGCGGCTACCATGTCCGCCCGGCGAAGCGCCGACCGTCGCAGCCACCCCAGCGGACGCCAGACTTCAATCCCGTGGGCAAAGATCAGCGAATGAGGTTTTCGCGCGCGCAACTCCATAGCTTGCATGATGGGCGCCAAGTGAGGGTGCAGCGCGATCACCAACTTGGGCCGCTGGCCCGCTGCATGGAGCGCCGCCGACACGAATTGGGCTTTCCCTCGCGCGGAACCGGAAACCTGGAATTCCTCCTTGCCGATATGGATGTTGTGGGGCCCTGGTGAGTCATTCAAACTCAGGAAACGGTACGCCAGGTTGTTCTCCGCAGCGAAGCTTGCGGCCACGGCCGCCACGTGGCGCCCGGCTCGTTGGACGCCCCCCACAGAAAGGACTTCGGTGAACAGCCCGATGATCATTTCTTTTCGAACGAGCTTTCACCCCGGGCCGCTCGATGGTCCTCCACGGAACGGAGCACCTGATCGAACAACGCCTTCATCTCCGCGGCGTTGATTTCCCAGGAGAGCTTCTGCGCTGTGCGAACCGCATTCTGAGCCAGGCTGCGGCGTAATTCCGGGTCGTCCATCAGCCTTCGGATCCATACCGAGAGGGCATCCACATCCAGTGGATCTTCGAGGATCAGCCCGTCTTGGCCATGAGAAATAATCTCGGCACAGCCGGCGTTGCGCGAGACGATTACAGGGAGGCCGCAGGCCATCGCCTCGGCGGGAGGCTGCCCAAAAGAATCCTCCAAGGAGGGACCGACGTATGCGTCGGCGGCCGCGTAAAAAGATTCCACATCGGGGCGCGGCGGCAAAAAATGCACGCGCCCTGCCATATGATGATGCTGAATGGTCCCCAGGTAGGGAGAGGTATCATCCTCTCCGGCCACCAACAATACGAGCCGCGGGTCTTCTAAACTTCCAGCCGCCTCCAGCAGGCACGGCAGCCCTTTATTCTTCCAGCCGTTGCCGATGAGCAGCAGCGCAAAATTGTTTTCCGCCAGACCGAGCTTGTCCCGCGCCTCCGAACGCAGCGCTTCGCGGCAACCCGGATTGAACCAGGAGAGGTCCAGTCCCGTGTACACGACCCGAACCTTTTCCCTTCGGCCGTAGTAGTGGTCGAGGTCATTCGCAACTTTTGCCGACACTGCTCCCAAGAACTGGTTCGGACGTCTGTACACAAAGCCCTCGAGAAACCGAATCAGGCGATAGTAGAGGCGCCGATGAAGGACGCGCGGCCAAGCCTTCGCAGGATGGCGCGAAAATCGCAGCTCCTCGCGGAGATTCTCGAGCAGCCGGGCAAACACAACATGAACGGTGATGGCCCCGGCGTCGAGACAATTGATCCCCGGTGAATACACCAGATCCGGGGCCAAACCGCGAAGCCACCGGTCACTCCATCGCCAGAGGTGATTGGCGGCAAACCACCACAGATAGGCAAAGATATGAGGTCCGGGCAAGGCGGGAATTCGGTGCCAGGTGATCCGGCGGAGATCCACGTCTTCGACGCGCTGGCTGTACACGTGGATTTCGTATTCGCCGGCGAGCCGACGAATCAATTCGGCGACGTTTCGCTCCGTGCCGTGACGTTTGTCAATAAATGGAGAAACAACCGCAATGCGGGGTAGGGGCATGCACCTGCCCTATGGGCTGACTGACATCATCTTGCGTCGCCGCCTGCTGGATGACAAGTGCGATGGAGGATCCCAGCGACGATACATTCGGCCCTAGCAGGATACTCTTCAGCCGCCGATGATCCTCCCTCGCCTCAAAAAACGAACATACGGCTTAGCGGCCTCCCAAAGCAAACCCCCAGTGAGGCACCAATCGCAAACGCCGCGGAATGAGAACCGGTTGCGGCATTTGTGCCAGCTTGGGCAGGCGGAACAACACTCCCATCAGCAGCCACATGTACGCGTTGTTCACGAAGTTCTGATACGACTGGATTCCGAAGTGCATCAACAGAATCGTCAAAACAAAGGCATTCCAAAGGATCGCAAATCCGATAGGGAAATAAACGGTTTGTCGAAGCTGGCGAACCACGCGCCAGGCGGCAACCATCATGGCTCCCACCCAGTAGAGCCACAGGAAGGGCGCTACGATCCCCATCTCGACGATGAGCATCCCAAACCCGTTCTCGACACCGATATTGGGGACCGGCTGGTCCAGGAAGCGCGCCACATATTGAGCGCCCAAAGAGTTGAGTCCTGTGCCGTACCCCTGAATCCACCTCTCGTGCTGGAATGCCAACCCCAGGTTCATGATCGGGTAGCCCCAACTGCGGCTCACCAGCTCCGACCCTTCCCCTTGAAACGCCAGGGTCTCGGACACGAAAGCCCAATGCGCGCCCATGACGTTCGGATAGACCTCCACCATCAGAATCAAGGCGACCGCCCCAATGAAGATCGTCCGGCGCAAAGCCTTGACGAGACGATGGCCTTGCCCCCACCGCCAGGGAGCTCCCCATAGAAACGCCGCCGTCATCATCAACGCACTAATAATGACAAAAACGACAGGCGTGCGATTGCCCGTGATCACCACCGCCACGCTGACGACGCCGATGGCCAAGAACCCCCACTTAGCCCCGCGGCGGCGGCTCAGCAACAAGTACCCCTGCGCGCCCATTGCCAAAATCCACACGAGGATCAGGTACTGTGAGAAGCGTCCCACGCTTACAAACACCGAGGTTGTCACAGGGACGTCTAGCTGGGAAATCGGCGTACGGCGGGTCAGGCGCGTAAGCTCCACCAGTTCGGGCGCCAAATCAACGGGATTCAAGAAATCAATGCCTACAACCGACTGAACGATGCCCAGCCCGGCGACGATAATTCCCGTGATGAGACTGATCTGGAGGAGCCGGTCCAAGTCGGCGGGTTTTTCCAGCATCGCGTAACCCAGGAAAATCAGCGGCACATAATAAAAATAGAGCTTTATCCCCAAAAAGCCGTACAACACGCTGGGAGTCCAAGGGTTAAACACCTGGATGAGGGCAAAGCAAAAGAATATGGTCAGCGGTATCAAAAATGGGACTTTGAACGTCTCGACCTTTTGGCGGCGCTTGGCGAGCAAGAAGGAAATATAGGCCACACCGACGATAAAATCCTTTGTGAAGTAAACCGTCATGCTATTGCCGAGGTACTTGCGCACCAAATCTTCGAAGACGAGCCAGATCAGGAAGACCATCGCGCCCGATCGCCAGTCGCTCAAGATCTGCAAAATAATGGCGCAGGCCACGATCGCTGTTCCAAAGGAAAGCAACGTCTTGTCTGACCCGGCGACAATCCAGGCGGCTAATTCCCAGATAACGCCGAGGCCGATGAGGCCGATGACTAAGGCCTGGACGTGGCGATTGCCGGCAAACGGACTCGTTCCTGCTTCCATAGTGCGCGCGACTCGGCTGAGTCCAATCTCCCCGAGAAATTATGAGTGCTGGCCGGTGACCCCGCAATGGCGAATTCGACGCTCGATTCCAGAACGACACTTCGTGCGCAGACTGTTCCGTTTTGATGCACCACTGGGTCACAAAGCTCGAGTTCAGCTTGCGGCGGGCAGGCGCCGAGTCATCGAACCGCCTCTTTCGCCCGCGGCGCCCAAGGTTGAAGCAGGCGCCGCCGTACAGCCGCCGTGCGCCCTTCGGTAAACTCCGCGACCAGGTAGGCAAATCCAAGGATGAGCGCGGCGATTGCCAGCCCGTAAGCCAGATGCAGCAGGTCCGGCTGCCAGTTCCCCTGGGGATCCAAAAGGCCACGCAGAAGCAGGAGGGCAGGAAAGTGGACTAGGTAGAGGGTGTACGAGAAGCCGGAAAGCCTCTTGGCGATCCTGGCGTAGCCTGCCGAGACATCTTCCCGCGCCCCGTGAACCAACATGAACAGCCACAATGCGAAGCAGACCCCAATAAAAAAATCGGCCGGAGCCCCGGACCAAGACGGAGTCAGCCGGCTCCAGGCCAGGGCAGAGGCAAAGACCAGGCCGCCGAATGAAATGGCCATTGTCAGCCGCCGAGGCGCTTGAAGCCAGGAAATGCGTGGCAAGCGTCCGACGCCGGCACCCGCAAGCCAAATCAGAAAATACAGGCTGATGACGGGACCCACGAACCACATGAGCAGGAGCGCACAAAACAGGTGGAGGGCGCGATAACGAATGCGGGCCCAAGAGGCCGCGGCGAGCAGCAAGGCGGGAAACAGGATGTAGTACCAAAATTCGAAGCTGAGGCTCCACAGCGGCCCGTTCGAACCAAACACGGGGGAAATTACGTTTTGGAGAAAAAATAAATTGCCGAAGAACACAGGAACAGTCGAACGCAGGGCTACACTCGGCAGATAGTATTTGTATAATTCGCCGTAATAAAACGAGGCGGCTTGCGGAAGCCGCATTCCCACTTGGTCGCAAACCGCCCCCAGGACCAGCGCCGGAAGCAAGACGAGCTGCAATCGCGTCAAGCGATTGATCAGATAGACCCGCCACGACCATCTGCGGGCGGACACGGCATCACAAACACTGGCGCCGATAAAATATCCGCTCAAGATAAAGAAAACGATCACCGCTTGGTGGCCAAATCCCGTAAGCGCATAAAGAAGGCGGTGAAAAACGGAGGGGTGCGCGAGGTCCGGGTAGTCGGCGAAGAAAAGGCCGCGCAGGTGGCTGAACATAACGGCCCAGGCCGAAACGCCACGGATCAGATCTAAATGAACGGATGTCCGCTCAGAGAGGCGAAAGCTCTTCATGCGCCAAGAATCCTTCGCGCCCTTTTCCGAACCTGCTGGAGTAATCGGGACACTTCGTCACCTATAACGTCATTCAATGCGGCTCGGCCTCGGCGGCAACCTCGAGCGGGCGCGGATCTTGCGCGGCCCCGAATTTTCCCTCTAGGGCCGCTGCATAGCCGGACGCGATGGCTGGCCAAGAAAAATACTCCTTCTGGGCGCGCCGGCTGCGCTCGGCCAGGGTGGCGCGAAACGCCTCGTCGCAAAGCACCTTCTCTAGCGCCTCGGAGAGCGCTTCGCGGTCGCCTTGAGGAACAGCTACCACTCCCGCCTCTGTCACCGGCCAGCCGGTTTCGCGCCCCGCGTAACACACGATGGGCAGGCCGCAAGCGATTCCGGCAATCGCGCTGCCCCGGCGGCTGGAAATAGTTCCGCGCACAAACAACAGGACATCCGAATTGGCTAACGTGTGGCTGACCTGGTCGGCACGGAGCAGGCCAAGGGCTTCCACACTGACCCCTGTGCCGACAAACTCCACTCGCAGGGCTGGCTCGGCTTCCCTCGAGCCGCGACCAAAGACAACCAAGCGCAATCTGCCCGCGGCAGCCTTTGCGCGCTTCAAGGCATAGCCAATGTCCCGGACTTCAGTATCCGTAGTATCCGTGTGCCTGCCTCCAGTAAAGCAATAAACCGCGACTGTTTTTTCGCCCGATGAAGATGTGCGCGCGTCCTTGTGCGCAGACGGGCAGTTCGCCCCGATAGGAATGAAAACCGCTTTGCGGCGTTCCGCCGGGAGCCACGAAACCTTCTCAAGCAGGGCAGTAAAGATTGCGAGGTCCGCCAGGCCGAAGAGCCTCCGCAAAACCCGGAGTTGAAATTTCCGCCGCACCTGGTCAATCACGCGGGCGCCGGGGAAAGGCTCGAAATCATGAAACACAACGCCGCAGCGCGTCTCACACTCCCGCAATGTGGCAAGAATCTCCGGCGCATGCAGGGGAAAGCCGCGCTGGGACCAGGCAAGATTCGTGAACTGGAGCAAAACCCAGGAGTCAGCCCAACTCGAAGCCTCGGCGCGCAAATCCCGCAATGCTGGTCCCCATCCGCGCTCGGGCCAGGCTACGCGATACGTTTCAAATGCGAACCCCGCTGTGCCCATAGCTCGGCCCAGCCAGCCGCAATAATCCGCAACGCCATCAGTCGGCTCATCCCGCCGCCCAAGCAGCGCCACGATCCGCTTTGCGTTCATCTCCCACCGGTTGCCACCCCGGGAATTGCCCCCCGGGATTTTGTCGAACGCGTTTAACGTATCAGAAAAACATTCAGGAGAGACTCACTTGCAGAACACCGTGTGCCCATTTGCTCTCTATCCATCCATCGAGCACCGCCCCACAAATGGGCGTAGGCCGGCCACGTACATATCAGGCAACATGCCGCGCACCAAAATTGACCTCTGCCGTGGGATTTGCCTTACGATTTGAGGCGCCACAGAAGCAGGCGCAGGCATCCACGTGCCACACACGATTGTCAACGAGTGCTCTCCGGTTGAAACCAGCCGCTCCCACGCCGAATTCCTTTGTGTGGACTTGGACGGAACAGTTCTGCAGGGGAACCTCCTCTGGGAGTCGTTGTTGGCTCTGCTGGGCAAGCACCCCTGGTATGTGTTTCTCCTTCCCGTATGGCTAGCGAAGGGGAGAGTAGCTCTGAAGCGTGAAATCGCCCGCCGCGCCCAATTGAAGGTGTCCACCTTGCCGCTGCGACAAGACGTCGTGGCCTATCTTCGGGAAGAGAAGGCGCGTGGCCGGAAACTCATTCTCGCGACAGGCTCGGACGAAACGCTGGCCGCGGCGCTGGCCGATTCCTTGAATCTTTTCGACTATGTCCTGGGAAGCGACGGCAAAACAAACCTCATAGGCGAGCAAAAGGCGCGGAGAATCAAAGAAGTGTTGGGGGAAAACGGTTTCGACTACGCCGGGAATAGCGCTGCAGATCTTCCTATTTGGGAGGCCGCCCAAACCGCCATCCTAGCGGGGCCGAGTCCTCGGCTGCTCAACACCGTGCAGAAAACTAAGACCGTCGGCGCCGTGTTCGAAAGGCGGAAATGGCGCTGGGCCTCATTGGCCAAGGAGCTGCGTCCCCTTCACTGGACCAAGAACCTGCTGGTGTTCGTGCCTCTGGTGATGGCGCATGATCTCACCAACCGCGAAAAACTGGCTCAGGCGATCGTGGCCTTTGCCAGCTTTTCGCTTTGCGCCTCGGGCGTGTACATGCTGAACGATCTACTTGACTTGGAAGCCGACCGGCTCCACCCGATCAAACAAGCGCGCGCTTTCGCCTCTGGTGAACTGCAGGTTTGGACTGGCCTATTGCTTTTCCCCCTGCTACTAGCAGCCGGCTTAGCGATGGGCGCGGCGCTTTCCTGGCTCTTTTTCGCCACGATGGCCATCTATGCGGCGGCCACAACCCTATATTCCACCCACGCCAAGCGCGAGCCGATCGTGGACGTGCTGTTGCTCACGGGACTCTATTTGTTGCGCATCCTAGGAGGAGGCGTAGCGACCAATGTTCCCGTGTCCCCATGGCTTCTGGCCTTCTCGATGTTTTTTCTGTTGAGCCAAGCGTTCACGAAGCGTCACGCGGAGCTCCTCGGCTCCCCGGAGAACGAGAATGGGCAAGCCGCGCACTCCAAGCGGAATTACATCGCGCGGGACACAGACCTCGTTCGGCAGTTTGGCGTGACCAGCGGTTATCTTTCCGTACTCGTTTTGGCGCTCTATATCAACGGGCGCGAAGTCACGTCGCTCTACCGGCACCCGCAGCTCATCTGGCTGGCGTGCCCTTTGCTGCTCTTTTGGATCTCCCGGCTTTGGTTCATCACGAATCGGGGGCAGATGAACGAGGACCCAGTGATTTTCGCCACGCGCGATCCCGTGAGTTATCTTGTGGGCTTAATTATGCTGTTGATCCTCTTTGCGGCTTCTTGAGGACCACACCGACCATGAGGAGCTACCAGTCCTGGGGCCGATACCCCAAATCCGAGCCCAGCCAAATCGTGCCCCTCTATTGGTTGTCGGAGATTCAAGCACTCTGCCGGCTTTCACGGCCCGTACTTCCCCGTGGCCAAGGCCGCAGTTACGGCGATTGCTGTTTGAACAACGGCGGCATTCTTCTGGACACCCTCGGTCTGGACCATTTCATTCTCTTTGATGCCCAGGCAGGAATTCTCCGATGCGAAGCCGGAGTGTCTCTCGATGCCATTTTGCGTCTCATCGTGCCAAAGGGCTGGTTCCTCCCTGTGACGCCAGGCACGCAGTTCGTTACGGTGGGAGGGGCCGTAGCGAACGACGTTCACGGAAAGAATCACCATCGCTGCGGTACCTTTGGATGCCACGTCAGAGCCATGGAAGTCCTTCGCTCGAATGGGGAGCGCGTCTTGTGTACGCCAGACCGCAACGTAGCGCTTTTCCAGGCGACGATTGGCGGGCTTGGGCTAACTGGCCTCATACTGTGGGTAGAATTCCATCTCAAGCCCTTGACGGGCCCTTACATCGACAGCGAACAGATCCGTTTTCGGAAACTCGAAGAATTCTTTGAACTCTCGGCTGACTCCGACAAGAGCTACGAATACACCGTGGCATGGGTGGACTGCATTTCACGGGGCGAAAAACTAGGGCGAGGAATTTTTATGCGCGGCAATCACTCCACGCGCCCCGTGGATCCCCAGCCGGAAAAGAATGGAAAGGGCTCGCTCCTCCACGGGTTTGATGCTCCGGAGATGCTGATCAGCCGAGCCACGATGCATGCATTCAACACCCTCTACTTCCACCGCCAGCGCCGCGACACCCTATCCTCCGTAATTCCCTACGACAAATTCTTTTATCCGCTAGACGTGCTTCGGGATTGGAACCGGTTGTACGGATCGCGCGGCTTCCTGCAATACCAGTTCGTCGTTCCTTACGATCGAAGGCAGGCGGTCCAGGAAATCCTGCAATTAATTGGGCGCTCCCGCCAGGTGTGCACGCTGGCCGTTCTGAAAGTGTTCGGTGAAATTCCCCCTGCCGGTATGCTGTCCTTCCCGAGGCCGGGAGTGACTTTGGCGATGGATTTCCCCATGCGGGGCCAGCCGACCTTGGACCTGTGCGAGCGCTTCGATGAAATTGTCCGGACGAACGGCGGCGCAGTCTATCCAGCAAAGGACGCGCGCATGTCCGCCGCAAGCTACCAAGCCTTCTTCCCAGCCTGGCAAGAGTTCGCTCAATTCCGGGACCCGCACTTTTCCTCCAGCTTCTGGCGCCGGGTGACGGCGGGAGAATGAGCGGCGTGGCGCCAAGCCGCGTGCTCGTGCTGGGAGCGACCTCCGCCATTGCGCAGGAGACTTCGCGAGTATTTGCGGCGGCTAAGGCGAGGCTGTTCCTGGTTGCGCGTGACGCCGAAAAGCTCAGGGCCGTCGCCGAGGATTTGCAGGTGCGCGGAGCAGATGCCGTCGATGCCTGCGTCTGTGATTTGACCGACACCGAAAAGCACGCGGCGCTTCTTGCCCACGCGGCAGAGGCGTGGGGAGGCTTCGACGCCGCGCTGATCGCCTACGGCATGCTTCCGGACCAACAAGCCTGTGAGCAAGACTCTGCGGCGCTGCGGCTGGCGATGGAGACGAATTGCGTGAGTGTGATTGCTCTCCTTGCACAAGTGGCCAAGATTCTGGAGCGGCAACCTGGGAGCGTACTCGCGGTGATCGGCTCGGTAGCCGGAGACCGCGCCCGCCGGAGCAACCACGTCTATGGCAGCGCCAAAGCCGCGATTGAGACATTTGCCGCCGGCTTGCGAATCAGGCTTGCGGCAGCCCGGATAAGCCTTGTGCTCATCAAGCCAGGCTGGGTGGATACGCCCATGACCGCGCATCTGCCGAAAAATGCTCTTTATGCCAGCGCCCAGAGCGTGGGGCACGGCATTTATCAAGCGATTCTTTCGCCCCAGGCCGTCGTCTACGTTCCCTGGTTTTGGCGGTGGATTATGCTTGGGGTTCGAATGATCCCGGAACCCATCTTTGCGAAACTCAATTGGTGATGGGCGCTGGGAATTCGCATGAGTAGCTTTCAAACTCACGTGACGCAGACTGTTGCCCGGAGTGGCCAAGGCCGGGAGAGAACTCTATTCTGGATTCTCCTAGCCGCCGCAGGGATTGTTCGCGTCCTGTCCGCGATTCCTCTGCTGCCTGACGGCCTTTTCGACGACGCCTACACGACCTTCCGCTACGCCCAAAATCTCGCCCGCGGATGGGGACTGGTATTCAATCCGGGCGAACACGTGCTGGGCACAACCAGCCCACTCTTCACCTTCCTTTTGGCCGGAGTGGGGCGGGTCGTGGGACTGCAGCACCTGGAGATTATCGCCGTCGCGTCCGGCATACTGGCCTCCCTCGGAATGTTGTATTTCACCGAAGCGAGCCTTTCTCTGGCTGAGCTAGGTTCGGAGGTTAAGTGGATCTATCTAATCGTGCTCGCGTTTCTTCCTTCTGTGATTGCAAACGCTACCTCCGGCATGGAAACGCCGCTCGTTTTGTTCCTGATGTCGGTGTCACTCTATATGGCCCTGCAGGAGCGTTGGACCGCATTAGCTTGTGTGGGGGTGCTGCTGTTCTTGGGGCGGGTGGATGCCGGCATCTGGCTGCTGGCACTCGGAATTCACATTTTGCTATCGCGGAAAGGCCGGGGATTGCGCGAACTTGCCTGTCCGCTGGCGTTTTTTCTTGGGGGCGTCCTTTCGTGGCTGGCGTTCACGAAAATCTATTACGGGAGCGTGGTTCCCCAGTCGGTCGTCGGAAAAGCCGCTAGCCATGGCGCCTTCGCCGTACCCGATGTCCGCTACATCCTCACGCTACTTTCGGCGTTTGTACCTGCGGCGCGGCTCGGCGGTTGGGGACTTTTCCTGATTGGCACAATCTTCCTGGTGCTTCTTTTTCCTGCGGTAGACCTGTGGAAGCAAAAGCCTGGGCTGCGTCCGGTCATCTACTTCTTTCCGCTGTACGTGGGCATTTTTCTCGCGAGTCGGGCGCCGCTTTTCTCCTGGTATTTGCTGCCGCCGAAGTGGGCGTTCTATTTAATCGCCGCGTATGCGCTGTGGTACATTGCCGCGCGGGCAGCGGGATTCGTGCAAGTGAAACTAGAACCAGCCGTAGTCCCCGCATTTGTCGGAATCGTACTCTTGGCTATGAGCGTCCAGGTGTTGAGGCAGGAATTCTCCGAACCCAGGCCTCCGGTTTCGGCGGAGATTAGCAACCTCATCGAGAAGAATGTGAGTCCAGCCGGCAGCCTCTTCCTGGAGCACATCGGATTGGTGGGCTTCAAAACAGGGCGCTATATCTATGATTCCATGGGGCTTGTGACTCCGGCCACGACAAGGCTGCAGCGTCAATACGGGCCGGATTGGTTGACCAAAGCGGCGCGCCAATTTCAGGCCGACGCGGTCATTCTCTACTCCCCGGACTTACCATCGTTTCAAGCGGGCGGCAATGCCGACGCGGTGTGGTTCCAAAATGCTTACACCCACGTCGCGGACTTTCACCTGCCGGAATTTGATGTCGTGGTTTTCTTCCGGAAAGACAGCCCGCATATTTCCGGAAGCCCACTGCAAACTTCTCGAATCTTGCTCGACTCCCACTGAGATTCCGCGGGCGGCCGGCGCGCGGACTTGGAAAGCGTTACTTCTCCACAAGAAAACTGCCGATGACCAGCGCGTCCATCCCGGAACTGAAGAACGTGCGCACGGCATCGGTGGGAGTATTTACGATGGCTTCTCCGCGCAGATTGAAAGAGGTATTCATGATGACGGGGACGCCGGTGCGCTTGCCGAATTCATTGATCAAGTTCCAGTACAGCGGATTGATGTCGCGTTCCACCGTCTGTGGCCGCGCGCTTCCGTCCACATGAGTCACCGAAGGGATGACGCCGCGCTTTTCGGGCCGGACCGGGTTCGTGAGGATCATGAAGGGCGAATCGCAAGCATGCTCGAGGTACTCCCCCGCCACTTCCTTCAGCATCGAAGGGGCAAACGGGCGCCACCATTCCCGGAACTTGACCGCGTTATTCACTTTCGCATTCATTTCTGGGTCGCGCGGGTCCGCCAGGATAGACCTGCTCCCCAGCGCCCGCGGACCGAACTCCATGCGCCCCTGGAACCAGCCGATAATTTTCCCGGCGGCGATCAATTCCGCAGTCTGGGCTGCGACGCCGTCCAGCCGAGTTGCCCTGAGCTTGTAGGTTCGCAGCGCCTTCTCGATCTCGGCATCGCAATAGGCGGGGCCAAGATAGGCGTGGCGCATGGCCTTCACGGGCAGGCGGCCTCCGTTGTCGAGGTAAGGAGCAAGCACAGCGCCGAGGGCGACTCCGTCGTCGGAAGCGGCTGGCTGGACGAAGATGCTGTCCACTAGGCCCGAGGCTTGAATCTTCCCGTTGGCCTTGGAGTTGAGCGCCACGCCGCCCGCCAAGCACAGGTTCCGGCACCGCGTTTTCTCGATTGCCAGCTTGACTGTGGCCATCATGGCCACTTCGCAAGCGTCCTGCACGGCGAAGGCGATGTTTTTGAATTGCTCGTCAATCTCGCTTTCCGGCCGGCGCGCCGGGCCCAGCCGTCGCGCAATGGCCGAGGAGCCATTGTTGCGTTCGAAAAGCAGCGGCGCATTCACGTGGTAGGATTCGTGATTGAGGGAGATAAATTCATTCAGGTTCACGCCGGGCTGACCGTAGGGCGCCAGGCCCATGACCTTCCACTCATCGCTGTTGGGGACGAAGCCGAGGTACTCGGTGAACTGCGCATAGAAAAGCCCGAGCGAATTCGGCCACGGAATGGTCAGGACATGGTCTAAGTTCCCGTCGTGGCCATACCAGATCGAGCTCGCCTCCCACGCGCCGCGCCCGTCCATTACGACCACAGCGGCCTTGTCAAATCCCGAGTAGGCATAGGCGCTGATGGCGTGGGCCAAATGGTGGTCCACAAAGCGCATTTGGGCGCGGGTGGGCCCGAAATGCTGCGTAAAGCGTTTAAATCCCCCGTGCTGGTGCGCCATGCTGGCATACAACCGCGCGGAATTCAGCACGTTCAGGTACGTTACGGGATATTTGCCACTCACGAAGCACTTCAAATCCGCGGCAAGGACTTGGCCCGGGGTCTGCCAGCCTTGGCAAATGAAATCCAGCTCTTCCGGCTTTACCCTTGCGAATTCCAAGCAGGCGCGAATCGCGTTGTGAGGAAAGCCGGCATCGTGCTTGATGCGGCTGAGGCGCTCCTCGGCCACCGCAAACAACAGGTCGCCGTCCCGCGCAATGCAGGCAGACGAATCATGCATCTGCGAATAGTTGAATCCCAGGGAGATCATCGTTTGCTGCGCTTGATCATTGGCCTAGCGCGCCGCCTTCCAACCTGCTTCCACCGGAACTTCCTGCGGCGCCGAGGGCACGCGGCTGGCCGGTAAAGCCACTGTTCTTCCCGTGCGGCGGAGAGCGGCGAGGCAGGCGGCCTCCACGGCGCGCGCCGTCCTCGCCCAGGTGAAGCGCCGCATGGTCTGCTGCGCGGCGAGGCCTAGCCCAGCGCGCAGGTCTGCGTCCTGGCTCAACCTCCAAATCGCCGCTTCGAGCGCTTCCGCGTCCGCCGTGGGGATGAGCAAACCGTTGTGTTCGTTCTCCACCAAATCCACCATGCCGCAGGCCTCCGTCGTGACCACCGCCATGCCCGAGGCCATCGCTTCCTGTATCGCGAGCGGCGTGCCTTCCATGATGGAAGGAAAAATAAAAATATCGTGCTGTGCAAACAGCGCGGGCATCTCGCCGGAGGGAACCAGGGAGATCACTTCGACGTGCGGGCGTAACGCAGGCTCGAAGAAATTCCGGACCTCTTCGGCATCGGAGCCACACCCCGCGATGGTCAGCCGCAGTCCGGGGAGTTTGAACGACAGGCGCCGGAGCGCATCGCGAATGTAGAAGATACCGCGCTGGTCGAGCCACGTTCCGGCGTAGAGCAGCCTGGTGGATGGCCCGCGGGAGAATTTCCGCGGGTGAAAAAATCGTTCCTCAACCCCATTGGGGATATAGGAGACCTGGGCGGGATCGAGATTGTACTTGAGCTGCAGCATGGCCCAAGCGTCTCTGGCAACGCAGATGGCGTGGTCCGCCGTCTTGATGGATGCATAGAACCGCGGGACGTGGTAGAAGCGGTGCCAGAGGCGATTGCGGAGATTGAAGTGGAAGGCCCTTCCTTTTTTCGCCTCCCGGCCCATGCCAAAGATCCGGCGCTCCTCGAGGCCGTGGAGCGTCATCACGTACGCGGGGCCTTGCGCCCTCAGGTGAGGCGAAAAATGCCGCAGCAGCCCGTACACGCATCCTGCCGGGGCGTGGATATTCACGGCCGAGAAGCGGGACGGATCGCGGCGAATCAAACGGTCCAGTTCGATGGCAAACCCCAAATCCTGTAAACGCGCCGGAAGGAAGGAAGGTGTGGGGAGATCGCCCGCAAATACATACTCCACGCTGTGCCCAAGTTGTTCGAGTCCTTGGCCGACATGAAGGGCGACCCCCGGCGTTCCGCCCTCCCAGCGCCGCACCGCATTGGTGGCAATCAAGATCTTCATACGGGAGATTCCTGCTTCCTTCCGATGAGAAGATAATGGAGCGCCAGCGGCGCCAGCCAGCGCCGGAGATTGCGATTTTTTTCGAACAGGGGCATGGTCACCGGATTGCGCCCTGGCAGAGGCGCTTGGTGGACTGTTCCATCGGACCCGACAATTTGCCATCCCGCCTTACGCAAAAACCCCCGCGTCTGGAAAAATACGTAGTGCAGATCGAGAGGCTGGGAAAATTCGGAGTGAATCTTCTTTCCCCGGATGGCGGCGTAGAGTTCATAGAGTCCGATCAGATTAAGATAGTTCGGAGTGGTCAGATAGAGCAGGCCTCCGGGGCGGCAGACGCGGCCCATCTCGCGGAGGGCAGCGAGCGGATCCGGCACATGTTCGATCATTTCGCACGAAATAATGAGATCGAACGCGCCATCGGAAAACGGGAGCGATTGGGAATCGGCCCGGACAAACTCGGCCGACCCGGCGCCCGCCAAGTCCCGCCGCGCTCGAGCGGCTGCCACTTCCAGCGCGGATCCCGAGAAATCCGTGCCGCAAGCAAACGCGCCTTGACAAGCCAACTGAACGGTGAAACCGCCTCTTCCACAACCTACTTCCAAGACACGTTTTCCAGCCACAGGGACCAAGCGTTCCCGGACCAGCCGGTACCACGGGCTGCTCTCATCCGCATGCTCTGGGCCGGAGTTAAAGACGCGCTCGTGCCAGCGATCGTATTCCTGGACGAGGTTCATGTCCCTGTTTTCCATTCGCGCACCGTGTGTTTGGGCTGCGGGATGGGGAGAATCTTCTTTCTCAGCCGAAGATACAGCGAACGCGCCGCGAGCCATCGCCGGGCGCCGTAATACAGACGAGGCGGCAAAAAATAAGCGGGAAATAAAGTCCCGTACTTAAAGAGGCGATGGGACCAAGACGCGTCGCCATGCAGAAGCCGGTACATGGCCGCTTCCGTGTGCACGGTTTCCCACGGGTAGCCGCCCTCAACTGCCAGCCGCAGTTGGGCGGCTTCGATCTCCACGGCGTGTATCACACACCGGATGACGTCGTCGCGAACTGAAATAGCGCGCAGGCGGGCGGCCAGTTGAGCGGCGAGCAACGCGAGATTCTGTTGTTTTCTCCGGGCCCGGGCGTCATCAAATGCGTCTAAGGAGAAGTGATTCGCGCCATGAATCCGGTAAAAGAAGAGGGCCTCCGGGAGGATGCACACATCCCCAAGGGCGGCCGCCATGGTAAATACAAACTCGTCGGCCTCGATGCGAATTTCCTCCGGAACTGGGAGAAGACAGCGCAAGAGGGCCGCCCGCGCAGCTATCCGCGTACCCATGAAATTCTTGCGGAGGCGGAACATTCGCGCCCCCTCGATGGATTGAAGTGAGAATCGGGCCTTCTCCTTCAGGACTTCTGTGTGCTCCCTGCCGTCGTCGTACAGGGCAATGGTTCCATGCCCGACAGTTCCGATGCCGGGATTCGCCTCGAACTCGGCTATGACCCGGGCGAGCTTGCGGTCCGCCCACCAATCGTCGCCGTCGAGGAACGCGATGATTTCTCCGTTGCACTCGGGGATTCCGGCGTTGAACGCGGAGCCCTGGCCGCCGTTGGTCTTGCGGAGCAAGCGCACCCGGGGCTCGAAGCGGCGGACAAGTTCCGGTGTGCGGTCGGTCGAACCGTCGTCGACGACGATGACTTCCACCTCCGACATGGGCATGCTCTGTTCGAGCACGCTGGTAATCGCTTGCTCGATGAAGCGTTCGTGGTTGTAGGTGTCGATCAGGACGCTGACAAATGGCTTCGGCATGATTCCCTGAGATCCAGCAATGGCCCCGAGCCGCCACCAAAGGCGCGGGCCGCATACCTCCGTAGCCCCTACTTGCTCCCCGCCGGAGCTGGTGGCAACCGGCGCTGGCGCAGGCCGAGTCTGCGGCGCACCGGCCGGGTCAGATCCAGCAGCGCAAACCAGGCCGCATTGCGAGCGGCTGTTAATTTCCGCGTAGCCTGGACGGCGTAATGATGATAATTCGGCTGGAGGCCTTCAGGGGTGAGACGATGCGTGGCGTTTTCCAGGGTAGCAAAGCAGCGCCCGCCCTCCAAAAGTGCGTAATTCCGGTGCGCTTCTTCGCCCTGCCAGACGCCCGCAGCGCCCTCGGGATGATAGGAATAATCATGGTTCTGGTGCACGGCCTGGACGACCGCCGTGGCGTCCACCACGCGCGCGCCGGACGCTCGGGCATGCCACAGGAGCCAATTGTCCCAACCCGGCCGTCCGATCACAAAGGGGGGCGTATTCCTGTAGAAGAGACCACGTAAGAACGCGAAGTAATCAATCCATTGCGGGGGCCGCTGTTGATTTGCCTCCAGGGCCTGCTGGCGCACGCCTGCTTGCCAAATGCGGTCCGAAAAATCAACCGGCGCGGTAATGTTCGTGTCCCAGCGTTGTCCAGCCATCAAAAATTGCCCGCCCAAAGCCATTACCCGTTCCACCGCGGCGCGAAAATCGGAAAGCAGAAGGATGTCGCAATTAACATAGCAAACGCAGGGATGGCGCGCGAGGTCCTGAGCAGTGTCGAAAATCGGCGACAGATACTTGGTGCCGTGCTCGTTGCGCTTCACCGCGGGCACGTGTCGAAGCCCGAGGTCACGGGCCGCTTCCGCCGCGCCCGCCTCGTCGCCGAACAGAAGGACTTCTGCCTCGGGGTGAATACGCTTCCAGCTTTCGAGCGCGTTCCGTTGGATGATGCCGATGTGCCCGCGAAAGGGTTTCGGCGTGGTGAAAAAAGAAATCATCGCCGGCCCTCAAACTCCCACGCGCTGGCTGTGCTCGCGGACGTGCTGGCGCTCGGCAGTGATCATTTCTTGGAGAATGGAGTCGAGGTCCCGGGTGACGCTCCAAGCCGGGTAATGGCCCTTGAGCTTCGCCAAGTTCGAGATGTAGCAGATGTGATCGCCCTTCCGCGCCTGCTCGGAGTAAGTCCAGGAAATTTTCTTTCCCGTTAGCATTTCAATGCGAGCGATGGCTTCGAGAACAGAAATACTGTTGGGGCGGCCTCCGCCAAGGTTATACACTTCGCCGGGTTTCGGAGCGCGGGCGAATTCTTCGAAGGCGCTAACCACATCGAAACTGTGGATGTTGTCGCGCACCTGCTTGCCCTTGTAGCCGAACACCGTGTACTTCTGGCCGGACAAGGCCACCTTCACCAAGTAGGACAGAAATCCGTGCAGTTCCACGCCGGAATGCGAAGGTCCCGTCAAGCATCCCCCGCGGAAGATCCCCACGCCCATTCCGAAGTACCGGCCGTACTCTTGCGCGTACACGTCGCCGGCCACTTTGGAAGCGCCAAAAAGAGAATGCAGCGTCTGGTCGATGCGGCAATTCTCGTTGATGCCGTCAAAATCCGCAGGGTCGGCGTAGTCGTAGCGCGTTTCGGTTTCGCGCATAGGCTTTTCATTGGGCGCGTCGCCGTACACCTTATTGGTGCTCATGAAAACGAATGCGGCCTCTGGACAATACTGGCGGGTTGCTTCGAGCAGGTTAACCGTGCCGAGCGCGTTGACCTCAAAGTCCAGCAGGGGGATATCGCGCGCCTTGTCGTGCGAGGGCTGCGCCGCGCAATGAATGATGACATCGAAGCGGCACTCCCGGAACAGCGCGAATAGGGCATCGCGGTCGCGGATGTCGAGGGACAAGGGCGAAAAGCGCTTGGTCACGCGCTTGAGCCGCTCCAGGTTCCACAGAGTGTCGCCCGCCGCCCCGAAAAAGACTTGGCGCATATTGTTGTCCACGCCGGTGACTCGATGGCCTTGCCGGTCGAAATACTCGACGGCTTCCGAGCCAATCAGGCCGCTGCTTCCGGTCACCAAAATGTTCCAGGGCTTCACTGAGCCGCTCCTCCTGCCGCCGAGCCTTCCCTCACCGTGCCAACGCCGAGCGCGATGTACCGAACGCCCTTGACCGACTCCAGCTGCCCGAGCGCACGCCAGCAATCGATGACCACGCGAGGCGTCCCCGTCCGCGCCCATCGCTCGGCGGGCAGAGCCGCGAATTCCGGCCACGCGGTGGCCAGCGTGACCACGCCGCTCTGAGCGATGCATTCCTCTGGAGAATCAACCAATACGATGTGAACATCGTTTCCGCCGGAAAGATTCGCATGGCCTGCTGGATCATAGGCCACAACGCGAATCCCACGCGCGGCTAGCTCCTCCGCGAGCAGCAACCCTGGCGCTTCCTCGGTGACGTCGGTGTGCGGCTTGTACGTGAGGCCTAGAACTCCTGCCGCTTCCCCCGGCTGCAGGCGCCGCATAACCAGATCCGCCAAGCCGATGATCTGGGCGCGATTGAACTGGTGTGTGGCGCGGGGTAAATCAGCGCGCGCGCCTAGCCGGTCCGCCAGAGCGATCATTGCGACGTTGTCGCGCGGAAAGCACGGGCCGCCATAACTGATCGCTCCCTTCAAATATTTTCCTCCGATACGGGAATCCAGGCCGATTGCTCCGGTCACCACGTCCACACTCGCTCCGGGAACTTTCTCACACAACCGGGCCAGCAGGTTCGCAAAGCTGATTTTCGTGGTGACGTAAGTGTTCACGGCAAGCTTGGCAATCTCCGCATTGGCGAAGTTCATTCGCGCGACGGCGGGGTGGTTTTCGCATATCTGTTGGTACAGCACCTCCAACATCTCGCCCGAGCGCTCGTCAGACTCGCCAATCAGCAGAAAGTCAGGGTTTAGGAAATCGTGGATGACGCTGCCCAAGGCGATGAATTCAGGGTTGTAGCACAGCCCGAACTCGACTCCGGCGCGTTTCCGGCTGGCGCGTTCCAGCGCCTCGCGCACAGGTCCCCCTGTGGCGCCCGGCATTACGGTGCTCGTTAAGACCACGATGTGAAAATCATTCTTCGAGGCGAGTGCGCGGCCGATGGCTTCGCACACAGGCAGGACACAGCGCAGCGAGAACCTTCCATCGGAGTCGGCCGGAGTGCCGACAACGATAAATGTAATTTCGGAATTCCGGACGGCATCCTCAATGTTGGGAGTTGCGGTCAGACGGTCCCGCGCCGCAGCCAGGGTCTCCTTTAAGCCAGGTTCAAACACAGGCGGCCGGCCCTGCTGCAAGGCTTCAACCTTGGCCACGTCAGTATCGACGCCGATGACCCTCAGACCGCGTGCTACCAGAGCTGCCGCCATGGGTGCACCCAGCTTTCCCAGCCCAACGACTGAAATTCGTTTTTCCATGTCCGCTATAGCCGCTCCGGCGGCGCCGGGCCGCTCGTCGAGCACCCCAATATGGCTGGAACTGGTTCCACCACACAAGCCAGCGAATCCGGGTGAAGAAGCTTCAGGAGGGCTGTTTCATGCGATCGCAAGGGGGCGCTCAAATTCTCCCGGACAGCAGGATACCTCGCGGGGGGACCACCCGACAAATTGGGATGTCGCAGAGTGGGCCGACGTTCCCACATCACACGGGGGAACTCTGGTAGGCCCGGTCTTTCAGCAGCTTGCTCGATTTGGGCGTCAGCGAGACCCTGCGGGCCATCTTGTGCGAAGGCCGCTCAACGCAAAGATAAAAAACATAGGAAAAGGCCAGCGAGCAGGTGACGATTGCAATCCAATTTGCGATGGCGCCAAAATTGGGAACGAAGAACCGGTACAGAATTTCGATGGCCGGCTGGTGGACCAGATATAGCGAATAACTCCAGGCCCCGGCAGCGGCTAGGGTTCCCCAAGGACTCTTTTGCCGGCTGTAGGCGATCTCATTTTTGATCCAAAAATAGCAGAGCACCCCGAACCACAGCATGGTGTGCGTGTAGGAAATTTTGGCTTTGAAATGCAGCATTTCACAAACCCAGCTTCCCGCCCAGCACAAGAATCTCCACTTCCAAATCGCAAAGCTGGAAGTAACAGGAGCGAGAGACTCCGCTTGCTCGGCGAGCAGACAACCCAGCAGCCACACCGGCAACAGAATCAGCGCGGTACCGAACGGCCCGTACAGGTGCCAGTCTCCGGCATACCGGTGCGTTGCCGCGGCGCCCGCGCCCACGGGAAACGCTATGCTGAGGACGACAGCCCACCCAAAGCGATTCCGAAGCTGGCGCAATACAGGATAAGCGGCGTAGTAGATTTCCTCACACAATAAACTCCACAGAACGGAATGCCACAGAATGGAGTCTTCCCCTAGCAATTGGATCGGGCGTTCCGCCACGTACCTCACGACGAGCAGACTGGCGACGAGGGGGATAAGAATTCGCGTGTAACGGCGCAAATAGTACCGCCCGACCACCAGCGTTTCACCGTTACGAAATGGCAGGTGGATGCAAAAACCGGAGATGACAAAGAATCCAATCACTGCCGGGGTGCCGAACACAATGGAGCTCCACCCATGAATGAGTGTCCGCCCCAGCGCTGTGCTTTCCTTCGCCCAGTAAAAAAGGGGGAACACCCCGACGTGTCCCATGGTGACCCAAAAGGCCAAAAGAAAGCGTAAGGCGTCCAGGATTGGATAATGCGGATTTTTGCCCCTGGGGAGCGGCTCGGCACCCGATAACATCACCTTGTACGGTAGCGAGCGAACCTCGCTGCGACAAGACGTTTGTTCGTGGGATTTGCCGTATGTAACACAGAAGAGCGCGCGGGGAACGGCATTCTGGCCGTGCCATGAGGACTCGGGCGACGCCTCGCGGCTTCCCGAGCGCTGCGCTTTGATGCCGTTTCGCTGGGGCAGTGAATCGCAAGAATACCTTGACGAGCTTGAGAATGCACTCACCGCTGAGGAGCGGCGTTTTCTGCGCGCGCAGCCCTAAGACTCATACAGCACCATCGCGCGTTCCGCTTCTTGACCTGTGTTGGGGCAGTTGGTACTACTGAGGTTCCAAGCCAAGCCGATGACCGCGCCCACAGTCCTCGAACCGGCAGCGATCACGCCCAGCGCCATTGCTGCGGCCAAGCCCGCTCCCCTGGGCCGCATCCCCGAGCTGGACGGACTCCGCGGCGCCGCAATCTTCTTTGTAATCGTCTGGCACTATTTTTATTTCTTCCCCGCCAAAGATCACCAATCTCAGGGTGTTCTGCGTAGTTTGTATATTTCCCTTGAAAAATGCATTGCCCTCGGCTGGACCGGCGTGGACCTGTTTTTCGTTCTTTCGGGGTTTCTCATCGGAGGCATTCTTCTGGACGCCAAAGGTTCGCCCTCGTATTTCAAAACCTTCTATGCACGCCGTTTTTTCCGCATTATTCCCATCTATTTCCTCTGGATATCCTGTTACGTCGCGCTGAGAGCCCTCTCGGGGCCCGTAGTCTTGGGAGGCGCGGCCGGGCCGGAAGGGCCCAGCTCTTGGGGCCGAATCTTCGCTCATTTCTTCTTCGTGCAGAATCTTGGGTTCATCGCTTATTCGGGCGTGGCGGCGGCGTGGTTTGTGTCCACTTGGTCGCTGGCCGTGGAAGAGCAGTTTTACCTGATTGCACCACTGGCGGTGCGCTATATCTCTCGCCGGAGATTGATGGGGCTGTTGATGGCTGTCGTGCTTTTCGCACCGGGATTTCGGATGTACATCCACTACCATTTTCACGCGGCGACCAATCTCGAACCAGCCTATATCTTGATGCCCTGCCGGGCCGATGCCCTGGCGCTGGGTATGCTAGCGGCCCTGGGGTGGCGGAATCCGGCGTTCCGGAGATGGCTGTCTGAGCATACAGGCGCGGTGTACAGTTTGTTTGCACTCTTGTTAGCCGGAGTGCTCCTGTTGTCCCGATACTCGCCGGACCAGCATGATTTGACCATGGTGTCTTTCGGCTACACGTGGATTGCGTTGTTTTACCTTTCGGCGCTCCTGCTGGCTCTCTCCCGGCCAACCGGCCCAGTGGCCTCGTTGACTCGGATGGGCTGGCTCCGCGAACTTGGAACTGTCTCCTATTGTATGTATCTCATCCACCAGACCGTGAACCTACTGCTCCAGATTCTCTTCGAACCATCGGCTCTGGGAACCGGGAACTGGAAATCGTTGGCCACCTCCGTGTCTGCAGGTTTGGTCACGTACGGCCTCGCACGACTCTCCTGGACGTATTTCGAAGGGCCCTTGCAACGGCGCGGTCACGCGTTCAAGTACTAAACCAGAATTTTTGTGAGGTGAGCGAGGGGAAGGGCGAGTTTCGCCCGCGATGCCAAGCGCGCCCTGGAGCGGAGAGCCGCAGGAGGATGCACTCGCCTACTCAAACTGACTTCAGTGGCCTTCCCAGCCCACACAACCGGCGCATGGTAGCCACTTTTTCGGGCCATGGCTTGGTCACAAAGTGAGTAAACCGTCGGGCAGCTTGCAACACGGGAACCCACCGAGTCTTCCAAGGATCATAGTCAGCGGGCCGCTCAAACATAGGCTCCAGGTACGGGGAAGAAAACTCAGACCTGGAAGCGACAAGCATGGTTCGCCGGCTCTTTTGCTCCAAGGAATGTAGGAAGTCCACATTGTCGGGGAGGCGCGTGAAGCGATAGACGCGCGCAAACCCCGCCCGGTACAGCATTTTGACCAGGCACGATTCCGAGGGATAGAAGGCGATGTGACGCAAACCTTGGTCTTCCGTGGGCCCTTCTTCTCGCAAATAAAGAACGGGCAGCTCATCCCACGTGCACATGCTCTCGACAACCATGATTTTTGAGGTCATTTTGGAGAGATTGCAAATGGCCCGAAATGGATTCTCCAGGTGGTAGAGCAGGCCGAGGCAAAACACCAAGTCCGCGGAACCCCATTCTGTGATGGCGGGATTTTCGACGTCCGCCAGCCCGATTTCCAAGCCCGGGACTCGGCGACCCGCCTCTGCGACGTTATCCTCGCGCCCATCGAACGCGCGGGTTTGGAAACCTAACTCCACCAGGAGTTCCGAATAATGCCCCACGCCGCACCCGGCGTCCCACGCCGTTTGCAACCCGAGTTGCTGTTTCCACGCCGCCACAATTTCCCGCAGCAGCTTCAGCTTTGCCGCATCGAGCGCGCGATAGTGCGGCATGTCAAACACACGTTCTGGTGACATCCGGAACCCCCTTCTCATTTTCAATCGAAAACTCGCAGGGCACGTTGAGCAAGCCGTTCCATTCGTCTCTCGGATGTTGAAAGACTTCCGTGGCGATGTTCATCTCCGGCAAGCAGTCCCAAAGTTCAAGAAGCTCTTTGTCTTCCCAGAGGCTCACTTGCCAGGCGTACGCGCCTGGGCGTAGCGGAAGCATGGGAAAGGTATAGGTAAAAGAGTGCACACCAGGGTCGAGACAAACATCGTCTTTGGCCCAAGCCCAGATCAACTGGCGATCCATGTTGAACAAGGCCACCCCATGGTGGCCGCGGCGGAGTTCCTGGTTCACTTTCACCGCAAAGCGGACCGTTACTGGACCAAGCGACGTCAACAGGTGTGGGGTCTCGGCCTGGGGCTCCAAGATCTCCCAACTTAGAAATCGCGCCTTTTCACCGCGGTCGATATCTCCAGAGCTTGCCACCGAACTCATCGCCGCCTCGTAAGCGCCAGCAACTTCCCCCGTAGGACCCGTCTGCCGGATGGCGCCGCCGTCCATCCAGATTGCTTTCTCGCACAGCCGGCGGATTTGGTTCATCTGGTGGCTGACAAAGACGATGGTGCGCCCCGCGTGGGCCACCTCGCCCATTTTCCCCAAGCACTTTTTCTGGAAGGCCAAGTCGCCGACGGCGAGCACTTCGTCCACCAGCAGAATTTGCGGCTCGAAGTGCGCAGCAACAGCAAAGGCCAATCGCATCTGCATGCCAGAGCTGTAGTGCTTGAGGGGCGTGTCGATGAAATCGCCGACCTCGGCGAATGCCACAATTTCGTCAAATTTGCGATCGATTTCCTTTTTGCCCATGCCGAGG
>Ga0187846_10000308_pt1 | contig 29301 bp, 30 predicted proteins | sample TC_taG_FD_161473 | JGI IMG/M metagenome (GOLD analysis project Ga0187846, IMG submission 161473) | Biofilm microbial communities from the roof of an iron ore cave, State of Minas Gerais, Brazil - TC_06 Biofilm (v2) | ecosystem: Environmental > Terrestrial > Deep subsurface > Cave > Wall biofilm... | reverse complement strand
ATTGACACTGTAGAGGCCAGAGGTTCGAGACCTCTCGCGCCCACCATCGCAAAGCCTTATCCGATAAAGGATTGAGGCTATTTCGTCCGCCTCGATCTCATCACCAGGTGCACACTCAAGTGCACACTGTCGATCCAAGATTTTCCGCTTATCCGGCACGTCTCGGTCGCGGACGACCTCGAAAACACGGGCGATTGCGGCACTGGCCGCGAACTTTGGTCCCTGAGCACAACACCTGTAATGTAGGCCCAGCCGGTGCGGCCGGCAAGCCCACGCTCGCCCTGGCACATCTGGGCTGCTTCCGCCGCCGAGGCGCGCGGTTGGCCCATCCACTGGTACGATGCGAAAAAGGTGCTAGGTTCGGCGAGCCAGGTGTTGCACGTTGAGAACTTCGACGCTCACTTTCGCTTTTGTCAGGCGTGTCGGACCGGAACGCGAGCGCGACGCGGAGACGCGGCCATTATCCGCCCTGTTGACGATCAGCTTCAACGAACCAGCCGGAATTTGGCATACACGTAGGGATAATCCGCTCGATACCAGTTTCGCAGGCTGCGCCTTACCAGCTCGCATGCTGTGGTCGGCGATGCGCCTTTCAACACGAAATGCGCCCCATCGAAGAAGTCGGCTGAGTAGCCTGGATACGACTTCATGCGTTTGAAACCAAGCAGTGGACCGAAGACCGTAGACGTCCACTCCCAGCCGTTGCCGACAAGATCTTCGATACCCCACGCACTCGCGCCAGCCGGATAAGTGCCGACAACGGTTGGGTCAAAACGCTCGAAACCGAAGTTGCCGTGCTCCGATGAAGGCGACGCGTTTCCCCACGGGTGCGTCCGCTCGTAGCCTTCCGGCGTTCCGAATGCTGCGCGATGAAACTCGGGTTCCGTCATGAGCCGCCCCCCGCGCCAGTCAGCATACGCCTTCGCCTGCTTTAGCGATACGTAGACTGGCCACGCTGGCGGAAGCGGAATTTCCGAGAACATCGTGCGTCGCATCCACACACCACCGCGTCTAATCCAAGAGGACGGTGATTCGCCGCCTGCTTGCTCAACAAAGTCGAGATACTGCTCCTGCGTGACGCTGTACTTGTCGATTTCAAACGCCGGCACGTTCACATCAAGCTCGCGGAATTCGTTATCCCAGCCGAACTCGACGCGCTCGGGCAACGCACCGATCGTAGCGCGACCGGCGGGTATTTGAATGCGCTGCGGCACCGGCGGCGATCCGCCCGGCTGCGGTAAGGCGAAGCCTGCGGGCCGAAGCTTGTCGGCCAGTGCCACGCGATGCAGCATATAGAGCAGCGTTTCATGGTGCATCGGCTCATGCTCTAAGATCGCGTTGATCGCTTCTTTGACGTGCGGCTTCAACAACGACGGATCCGCGTCGGCTTTGCTCAGGATGTCTAGCACCGCCGCGTCCCAGCGCGACGCGAGCGCCTGCACTTCAGCGCGGTCCGGCCACATTTCCGGTGCACTCTCTTGCGCCTCTTTCGCGCTCGCGGGATCAATTCCGCGGTAGAACAGTAGTTCTAAGCGATCATCAATCGGCGCGACCCCGAGCGCATCTTTTGCAAGCGTGATGAAACTGAAAGCCGGAATGTGGCCCTCATAGAACCGTATCGGATGCCGCAAAGGTATTGGGCGCGACAGGTATGCCGTAGGCGAAACCATATCGAAGATCTGCGCCGATCGCCGGCGATTTGAATTGAAGCGGTCGACGAAGCTCGATCGCTTGGTGGTAATCGTCATGCAGTCCGTGTTAGTTACCATCGTCCTTGAAGCATTGGTGAAAGCATCAGCGCTCAGTATCCAGCGACCGCAACGATCGCGTCTGCGTACGCATGCGGTGCCTCCTGCGGCACATCGTGACCGATGCCGTTGAGAATTCGGTGCGAATACTTGCCGGTGAACTTCCCCCTGAATGCGGAGCCGCTCGCGTTCGACGTTTTGGGGGCCCGCATCGTTAGCGCATTCGCAGGCCATCCCTGCGCGACCGTGCGTTCGATTTTCGGCGTTAAGAGTGCCGCTCATCGTCACGCACGGGCGGCGATAATGGTCCGAGCCGCGGCCTTTTCTTTGGCCCATGCCACCCACACAGCGCCTTGTGGCGGTCGCCGCCCATGTTTCCAACCTAAGAGTAGTCCACTTCTAGTTCGAAACGTCACCATGAAAACTCCCCATGTTCTTTGGAGGTTGTTATGACTCTGGAGCTTTGGAACACGCTCGCCACCTTTGGCACGTTCGCCGTTATTGCGGCCACTGCCATTTCCGCGCTCGTTCAGTTGCGTCACCTGCGCGCGGGCAATCAAGTCAACGCAATGATCAGCATCGGTAATCAGTTTGACGATCGGACATTTCGAAAGGCCCTTCAACTCGCGCTTCCCAATATCAACTCGGCTGTCGACGAGGAAGCGTTTCGGAGTTATGATCTCGCTGTAGGCCGACGTACCCAGCTCCCACCTGTGTCGCAGGATGTCATAAACCTGCGGCGTGCGGCGCTGCTCGTTGGCAACTTCTATGAAGAGCTCGGTATCTTGGTCAAGAACGGCGCCATTGACAAGGATCTCGTGCTGGATCGTTGGTCTGCGAACACAAGGGGATCGTGGCATCGCATGGCACGATACGTGTCGTGGATTCGCAAAGCTCAAGATTCCATCTCGATATGGGAGAACTTCGAGTATCTCACTGTGCTGTCAGAGGATTGGCTCAATGAGCACCCTGGGGGTGTGTATCCACAAGGCGTGAGGCGGCTAAAGCTGCCAGAAACTCCGCCAATTCCCGAGGCCGCAGCGACCGCGTGATCCATCGAAATATTCGGGCCAAAATGCGCGCAACGGAAGGAGGGCGCTGTGACGAACCAACTGCGTAAGTACGAGGCGCGGGCCGCCTCGACAGACGTTTTCGGCAGGGTGATGTGCACGGTGCGAGACCGGCACTTCATCATCGATGGGCCGAAGCACAACGGCTGCCCAGGCGAAGAGGTAACGCCGGCTGAGATGTTCTTGTCCGCGGTGGCTTCCTGCGGAGTCGAGTTGGTCCAAGTGCTGGCCAAGGACGCGTCAATACCGCTGCGAGGCATTGAAGTCGAGATCAACGGGTCCATGGACCGCTCAAAACCGGTGCGGCCGGATGTAACGCTGTTCAATTCTGTGCAGCTCCGTTTTCAAATGAAAGGCGTCTCGGACAAGCAGGCGAGGCAACTGGTCGAAAGCTTCAAAGGCAGCTGACCGCTGTACGGAACGGTCGCGGTCGCGACGCCGAATGTTCTGGTCGACTACGCTGTCCAGAATTGGCTAGGCAAACACACGGCGTGAGTAGCACGCAGGTCCATTTGGTTGACGGAACCTATGAATTGTTCCGCCATTTCTTCGCCGTGCCGTCTGCGGCAGACACAGGCGGCCAGGAGGTCGGGGCCGTGCGCGGTGTCCTAGCCTCGGTCTTATCCATGATCGAGCGCGGTGCGACACACATCGGCGTCGCAACGGACCACGTCGTGGAGTCTTTCCGCAACTACCTCTATCGCGGATACAAGACCGGCGAAGGTGTGCCCCCCGAGTTGCTCTCTCAGTTCACAATCCTGGAAGAAGCACTTGAAGCAATGGGTGTCGTGGTGTGGCCGATGGTCTACTACGAGGCGGATGATGCGTTAGCCTCAGCCGCGCTGAAGGCTGCGCGTGACAAGCGTGTGAGCCGCGTGCTCATCTGTACGCCTGACAAGGATCTCAGCCAGTGCGTCTCAGGCACGCGTGTCGTGCAATTGGATCGGCGACGCGATATCGTGCGCGACGAAGCCGCCGTGATCGCCAAGTTCGGGGTGGCACCACCATCGATTCCGGACTATCTTGCGTTGGTCGGCGATAGTGCCGACGGATTCCCCGGAGTGACTGGTTGGGGAGCGAAGGCCGCCGCCACCACATTGTCGCGATACCGCCGTCTTGAAACGATCCCAAAAGACTGGCGCACGTGGCACCCCTCTATCGCTAGGGCGCGTTCGCTTTCCGCCGCGCTGTTCGGCTCATGGAGCGACGCACTGCTGTTTCGGACCCTTGCAACCCTACGATTGGATGTGCCGGTTTTCCGTACGGTTGAGGATCTTCAGTGGAAGGAACCACGGTCTGACTTCGGCCAGTTCTCCCGTCGACTCAGACAACCGGACCTGATGCGCCGCGCTACGTTGGCGGCCTCGAGCGCATCGGGGAACTACAAGGCGCACCAAGACCGTGAGCGTCGCGGCCGCAGCTAGCGTTTCGCGATAGGCGTAGCGAACGCCCCGACCGTCCCACCCGGAGCCCGTCTTTCGTGGCTCCGCTTGTCTCGTCTGCGGAGGTCGTCATGTCGCTCGAATTGGTCAACACCTTCGGAACTCTCCTCACGGTCACCATCATCGCGGCGACCGCCATCGCTGCGATGGTGCAGCTGCGCCACCTGCGCGCGGGCAATCAGATCAACGCGATGCTCAGCATCAGCAACCAGTTTGACGCGAAGGAATTTCGTGACGCTTTGACCCTCGTTCAACACACGTTGGATGCAGCGCTGGAAGATCCGGCGTATCGCGAGTACCTAACCGCACGTAATCGTCGCACGCCTTTGCCAGCCGTGTCGGAAGAGTATCGAGAGCTTGCGGATGCCACCCGCCTAGTCGGCAACACCTATGAAGAACTCGGCATTCTCGTCAAGAATGGAATCGTCGAACACGATTTGTTCCTGGATCGCTACGCCTGGGTCATCACACAGGTGTGGAATCGCATGACTCGGGCTACTGCGTTTACGCGTGCAACGACTGGTAACGATGCGATTTGGGAGAATTTCGAATATCTGACAGTGCTATCACAAGACAGCCTCGGTCGCGGCAGCACATACCCAGAAGGCGTCAGACGACTTCAACTCGAGAACCCTTGGCCGGTGCCGCCGATGGGAGCAACGGCTTGAGTTGCCTGCGAGTACTCTCGTTCCTTTGCGCGTTTCAGGCGTGAGAGCGAGTCCGCCGGGCCCAGCTCGTGTATTTCAATAGTGGCGGCGTCGGCCCGCTTGCCGTAGACAATTTCATATCATACGCTCTTTTCAAGGATGCGGCTCACACCACGGACTGGGGCGCGCTGCAACGGCTCGGCCATTACAGGATTCACTGGGAACGGGATGGTGCAGCACCAACCGGTCTATGGAGCACTGTTTGCGACGAGCGCAGTACCAGCAGGTGTCTACACAGATACGGTGATGGTCATAGTTACATTCTGACTAGCTGGTGCCCGGGAAGGCGCCCCAGTGCGCCTTCCTGGATCGCTCACATCTATGCCGCAAGCGTTGCGGCATTTTCTTTCGGGTCTGCCGCTGGGGCACTGATGGGAACTGAGCCTTTTCATCGCAAAACGTAGAGCCGTCGGATACGCGTGAGCGTGTCCTTTCTTGTCTTGCGCCCGTTTTGGCGTTTGCGCCAATCGGCAAGACAGCATTGAAGAGGGGTCAACCATGAAGAAACTATTCATCATTCTTGCCGTGCTCGCAACCATCGCGCCCCCCGCGACCGCGCGGGCCGGTACATCGACGGGTACGTTGGGCGTCCAGATGACGCTTGCCGGTACCTGCGCTGTTCAGAACACGACATTGAACTTCGGGTTGCAGGTAAACACTTTTGCTGCGATCTCCGGCATTGGCAGCGTGGACGTCATATGCTCGTCGGGCACATCCTATTCGGTCGATCTCGACGGTGGTCTACACCAAACCGCAAACATTCGGCGGATGTACTTCAATAGCGGTGGCGCCGGGCCGCTGGCGGTCGACAACTTCTACGGCTACAATCTTTACAAGGATGCCGCCCACACTTCGGTTTGGGGGTCTTGTTGCAGTGGGTCAGCCATTACGGGATTCACAGGCAACGGAATGGTGCAGCACCAACCCGTCTATGGCTCGACATACACCGTGTCGGGTTTTTCGGTTCCGGGCATCTACACTGATACCGTGACCGTCACAGTCACATTCTGACAAACTAACACCTGGAGCCTTTGAATGCCGCAAGCGCGCTTGCGGCATTCTCCTTACGGTCCCCCGGCGAAGGCGCCTGATGGGAATCGCGCCCGTTCATCACAAAACGTAGAGCCGTCGGATGCGCGTGAGCGTGTCCTTTCTTGTCTTTCGCCCGATTGGCGTTTACGCCAATCCGCGAGACTGCCTTTGAAGAAGGTCAAACATGAAGAGATTACTTGTGCTTCTCGGCGTGCTCGTAACTTTCGCGATTCCCGCGATTGCGGGGGCCGGTACCTCGACTGGTACTTTAGGTGTGCAACTCACGCTAGCCGGGCTTTGCGGCGTGCAGAACACGACGTTGGACTTCGGGCTGCAAGTGTACAACGGCGCGCCGATCTTAGCGGTCGGCAGCGTGGACGTGATCTGTTCGCCCGGCAACACCTACGCCGTCGATCTGGATGGCGGCCTGCACCTGCAATCATCGAGTCGACGCCTGGATTTCAATAGCGGTGGCGCCGGCCCGCTTGCGGTAGACAACTTCATTCCATACAACCTTTACAAGGACGCCGCCCACACGATGCCCTGGGGCGCGTGCTGCAGCGGCACAAGCATCACAGGATTCACGGGGAACGGGATGGTGCAACGCCAACCGGTCTATGGAGCCGCGTCTATCCCGACCCCCTCGGCACCGGAATACCAGCAGGTGTCTACACAGATACGGTGATGGTCACCGTTACATTCTGACAAGCTGGCGACAATACGCTCCGCATAATTCACCCGAAGGTTGCGGATAGCTCGTGAACGAGTTGTAGTCGACGTGGGCAAGCGCCATATAATGGCGTAGTTTTTTTTGAAACGCGTCCAATCCAGGTCCTGGAAAACGCACCCCGGAGCAGAACGCCTCCGCTCGCGCCATGCCGATTTCGGTATCTGCGACTTCGAAACTGAGCTCTGTAAACTGGGCCGTCCCGTTCTCCAATGCGTCGATGGTGTACCAGCTTTGCGCGTAGTGCTCGAATGCATGTGTCGCATCGTCACACGACACGCCCGAGTAATTCGTCGAGTAACCCCATGACAAAACTGCGGATACTCTCTTCGCGGTTTTCCATAACTCGTCGGCCCGCTCGCGGGAACCGCTCTGGAGCGCAGCGTCGTACGTCGCGAGATCACTCATCAAACTCTTTGAATAGAACTCCAGCCCGCCGCAAACGTCATCGCCTAATGCGCGATATTGGCAATTGATGATAAGAAAGGCTGTAAGCGCCACGATTCCGGCCAAATAACTAGAAACAGATAGGAATCGATTTACTTTCCTCATACGCATCTCGCTCGACCTAATCCATATATCGGATCAGAAGGTCGAGACCTCAGTGAATGAGTGGGAAAATGCTGAGACTGTGATGGTTACGCGTTCAATTCACCTGCGCATGGCGTACGGCCAGGAACGGCGCTCGTTCCTCCCAAAGTAAGGATACTTGTGAGCGTGTGGCTTTATGTCGGTCGCCCATTTGGCGTTACGCCGAATGGCAAAACCGGCGCAAGAAGGGGTCAAACGTGAAGAAGTTACTTATGATTCTCGGCGTGCTTGCCGCGATCGCCGCTCCCACAATCGCGCAAGCTGGTACGACGACGGGCACCTTAAACGTCCAATTGACGCTAGCTGGAACCTGTGGCGTGCAAAACACGACATTGGATTTTGGACTGTACGTGAACAACGCCCCACCGCTCTTCGCGGTCGGCAGCGTGGACGTCATCTGTTCGGCCAGCACGACCTACGATGTCGATCTCGACGGTGGCTTGCACCTGCTATCATCGGGTCGACGCTTGTATTTCAATAGCGGCGGCGCTGGCCCGCTAGCGGTAGACAACTTCATTCCATACTCCCTGACCAAGGATGCCAGCCATACTACTACGTGGGGCACCTGCTGCAGCGGCACGGCCATCACGGGATTCATGGGGAACGGGATGATGCAACGCCAACCGGTCTATGGAGAAGTGTTTCCGACGGGCGCAGGAACACCACCAGGCGTCTACACCGATACCGTAATGATCATAGTCACGTTCTGACCTCTTAGCGCCTCGGGAAGGTCGCCGTGACGGCGCCTTCCCGTCGCTCGATTCGTCGCCGATGCCGCAGTTTGATCGACTTGTTCGAATCGCGATCTGTTCGGCTGTTGTGATTTTGGCTGCGCGGCCGGCATGTTCGCTCGCCGACGGACTGCAAATAACGCCGCTCGGAGCGACGCTCTCTGCGTCCAACGCCACGTCGGCCTTCTCACTCAACAACGGTACGGGTTCGCCGGCGCTTATGCAGCTGCACCTCAAGCGCTGGACCCAGGTTGAAGGCAAGGACCAATACGATGACAGCGATGACGTTTTGGCGGCACCGCCGATTTTCAATCTGCCCCAAGGCGCTACGCAGGTTATCAGAGTCGGATTGCGCCGTCCAACACCTGACCCGCATGAACGTGCTTACCGCCTCATCATCGCGCAGGTGCCGGCTAAAACCCCTGGGGTCAAGGGAGTCAGCTTCGCGGTTGCGCTGAGCGTGCCGATCTTCGTGCAATTGGAAAACGCGATGCATGGACCAAGTCTTCAGTGGAGCGCTGGTATTATCAAAGGCGACGAGATCCGTGTGCGCGTCGACAATGCGGGCGACGCCCATGCTCATATCGCGCGCATGATCGTCTACAACGACATCGGACGCACTCAAGCGCTCTACCAGGGATCGCCGGGCGTGTACGTCCTCCCCGGCCAATGGCGTAGCTGGCAGATCAAGCTCGCGCGACCGCCGACTGAAAATGCGATCGCCATCGACACAGTTCTCGATACCGGGGCCACGCTGACCGGGGTCGCGCAGGTGAAATAAGCATGGCCCGAGGCGCTGCGTGGGCGTATGCGCTGGCTGCTGCGCTGCTCGCGCTGGCGCCAATCCCCTCTCGTGCCGGTGACGACGCAGCGCCCGCGACCATCTACTCGGTGCGCGTCAATGGCACTGCGGTGAGCGAGGGTACGATCGTCCTCGTCGATCCGGACGGCACGGTGCTCGTCCGTCTCGACGACCTACGCTCCTGGCGAGTGATCCCGCCGCGCGGCCGCACCACGATCCGCGACGGTGCCGAATATCTGCCCATCACCTCGATCCCAACCTGGTACATCGCGGTGGATCAAGCGAAGCTCACGCTCGACATCACGGTGCCGGTGGCAGATCTGATCACCACGAACATCAGCCTGCAGCCGGCGCCAGTAACTGCTGAGGCTCACGCCGGAGCTTTCCTCGACTACGACTTCCATCAACACGTGCAAGCGGGAAGCGCTTCTACCTTCGGCGCCCTTTGGCAGTTCGGCGTCTCCGGCGCTGGGAGCGTCGTGCAGACGAGTTTCGCCAACACGGCCGCCGCCGGCCGGGTATCCACGATCTGGCTTGACACCACGTTGCAGCACGATTACGTCAACCGCCGAGCCTCGCTGCGCCTCGGCGACGCGATCACCGGCATCAGCGCGTTTGGCGGCGGGGTTCATTTCTCCGGTGCGCAGTATGCGACGAACTTCAGCACCGACCCATACTTCGTGACGTTCCCGACGCCGAGCATCGCCGGCTCAGCGAGCTTGCCGTCCTTGGTTGACCTGTACGTGAACAACGCGCTCGCGGCGAGCCAAGACGTCACCGCCGGTCCGGTCAAATTCACGCAATTGCCGGTGGTCAACGGTGCTGGTCAGGTCCAACTCGTCGTCACTGACGTGCTTGGCCGGCGCCAAGTCGTCACTGAGCCCTACTACGCGAGCCCGATTCTCCTCAAGCGCGGACTTTCGGACTACTCGTACGAGGCAGGCTTTGAACGCATCAACTATGGCGTAACGTCATACGATTATGGTTCGAAGATCTTCGCAGGAACCGAGCGGCTCGGTCTCAGCGACAGCATAACGGGCGAGGCCCACGCAGAGTACACCAAGGGAACAAGCGTGTACTCGCTTGGCACCGATCTCGCGCTCGGTAACGCGGGCGTGGTGAGCGCCGCCGGCGCGCTGAGCCAGTCCCCTGTGGGCCCCGGTTCAGGCTGGATTCTCGGCTACGACTACTCCGGCGGGCGAGTCGGTTTCGGCGGCCGCGTGCAGCGCAACAGCAATGGTTTTCGCGAGATCAGCTTCATTGGCCAGCTCGCGCCGACAAGACAACTAGAGCAAGCCCGGCTGAATTTCCCGATCGGACGGTCCAGCATCGCTGCTTCATATACGGGAATCGCAACGAAGGTTTCGTCGACCAGAATCGGCACGGCGAGTTTGTCGCGGCCGATCGGACGCTCAAGCTTTTTCGTCCAGGCTCTCAAGCAGTTCGGCACCGGAGTGCCTCTTCTCGTATCGGCCTTCCTCGTGGTGTCGGTCGACACAAGGCATTCGGTGACGGCCAGCGCACAGGACCAAGGCGGCGCGCGATCATTGCGCCTCGGCATCGAACAAGGTTTGCCGGCGTCGACGATCGGCACGGCCTACCATCTGGAAGCGCAGGCGGGCGCCACGCGCGCGTACGACGCGAGTATCACGGTCCAGGGTCAGTCTGGGGCCCTTACCGTCAGCACCACCGACTTGGGCGGCGGCGTATCGTATGACGCCGACGCGTCGGGCGCGATCGCGGTCCTCGACCGGCACGCGTTCATCATGCGGCAAATCAACGCCAGCTACGGCCTTGCCGAGCTGCCCGGGTATCCAGATGTGCGCGTGTACGTGAACAACTACGAGGCTGGACGGACGAACCGGTACGGCGTCGTGGGACTTCCGACGTTGCTACCGTACGAGTCCAATACGGTCGCTGTTGAACCCCATGATCTGCCGGTCACCGCAAACATACAGAACGCCAAGACCACCGCCGTGCCTTACTTCAGGAGCCCCAGCATCGTCCGATTCGCGACGCAGCCGCCCGGTGGTGCTTTGGTCACGGTCGTGGATGCGAGCGGAAATCCGCTGCCCGCGGGCGCCGTTCTTCGGCTGGAAGCTGGTCCGGGAGAATGGCCCATTGCAGACAACGGCAGAGCCTACCTCACCGGCACGCCCGGCACCGAACTCCATTTCGTGGTCACGATCGGCGCCGCGACTTGCCGGCTGATCGTCAAACTACCGCAAGACTTGAGTCAGATCCCAGATCTCGGCACCACGGTCTGCCGCTAGTGTGGAGACGGAGGCAGGTTAGGGAATGGCGCGGGGTTGTAAGGCGTTGGAAAAGTCTGCGGCGGCGGCAGCAGCGTGTTGCCGGCTTCGTCTCCCCAATGTTCGATCACATCTTGCTGCGCTTGCGATTCCGTTGATTCCAGCGTGAGGCTGCGCGCCTTGCGCTGCTGACCGTTCGCAGCTCGCTCCAACGATTGCGGGCTACCACGTGTATAAAGGTAGAGAAATGTGGCCTTAACGGGGACCTCGATGGTCGCCCGGAAGTGGCGCGCGTCGATGCGGTCCATGCGCACCGCCGTCGGCGTCCAGCTCGTTTCGCTCGTGCTCATGTAGACTTGGTCGGACGTCAGCGTCGTCGAGGGGACGAACACGGTAAACGATACCTTCGCAAATTGCGCTTCCAAACGCGCGCCGCCGGCTGAGGTCAGCGGAACTGTGACCTGCGAGAAGAGCGGCCCCTTGACCGGCGTAGTGATAGCGACGGTTGAGAGCGCGAGTTGCGACACGGTTCCGTCGGCTTCCACGACGAGTTCCGCGAAGACGCCGGGCGCGGGTTTCAGCGAACCAGGCTGGCCAGTTTTTGCATCGACGATCTTGATGTCTGGCGCAACGCGGTAACTTGCGCCGCTCGTCAGGATGACGTAGCCCTTTTCATAGTCGAGGATCTCGCCGGTGATGACGCTTTGCCCCTGGGCGTCTGCAGCAAGCAGCCCGACCCAGACCAGCACGAGGATCGCAGCCCGAAACGTTCTCATGGGAGGAACTGAACCTGGACGTTGTTCCACGTGTTTCCGAAATAGTTGAAATAGTACGTGACCTGAGCGTTGATGGACAGACTTCTATTCACCCGGATGCGCGCCGCGACGGGAAGATCATACGGCGGCTGCCCCAGATAATTAGCAACAGGGTTGACGCCGAGGACGGTCTTTTGGACCGGTGTGAAGACAGCCGGAGATGGTGACGGAAAATCGTGATGATTGCTGCCGGAGACCGACAACGCAAAGAACGGATTGATCGAGTACGCCGCGCCGAGGGTCAACGTCCGAAAGGTTGCAAATCCCTCGAACGCGGCGTAGCCAGGATCTCCAGGCGGCACGATCACGGGATAGGCCTGCCGCTGCGCGTTGCCATAGACGTCTTTGACGTTATCGATGTCGTAGGCTAGGGATACCGAGCCGGCGCGAACTGGTTGGGTCAAGGTCGCTCCCGTCGTTACTTGGTCGACGTGGTGCGGGAGGGAGTTCCACTGGCGCTGTTCGCTCGCTTCCACGACCAGATACGCGCTGTTCATATCGCGGCTGCTGAAGGCAAGTCTTGGCGTGAATAGCGCGACCGCTGCATATGGGCTCCAAATCGTCGCGTACGTGACGCCGCCGAATTGCTGCAACCCGTCACCGTTGTAATTGTAGCCGTAACCGCCGCGCACGTCCGCCTCTAGTCCAGGCACGACGTGAAAACTGGAACTGTTCAGGCCGAGCTGTACAGATGCGGGATGCGAAGGACCAAATCTGATCGGGCTGCCATAAGCGCTCGGGAACGGCGGAGCCGCCAAGAGATAGCTATTCCCGAACCGGTAGTTGAGCTGCAGATACGCGGCATGCAGCGACTGGGTGAGTTGAACGTAGTTGAAATGGGCAGACGACATCGGAAGGGACGATCCGCTCGGATACGCGTTGGAGAGCGTCGACGCCTGGCCTCCGAACGTTTGCGACGGCGCATCCGCGACGACTGCGCTGACGAATTTCGACGTTTGGTTGAACGGGAAAACAGAAAAATCGCCCCAGCCTTTTTGCCATATCACGTTTTGTTCGAAGCCGACGCCGAACTTAGTGGTCGACGCGTAATTGAGCGCGATAGCGCTTGTCGCGTTCGTGTTGCCGGTGAACTTGACTTTCGCGCCGGCGTTTGCAGCGGCCAGCGTCGTTTGAGCGAGGTTCGGATCGTTGCTGAAGTTGATGTACAACCCCGGGAACGGAACGTAGAGGCGGGTCCCTCCGATCGGAGCAACGCGACACGCGCCGAAGCGCATGAACGATCGCGTGCCGACCGTCACGCGCTTGGCCAAGATGATGGGCGTGAACGTGGCGAAATCCGGCAGAGCGAACGCATCCGCCGGCTGTTCTCCTCCGATCTCGGGATTATCAAAGCCGTTCCCGCTATACGTCCATCGCTCCGGCGCTGGAGTTAGCGCCATGAAGTACGTTCGATCGTCGTCGAAAAACTCAGAAAAGGCAGCGCCTTCGTGCGACGCTCCGTGAGCCGTGAGGCGGACCCCGCCGGCTACGAGAAGCCTGTTCGCGCGAAGATCCATGACGAGCGATTGGCCCGTGACAACCGTCTTGTTGCCGAAATCAACGCGGACGTTGCCGTCTGCCTTTATCGAAAACCGGTCGTAGTAGTAGGCGACGTTGTCAGCGCTCAGCCGTAGAATGGTCGTTGCCGAGGCCGGCGCCGCGGCTACGTCCATACAAGCCGCGACCGCGCATAGCGCGCACAAAGCACGACATAGTTCGTTCGGAAGACGCGCCACGCGGGGGCCTTCGCGGCGGATGAGGCAATTTCCAGGCCGCGCGCAGGAGGGTTGCCGACCGGCAACCCTCGGGTCCTTTGCGCACAGGAGCTCGGACCTTCAGAAATGCGGCGCTGATCCGCACCGCCTTTTTTCTACTTAGATCCGACTAACCTATTTTTATCACTTGACAGGTTAGTAAACCTACGTTAGACTGACGCCATCTTCTTCCCACCTCTGAAAGGCAATAGAGAATGGCCACAACGATGACCCCGCGCGGAATTTTCCCGGATTACGAGCTGCCAGATCAAGACGGCGTCCTGCAAAAACTCAGCGCGCTGCAGGGCGACGACCCGATGGTGGTCGTCCTGTCACGCGGCGTCTTTTGCCCAAAGGACCAGCTCCAGATGCAGCGGTTGGTCGAACTGCAGGAATCAATGGACGTCGGTTACGCCTCGATGGTGACGATCGCGACAGACCCGCCTGAGACGCTGCGCGCCTGGCGTCAAGAGATCGGCGCGACGTGGCCATTCCTGTCCGACGTCGACCGGCGACTCGCGCGCGACCTCGACATCGTCGAGTACACGGACCCGTACCACAATCCGATGATCCCGCACACGCTCGTGCTCGCACCCGGTTTGCGCATCCATCGCGTCTATTTGGGCTATTGGTTCTGGGGCAGACCAACCAACGACGAACTGCACCAAGACTTGCGTGAGGTCTCCCGCGCTGTGCGCCCGGACTGGGACCCGACAAGAGCAGAATTGCGTGCGGACTGGAACGAGGAGCGACAGCGTCATTACCCGACACACCACCAGCACGCCACGTGAGCGGTACACCCGTCCATGACAGCGGAAAGGGGCGCGTCGTTTCCGTCAACGTCTCGCTAGCGCTGACCGTCGAGAGCCCCGGCGGTCCCGTTACGACGGGTATCTTCAAGCAATCGGTCGCCGGCAAGATACCGCTGCGCGGCGTCAATCTGCTCGGCGACGAGCAGGCGGATCGGTCCGTCCATGGTGGTCCCGATCGCGCGGTCTATGCATACGCCGCCGAGGATTATGAATGGTGGCGCGAAGTCTTGCGCCGTCCGCTCTCTCCCGGAAGATTTGGCGAGAACCTCACGGTAAGCGGCATCGATGTGAGCGGCGCCTTGATCGGCGAGCGATGGCGCGTCGGTTCTGCAATCCTGCAAGTCGCAGCGCCACGCATACCGTGTTACAAACTCGCACTCGCTCTTGGGGATCCACACTTCACAAAGACGTTCGCACAGGCACTCCGGCCCGGCTCGTACATGTCTGTCGTGGCGGAAGGCGAGATCGCAGCCGGTGATGCGGTTGAAATCGTGTCTCGGCCAGCGCACGGCCTCACCGTGGCGAAAATGGCACGGATCTTCCTGTTCGAGCGTTCGCGGCTTCGCGAGATGCTCGTCGCGCCGGAGCTGCCCATCTCGTGGCGTGACTGGGTCGTCGAGCAGGTGGCCACCTGATGGCTGATGGGCCCGGCCTCAAGAGGCCGGGACTACGACAGGTCGGCAATAATCTAGCGATTGACCTCGTCAACACGCGCGTCGCGCTCGACTCGCCGAGCGGTTCGCTGCGCAACGCCGATAACGTGTTGGCGTTCCTGCTAGAAAACAGTGCGCTCGCCCGAAGCCAGGCGATCGCCGCCCGCAAGGGGCTGCGCGATGCCGGCGCCCGGAGACGCTTCTTGCAAGAAACGATCGCTCTCCGGAACGCCATCGCGGGGATCTTGGAAAAGATCGCGGCCGCACGACAGGCAGCTCGAACTGACGTCGCTGTCGTCAACGCCGTTTTGAAATCTGACAGCGGCTATGAAGAGCTACGCCGGAGCGACGGCGCGCGGTACGCGTTGACCTTCCATCGGTCGCACGCGGGCGTCATGCAGGGCCTTGCTCCGATCGCACGCGCCGCAGCTGAGCTGCTTGCCGAAGGGCGTCCGCCGGTGCGGAAGTGCGCCAACGCGGAATGCATACGCTGGTTCTACGATACCTCGCGTACGAAACGCCGAAGGTGGTGCGAGATGGCGATCTGCGGCAATCGCGCGAAGGTGTCAGCCTTTCAACGGCGTCAGCGCCCTGCGCGCAGGTCCTAATTATCCTCGTCTTGGAACTTCGCGTACCAATGCGACCCGTCGCAGAACGGCTTGTTCTTCGACTGCCCGCATCGGCACAATGCGTAGTGTTCGCGCGAGGCGCCGGCGTTGAGCGGTTCGCCTTCCAACTCGATTCCGCCGCGGACGTAGTAGCTTGCGTTGTGCGCCACGTAGATCTCCGCTTCGCGCTGTTCGCCGGGATAGGTCTCGCCATTCCGGATGAAGCTCAATGCTCCTGACGGGCACTGGCGCACGACCGCCTCGATCTCATCGGCCGTGCCTCCCTCGGCCGTGACGAACGGTTCGCCCCCGGAGTGGAAGACTTTGGGCAAACGTTCGCTGCAATTCCCGAAGTGGCAGCACGTGCCGCGATTGTCGAGCACGGTGATGTCCTTGGTTTCATACCGGTCTAGGCGATCAGGCGTCCGATTCGGATCCTTGGCGCTCACGAATCCGATGCGCGCATGCGTTCCGTCGCAGTACGGCTTGAGGTTGGAACCGCCGCAGCGGCACAGCGCCACGATCGGCCGGACGTTCAAGGTCTCGCCCTTGGAGTTCGTCAGTTTGCGCAGATTCCGGATGATGTATGGTCCGTTGATCTCCGGCCAGACCGTCGTGCGCGCGCTGCGCTCGTCGGCCTCGCTGCGTATCGCCATCGCGAACTGCGCCGGAATGAACGGCGTCAGATGTTCGGCGACCGATTCGAGCGCCGCAGCCGCTTCTTGCACCTCCGGCGGCACGCCGGCCTCATCGGTGAGTCGCGTCAGCCGCATTGCGAGATCGTAGAGACGCTCGAGGAAGAACACCCACGCCGCGCGCTTGTGTGCAAGCAGATGGACGTTGCCGGTGAAGCCGAAGCCCGGCCCGGCGTTCTTGCCGGGATATTCCGGGCCGGCGGGCGTTTTCGCCAATGCTTCCCCAAGCGGCCGAAGTCCGGAGGCCATGATGCGCAGCGTTCCGCGCGCGAGGAGCCGCATCTCGTCTTCGGTCTCGTCGCCGCGCGCGAAGAAGCGCAAGAGCATCATCAACATCACCGCGTACGCGCTGTTGAACAAGCCCGAGAGCTCTTGCCCGATCGGATCTGTGATTCTGTTCGTACCAGGCACCGGCGCGATGCCGCGCGAGGTCGGATTGCTCACCAATGGACGCACGGGGTCGAATGTCCGGCCCTGGTTCCGAGCTTGCTCGAGAAGGCTCGCGTACTCTTGCCGAATCGAGTCGAAAACGGCGAAGTGTGCATCCGGGTGGTCGTTGGTCGGCGACTCTCCCTGCTCGATGATCATCTCAATCGCCTTGACCGCGGATGCGACGTCGGTGACTTGGATGAGCTCTTTGGGAAAATCGAGGTACGTCGGGTTCGCCTGCGATGCCGGGTCGCCGATGAAGAGCCGCTCGGGCGGAATGCAGCGAAACGCCGACTCGACTTTATGGTAGAACTCGCCGACCGTGCGGAAGTCAATGTCGAACGGCTCGATGGTGTTCTGAATCCGAATGTTCTCCGCTCGATCGACGTCCGGCGCCACCCGCTTGCGAATCTCCTCGTACTGCGCCATTCGCTCAGGCGAGAGGACCCCAGCCTCGGGCATTTCGTAGCAGACGAGGCGCTCGATTAGATCCTGCGAGAACGGCTCGAGCGTTATCTTGATCCCAAACGGGAACGCTGACGCGGGCAGCGGGAAGTTCGATCTGGCGAAATGCGGCGCCCCACCCACGGCCGTGAGGAGATTGGAAACCTGGCCGAGATGGAGCATTTCCTCGACGGCGACGCCCGCGAGCTTGCGCTTCCAGGTGCGGACTGTGGCAAGTTCGTCTTCCGTCACGCCGCCCTCACGCAGATCGGTCTTCAGCGAGTATCCCGCGTACAGGTAGACGCACGCCAAGTCGTGCTCGAGCTCGGACGCTCGAGTGAGCAGGTAGAGCAGCTCTTCGCGAGTTTCGACAGGCGAGATATGGGGGCGCGCACGAGGCCGGGCAATCGTCTTACTCACCGGTAGCTTCCTTTAGAAGGTAGATGCCCAGATAGATGCGCTCGACGAACTTTTGGTCCTCTATTTCGCGATGGCTTCTTCGGCCGTTTCGCGGCAGCAGGCGATGTTTTCGCCGTTCCGCTCTTCTGTTTCAGCGATGACGTAATAGGTCTCCCAACGCCGGCCATCCGGGTCGGTGGCCCAGACTTTGTCTTGCGTGGCATAGCAGCAGGTCTCGCCAGTCTCGATGTCCACGGGCAAACCGGCGCCTTTCAGCCGCTCGATCGCGCTGCTCACAAGGTCCGGTGAGTCGACAGCAATGCCGTAGTGGGCGTCGCCGGAAGCCCTTGCCCCGGGATCGGGCGTGAGGGACAGCTCGAGGCCCGGATTGTCGTTGAGAAAGAGAGCGTAGTCTGCGAATTGTTTGGCGGGTTCACAATTCAGCAGGACGCGATAAAACGCAACGCTTGCGGCGAGATCACGCGTGCCGAAGCTCAGATGGGTCTTCATGCGGCGATCCTCCTGGGGAAGACGGTCTCAAGGGCCGCCTCAACGCGTTGGCTGACGTCGTCTGCCAGTCGGTAGTACACCCACGTGCCGCGCCGCTCGCACCTGACGAGTCCGGCGTCGCGCAAGACGCCGAGGTGATGCGAAACGGCCGGCTGCTTGAGGGGAAACGCGTCGGTGAAATCGCAGACGCAGACCTCGTGTTTCGAGCGGCTCAGCGTCGCGACGATGCGCAGCCGATAGGGATCGGCTAATGCTTTGAAAAGGTTGGCTTCCTCAGTACGGACACGCTTGTCGACCTTAGCCGGCGGGCACGCGCGTTGCATCGACATGATTCGATATAATAGCGCCTATATTGACGAATGTCAATAGAATGAACATGCCGGCGCATCCTCTGACGACCCGATCCTTAAGAGGACTGCCTGCGCGATGCAGGAATGGCTCGGGTCCAGATTTTGATCTCCGCGCGAAACTGAGACCTTTCCTGATCATGTCGGGAGGATCATCATGAGCTCTGACACACCCAAGTCAAACTCCGGCCGCACGGTCGTCTTGATTCACGGTCTCTTCTTGAGTCACTCAAGCTGGGACAAATGGATCGATCGCTACACGCGTCGCGGCTGTAAGGCGCTTGCGCTCCCATGGCCTGGCCTCGAGGGCAGCGTCGAGGAATTGCGCAGCGATCCGACGCCGCTGACGAAGCTCAGTTTACAAACGGTTCTCGACCACTTGGAGGGCGCCGTCCGCAAGCTCGATTCGAAAGCGATCATCATGGGCCACTCGTTCGGCGGTTTGTTCGCGCAGCTCTTAGCGTACCGCGGATGCGGCTCAGCAATCGTTGGGGTCGATCCGACTGCTCCGGCAGGCGTGCTCGAGCTGCCCTTCTCCACGCTGAAAGCATCGGCTCCGGTGCTCGCCAACCCGCTCAACGTCGACAAGGCCACGATGCTCACCGAGGACCAATTCCATTACGCGTTCACCAACACCATCTCCCACGACAAAGCGAAAGAACTGTACGACGGCTACGCGATTCCCTGTGCGAACCGCGTGCTGTTCGAGGGCGCGTTTGAGAACTTCGCCCCGCATTCGCCTGCTCGGGTTGACGTCAAGAAAGAGCGCGCGCCAATACTCATCATCGCAGGCGGCGAGGATCACCTCGTCACCCCCAGCTATGCGAAGGCTACGTTCGAACTTATCAGCAAGTCGCCGTCAATCACGGCGTTCAAGGAGTTCCCAGGTCGGCCGCATTTCACCGGCGCAGTCGACGGTTGGGAGCAAGTCGCCGATTACGCGCTCGACTGGGCGCTCAACCCGGTTGTGACCGCTCCCGCAACCGTTGCTTGAAGGCGAAATCTTGCTATCGGTGGAGCGCGTTCTAAGCACGCCCCACCACAGGTAGCTGAGCCACTCGTTCGGCGGGCTGTTCGCGCAGAGGCTCGCCGAACGAGGCTTGCGCTCGCCTGGCGTCGCAATTCCACTGGCCAAACGCCATGAACGTCAAGCAGCGCGGAAGCGTTCATCTTGTCCTATTTGGGGTCGTCATCATGGCGATCTTCTCGCTGTCTGGCACCGAGGCGCGCGCCCAAGATCTCGAACCGCGAGCGTACTCCGCTGCTCCGGTCGGCACGAACTTCTTAGTCTTGAACTACTCGCGCTCGAACGGCGGCACCGGGGTCGATCCGTCAATCCAGATTCAGGACCTCCAAGCTACCATCGATGTCGGGAAGCTCGGCTATTCGCACACGTTCAACCTGGCCGGCCACATGGCGAGCTATGCGATGTTGTTGCCGGTCGCTCGGGGATTTATCAGCGGAAACCTCAACGGGCAGAGCACGCAAGTCACGCGGTCGGGACCGGGCGATTTCGCCGCCCGTGTGGTTGTGAACCTTATCGGTTGTCCTGCGCTCACGCCCGCGCAATTCGCACGGCGCAAACCCGCGACAGTGCTCGGGGTGAGCTTGATCCTGACAGCGCCAACCGGCGCGTACGACCCGGCGCATTTTTTCAATGTCGGCACGAATCGGTGGTCGTTCAGACCAGAAGTCGGAGTGGAGCACCCAATCGGCAAGTGGTTCGTCGACGCGGCCACTGGGGTCTGGCTTTACACCGACAATCACGATTTCTTCCACGGCAATGTCTTAAGCCAGAACCCGATCCCGGAGCTCCAGGTGCACACCGGTTATAATTTCAGACCTGGGCAATGGTTGGCTGCGGATGCGAACTACTACGGCGGGGGGAGGACTGTCCTCAACGGCGCGCCGACCAGCGTTACGTTCGCGAACTCGCGGTACGGCCTCACCTTTTCGGAGCCGTTCGGCCAAGGGTTCGCGGCGAAACTAGCGTGGTCGAAGTGGTTGGGCGGAACCTTCCGCAACAAGTACAATACGTTCGAGCTTGCTTTCCAATACCGCTGGTTCGACCGCTGAACGCGCCCTAGACCTTGAACGTATATCCGATCGCGGGACCTCCGAAGTTGATATTGTGAAGCAACCCCTGAGTTCCCATATCGTAGTAGAGGTTGCGATACACCGCCTGGATCTTTTGCCCATGGTCGGCGGCATAGCCGAAGCCGCCGATGCCCTGCCATGTCAGGTGCGCCTCGCCAGTTCCAACGTCCACGTAGTACGGCACAAACCAATGGCGACCGAGGTCGACTTTGCCTTTCGCTCCGACAATGGCATCCCACAAACTTGCGCTTTGGAAATGTGTGCCTGACAGGTCGAGCACGCCGAGCGGACCCGTTACGGCCCACGTCAGGCGTATCGGCACGTACGCGTAACGTCCGCCGGCTAGCGCATCCGCGCTAAAACGTGGAGTCTCAACGCCGTGAAACGTCGCGCCAAGCGTCCATATCGTCGACGTTAATCTGGCGTTCATGTTGGCGTTGATCGGAACCGTCACGATGCCGCCGGGGCCGCTAATGCCTGACACGCCCGCATTCGATATGCCGAGATTCATGTAGATGAGATCGGTGTACAAACCCCAGTAGCGATTATGCGTTTCTCCATAGCCCATGAACGTCGACGCGAGCTTCGGTACGTACTGACTCGGGGTGAGGGTTACCCCAAGAGATGGGGCGGCCGGTCCAGCACCGCCGCCGCCACCGCCACCGCCGCTCGCGGGTATGTTGAAGTTGAGCAGACCCTTGATCGTCGGACCCCACACATACAGCGTGAACGATCCCTGCCATTCTTGCTGCGGGTTTTGATCGGCGAGCGCAGGGCATGCGAGCAAAATAACCCCAGCGGTGATCGCTCCGAAGAGCATCGAGAGCGCCAAGGTTCGAACGGCGTTAAGGCCTGGTCTCGTACCGAGTGCAGGACGATTCACCATCGCTAACCCCCTGTCCAGAAACGTTTATCCTACTCGCGTTCGTAACGAATTGATTGTCGCCAGGCGGACACTGTGCGGCGCAGCTTCGGATTTAGCCTGCTGGAACGGCGAAAAACCCCATCTCATCTTGCCTAGGGTTTTTTCCGGGACCGGTGTAACCCCCAAAACATGCCAGATGCCATGAAGTCCTTGTTCGTGAACCCTCCGAGTTTTGAAGGCTTTGACGGCGGAGCGGGTTCGCGTTATCAAGCGCGCCGGGAAGTGCGTTCTTTTTGGTATCCGACCTGGCTTGCACAGCCGGCGGCAATGGTGCCCGGCAGCCGGCTGGTCGACGCGCCCCCGGACGGACTCACGGTCGACCAGGTGGCGCCGCTCGCGAAAGACTACGAACTCGTGGTGTTGCACACCAGCGCTCCATCATTTGCCAACGACGCCAAGTTCGCGGCGAGACTGAAGACCGAGAACCCGAATGTCATGGTCGGCATGGTCGGCGCGTACGTCGGCGTGCTGCCGATCCCGTCCATGAACTCGGCGCCCGCGGTCGACTGGATGGCAGTCGGCGAGTTCGACTACACGTGCGCCGATGTCGCTTCCCGCAAACCGCTGCGCGAAGTGCTCGGCATCGCCTACCGCGACAACGGCTCCGTCGCGTTTACGCCGCCGCGGCCGAAGGTCGAAGACATGAACGCGCTGCCCAGCGTGCTTGGCGTCTACCGGCGCGATCTCACGATCGAGAACTACTTCAACGGCTATCTCGACCACCCGTATCTGTCGCTCTACACCGGGCGCGGGTGCCGCTCCAAGTGCACCTTCTGCCTCTGGCCGCAGACGATCGGCGGGCATCTCTATCGCGTGCGCAGCGTCGACAGCGTCGAAGCCGAGATGACGCGGGCGAAACAACTCTTCCCGGAGGTGCGCGAATTCTTCTTCGATGACGACACGCTCACCGATGACCTGCCTCGCGTCGAGGAGATCGCGCGGCGCATGGGACGCTTGGGTTTGACGTGGTCCTGCAACGCCAAGGCGATCGTGCCGCGCAAGACGCTCGAGATCCTCAAGGAGAATGGGCTGCATTTGCTACTCGTCGGTTATGAGTCCGGCAACCAGCAGATCCTCAACAACATCAAGAAGGGCGTGCGGCTGGATATCGCGCGGCGGTTCTCACGCGACGCGAAGGAATTGGGCATCAAGATCCACGGCACGTTCATCGTCGGGCTGCCGGGTGAGACCCCTGAAACGGTGCAGCAGACCATTCGTTTCGCATGCGAAGTCGAGCCCGAAACGATTCAGGTCTCGCTCGCTGCACCCTATCCGGGCACGGAGCTCTATCGCCTCGCCCAAGAGCAGGGCTGGCTCAAGATGGAGACCGGCGAACTGGTCGATTCCCACGGCATCCAAAACGCGACGCTCGAGTATCCGAACTTCACGTCGACGATGATGTTCAAGTCAGTGGATGAGTTCTACCGGGCGTTTTATTTCCGGCCGCGCAAGATGATTTCGCTGCTCGGCGGGATGATCCGCGACCCGCGCGTGATGCGGCGGCGGTTGCGCGAAGGCAAGGAGTTCTTCAAGTTCTTGCGGGAGCGCGATCGCACCACGCTGACGGGAAAACCTCACGAGGTAGCTCAAGTTTCGACGGCCTGAGGTCGGTCTGTGCCGCCTCAAGACCAGGTCAGGGTGATCACGCCGGCGACGATCAGCGCGGCTGCCCACACGATGTCGACATTGAACCACACCCGGTGCAACAGCGCCAGACCGAAGTATCGGTAAAAGAGCCACGCGATCGCTCCGGCGACGACCAGCATCGAAATCGTATGAACCAGAGCTACTCCGCCTGCGAGCGCAAGGCCGCTGCCGACTTGCCCGACGCTCGTCATGTGAGCCGCATGAGGACGTCCGTCCATCAGATTGCCGCGCATCCCGTCCATCACGGCGTGAGGAGCTGAGGCAGCGCCTAAGTATACGGGCACGAGCATGAGCGCGGCGCCGTGCGCCGTCGCCATGACGAACGACCACAGCGTCAGATTCGCTGCTCCGATGCGGGCTAGCACGCGCGGATGGCGGCGCACGATCAGACGATAGACGCCGAACGCGATGATGGCCACGCCCGCAATCGTGCGCACATAGACGAAGGCCGATGCAAGCGCCGCGATCGCGGCGAGGGGCAGCAGCACGAGCGCCATCGCAAGCAGGTGCCCCAGCGCGATCGGCGGCAGCGCCACGAACACGCCGCGCACGCGGCGCTCGAACATGCCGTTCGCCACCGCAAAAAGCCAACCCATGCTCGGGTTGGCTCCATGAAATGCGCCGAGCGCCACGACGGCGGTCCAGATCGACGAGGATCCTACCACCGCCGTCGCAGTGCTGCGGTTGTGTTACCGTCTACGCAGACGGGAAGCAGAACGACTCAGTCGAACAGTCGCCGCCCTCGAGCCGCACTTGATGCGCACGGTAACCGTCTTCGAATTGCACGAAGAGACGCTGGTCAAGATCAATCCCGCCGCCGGGTTTTGATTTTGCCATTGCGACCCAACCCGCCATGCCGTCGGGATAGAAGATCGGATCCCATGGTGCGTACAGCGAGTTGGAGAAGTAGATGCGCTTGCCGTCGCGGCTGATTTCGACCATCTGAGGCCCGCCTTGCGCCCGGTTCCCCGAGGGATGCGGCGTGCGCCGCGCGATTCCGCCGATGCGAACCGTGCCCGTGTGGTTCGGGGCATGCGGATCGCTGACGTCGTATTGCCGCAGCTCGCCGAGTCCCCAGCACGAGACGTAAAGGTACTTGTCGTCCATGGACAGATCGATGTCGCTGACCAGCGGCGGCACCGCGCCGAATTGCTTCAGCGCGGGTGGCAACAGGTCAGGAGCGGCAGGTTCCGGCGGAATCTCGATGATCTTCTTGGCTTCAAACTTGCCGTTTGGCCGATGCCATAACCAGACGGAAGACGCCAGGTTGGTCGTGTCGATGACAACGCCCACGAAACCGTACACTCTCGTGGGCTCGTGCGCCGGCCGAAGCTCCAGCACCATCTGATGGTTCTCGCCGATGTCGATAACTTGTTTGTGCGTGCGAGTCTGCAGATCCCAGATGTGAAGGCAATGGCCGTATTCGTGGCGCAGCAGCGCATCGAGCTGCAACCCGTTTTCGACTAACGGCGGCTTGGCCCACTCGCTCGATATGCCGATGTTTTCGTTCCTGTGCCACCAAAAATCATAGCCGAGCTGCTGTGGGCCGTGATCTTTCTCCCACGGTCCGATGATGTCGAAGCTCTCGCAATCCAGGAGGACGACGCCCGCCGGCCCCGTGTTGCCGTCCTTGCCGCTGCCGCCGACAGTGGTCACGAAGACGCCTTCGGGCCCACAGTGCACGGTGTGAAGCCGAGAGTAGCCGGTCTTGCGCATCACCTCGTCGGGCTCGATGACTTTCACGAGTTTCGCTTCGCCAGGCGCGTTCTTGACGTCGATGACGTGGATGCGCGAGGATTTGAGGCCAGGAACGATGAGATAACGCCGTTCGACGAACGGATGGCCGGCGAGCGGGCAGAGCATGGAGCTACACGCGTTCCATCCGAAGTGGTGGAGTTCGTCGCCCGCGTTGGGAAGGTCGAGTTTGTTGACGACCATGCCGTAGGTCTGCGAGCCGGGATCAAGATCGACGGTCTGTAACGCGTCCGGTTTGCCGTCCGTGCGCAACGTCGCGACAAACCCGAAGTGTTCAGGCGGCGCTTCCATTGCGAGGCGCGGTGAGGGATAAAACGTAGGATCGGTTCGCATCGTTGTGGCCATGAATGCTCACCTCCTGACGATGGCGAACGGAGCGAAGAGAGACGCGCTACGTTCGTGGCGCGATGCGCGGGTTACTTCTGGCGGAACAGGCGTTTGGCGCTCGCCGGTCCCGACTTACCGGCGCCGTTTGAAGAACTGAACCGCGCGTTCGTGCTCGAGCGCAGCCGCGCGTGAGTTGAACGTGCCGAGGTTCTTGCGGCGGCCCGTTTTCGGATCGATCTTGTGCGAATAGAGCCGGTACTTGCCCGACGGCAATTTTCGTATCATTATATTTGTGCTGCCGTTCTCAAGAGGCCGGCACTACGGGTTAGCGGGCGAGGAAACCGCCGTCCACGGCCAGGACGTGGCCGGTGACGTAGCTCGAAGCATCGCTTGCTAAGAACAACAGCGGGCCGTCAAGTTCGTGCGGCAGGCCCGGGCGCCCTAGCGGCGTCATCCTCGAAATAGCTTCCAACGCCTTGGGGCTGGCGAAGATCTCAGCCGTCAGTTCGCTTTCGAAATACGCCGGCGCAAGTGCGTTCACGCGCACGCCGCGCGCCGCCCATTCGAGCGCGAGCTGTCGGGTGAGGTTCACGAGGCCGCCCTTGCTAGCCGCATACCCCGGTAAGGGCCGCAAGCCGCCGCCCACGAGTCCGAGCACCGACGCGATGTTGATGATGGAGCCGCTGCCTTGTCGTAGCATCGCGCGGCCGGCGCGTTGTGCGACCGAAAAGGCGGCGATCAAATTGAGCGTGACGACTTCGCGGAACGATTCGAGCGGCTCTTCTGCAGCCGCGTGTGGATCTGCAGTGCCCGCTGCATTGACCAGGATGTCGATCTTGCCATAGCGGTCCACCGTTTTCCCCACGAGCGTTTCGACGTCGCTCTCCTTGGTCACGTCGCATTGAACAGGCAGCGAATCGCGCAGCTCGCGCGCGAGCTTTTCAAGCCGGTCTGCGCGACGGGCGGCGAGCGCGACCTTCGCGCCGGCTGCCGTCAGCACACCCGCGAAGCGCCGGCCCACGCCGCTTGACGCCCCGGTGACGATCGCAACCCGGTCGTCGAGCCGGAAAAGCCGCGCGGCGTCTTCCACTGGGAAGCGCGTTGCGCGAGTCACTGGCGAGCCTTAGAGTCTACGAAGCGCGCAGATCGGGATAATCGCGCTTGGTGTTATCGTACGCCGCTTCGAGCAGCAGCGGGTTGAGCAGATAGGTGGGGTTCAGCCGCCGCGGCCGGCGCACGGCTTTGACGAAGCCCTTCATTTCGAGCTTCTTGAGCGCGAGTTTCACGCGATGTTCGGACAACTTCAGCGCGCGTGCGAATTCGGTATGGCCGGGGTAGGCGTCACACGTCGACGTCCTGATGGTTCCGAGCAGCCACAGCTTCTCGAGCACGCGCTTTTCGCACGGCGTCAACAGATCGGTGCCGCGGAGCGACGTGAAGAACGAATCCCATAAGCGGCTGCAAAACTGTTCAGCCAGATGGTGGCGATCCATACGCTCCTCCCGAACTCCCCCGAACGCCGGGCAAAGGTCGAATCGAACAGATGTTTGTCGCTCGCGCGTTCGATTCCTCCAAGGTGCGCCGAGTGATGAGGGCCACAGGCCGTGCCGATGGAAGACAGGGAGGGGAGGACATACGTTCGATGGCTCACGCGATTTGGAATGGCTCAATCAACTTCGGACTGGTCACGATTCCGGTCAAACTTTTCGTAGCCGTGCGCGAAAACGAACTGCATTTCAACATGCTCCATAAGAAAGACAAGGGGCGCATCAATTTCCAGCGCACGTGCAGCGTCGACGGCAAGAAAGTCGAGTGGAACGACATCGTCAAGGGCTACGAAGTCGACAAAGGCGAGTACGTCATCATCACCGATGAGGACATCAAGTCGGTCGCGCCTGAAGCAACTCAGTCGATCGACATCACCGAGTTCGTGGACCTTTCCGAGATCAATCCCATCCTCTTCGACAAGCCGTACTACCTCGAGCCTGAGAAGAAAGGCCGGCACGCCTACGCGCTGCTGCGCGACTCCCTCGCCCAAGCGAACAAGGTCGGCATCGCGCGCGTCGTGATCCGCACCAAAGAGTACCTGGCGGCGCTCAAGCCAAACGGCGACGCGCTGGTGCTCAAACTCATGCACTTCCCGGACGAGATCGTCGACGCGGGTGATTTCGACTTTCCGGCTTCTAAGGAAAAGGCATCGGCGGGCGAGATGAAGGCCGCGAAGATGCTCATCGACACGATGTCGGGCAAGTTCGAGCCTCAATCGTATCGCGATTCGTACCGCGACCAGATGATGTCCATGATCGAGGATCGTGCCAAAGGCAAACCCGTCAAGGCCAAAGCGGCGGTCAAAGCCAAGCCGGCGACCGAGGTCGTCAATCTCATGGACGTTCTTCAGGAGAGCTTGCGACAAGGTGGGAAGAAGCGGCCCGCGCTCGCGGACGGCAAAACCGGCAACGGCAAGGTGACCGCGAAGAAGCGCCGCGCGGTCAAGGTCTAGTTCGGATCTGATCGGGGAAAAAGCTCCGGATTTCTCGCTGCCGGACCAGCACGGTCGGCTTTACTCGTTGTCGCAATATCGCGGCCGTAGCCGGGTCGTGCTCATCTTCTACGTCTATGACAACACGTTCGGTTGAAGCCGGCAGCTTGGCGCCGTGCGCGACAATCCCGCCCGCTACGAGCAAAGTAACGTCGTTGTTTTCGGCGTGAATGGCGGCAGCGCGCGAACCCATCGCAGTTTTGCGGAACGCCAGCACTTGCCTTTGCCGCTGCTCGTGGACCGGGGCCTGGTGGTCGCGCGGCGATACGGTGCCGTTCTGAGATTGGGTCTTGTGAAGCTCGTCAAGCGCACCGTGGTGGGCATCGAGAGCGACGGCCGAATCGTTTTCTATCAGCGCGGCACGCCGAGCACGGATGAGATTCTCGCCGCGTTCCCGTAGAGTAGCGGTCGAGTCTAGTTAGGAGGACGATGTGATCGGTATAGATCCGAAGGTTCTTTCGTGCTGCCTCATCGCGGCCGTGCTCATCGGCGTGACCGGATCCAGCGTTGCCCTCGCGAGCCTGGGCACCACGACCGGCACGATGCGCATCAACTCAATGGCTCTTCCGTCGTCCGTTGCCACGGGCATGAGCGCGCGACGGACGGGTCCCAAGACCGTGCATCTCATCTGGATGCACAGCGGCGCCAATCCAAAGGGCTTCTATCTCTTCCACGTCGCATCAGCGACGACGCCGCCGGCGGACTTTCTCAAGGGCGGCTGGTCCAACGATCTGATCGTCGAGGGGACCGCGCGCCAGGCGGATCTCAACGTCTCCCCGGCCGCGAAGCCGCAACACAACTACTATTTGATCTGCATCGCCGGCACCGGGACGTCATACGCTTGCTCCGACGTCGTCGTCGAACAGCCAAGCATGACCGCACCGGCGCCGATGGTTCCGATCCCGCATTAACGATCATGGCGGCCTCAAGAGGCCGCCACTACATTCGTCGTGACTCGAGCTTCGCTCGAGTGCTACGTCAGGGGATCGTGACCTGGTAACTCATGTTGCCCTGGATGGGTGCGGCGTTTCCACTGGGATTGGGCGTCGGCAGCGGTGCGGCCATCACCCATTTGAGAGTTTGGCCGGTTTGCGTAAACGCGGCGCCGATCGCAACGACGGGACTCGCGCAACACGTGAACGTCTGTGACGCCGCCACATAGGCTTGCGGTAACTGCAAGACATCTTGGAAGGTCGGACCGACGCCGCCCGTCCCCGCTGGGAAGCCGCCGATGTTCCGGAAGTAAATCGTGAACGTCAAAATGTCTTTGGGGAACGGCCCGTAGTTCACCGTGCCGTTAACCCCCGGCAGGTTGCCGGGGTCGGGCGTCGGGGTGATGATCGTCGGAGTCGTCGTCGGGCCGGGCGTCGGACCGAGCGTCGAGATGCGCGTGATGCGTTTGATGAGCTGGACGTTGGGCGGCGGAAAATCGAAATCTTGACG
>Ga0187846_10000307_pt1 | contig 29328 bp, 26 predicted proteins | sample TC_taG_FD_161473 | JGI IMG/M metagenome (GOLD analysis project Ga0187846, IMG submission 161473) | Biofilm microbial communities from the roof of an iron ore cave, State of Minas Gerais, Brazil - TC_06 Biofilm (v2) | ecosystem: Environmental > Terrestrial > Deep subsurface > Cave > Wall biofilm... | reverse complement strand
GCTGTGCAACCGGCGCAGGTAACCCGCGACGAGCTTGCTGAAGAGGCCGAGCCCGTAGTGGCGGCTGTAGTCGCTGAAGCGGGTGTGGAACTCGGATACGACCGGCACGTCGAGCTGCCGCGCGGCGGCGATCGCCGAGCCCCCGAGCGGGCCCTCTGTCACAACTTGCACCACGTCGGGCCGGTCGGTGCGCCAGGCTTGAAGTAGCGCGCGCTTGGCCGGCAGCCCCATGCGCAGCCCTCGATACCGCGGCAGCGGCACGCCCGGCCGCAGCATGGTTTCCAGACCGGCGGCGCGAGCGGGCGCAGCGGGTTGATCGTGCTCGCCCTGGCGCGGGCGCACGAGCTGGATCGAATGCTCGCGCGCGCGGAGACCCGCCACCATCGCGCCGATCGTGCGCGCGACGCCGTTCACCTCGGGCGGGTAGGTTTCGGTGACGACCGCGATCCGCAGCCGCCGGCTGCCGGTTTCGTTCAGCACGCCGTCCAATGTGCGGCCGCGCGATGACGCGCTGATGAACGACGTTTGAAGTTTCGGTTACAAGACCCGGATCTTCAAGGATTATCGGCCAGGACCAGGACCCAGACCGCGGCCACGTTCGCGAGGCTCAGGAACACCGCCGCGCTGCCGATGTCCTTCGCGCGCTTGGCGAGCCGGTGCTGGTCGAACGAGACGCGGTCGACCGCGGCCTCGATCGCCGAGTTCAGCAACTCGACAATCAGCACCAGCACGACGCTCGCCACCATCAGCGCCTTCCCCAGGCCGCTCACCTTGAGCAGGAGCGCGATCGGGATCAGCACCGCCGCGAGCAGCACCTCCTGGCGAAACGCCTCTTCGTGACGGAATGCCGAGGTGAAGCCGTGCAGCGAGTAGCCCACCGCGCGCCACAGCCGTTGCGCCCCGGTCTTGCCCTTGAACGGGCTTTCTTCCATCCCTAGGCCTCCGCGAGAAACCACTCCCAAAAGCGCGCGCAATTTAGCACGCGAGCGGGAATCCCTCGCGCCGTGTCATCAAGATTTCACGCCGGCGTCGCATCGTTGTCATCGCCCCGATCGTCCGGCCGCGGCCCGCGCCGGGAGTTGAGCGTCCAATGCGGCGCGAATCGCGCGCGCGCGGCGCGCTCAGCGCGCGCGGCTAACGGGGCACCCCTGGCCGGGGTCTAGAGCGCAGGCGCCTAGGCGAGGCGGTGGTCCGCGAGTTGCACGAGCAGCTCTTCCTGCGCGCTGTGGGGGGATTTCGCGGGCTGGCGCCGCGTGTACGAGCCGTCGGGGTTCATCTCCCAGGCTTGCACGTTGTCGGCGAGGTATGGATTCAAGCCTTCCTTGATCACGCGCAGTTTCAGCTTCTTGTCGAGCACCGGAAAGCACAGCTCGATGCGGCGGAAGAAGTTTCGATCCATCCAGTCGGCGCTCGACAGATAGACATCGTCCTGGCCGTCGTTGCGGAAGTGGAACGCGCGGTGATGCTCGAGGAACCGGCCGACGATCGAGCGCACCTTGATGTTCTCCGACAGCCCCTCGATCCCGGGCCGCAGCGCGCACACGCCGCGCACGACGAGGTCGATCTTGACCCCCGCCCGCGAGGCGTCGTACAGCGCCTCGATCGTGTCGGGCTCGAGGAGCGCGTTCATCTTCGCGACGATGCGCCCCTGCTTGCCTTCGCGCGCGAGCCGCGCCTCGTCGCGGATCGCCTGCACGATGCGCTGATGCAGCGTGAACGGCGACTGCCAGAGATGGTGCAGCGTGCCGGCCTTGCCGAGGCTGGTGAGCTGGTTGAACACCTGGTTCACGTCGGCGCAAATCTGCTCGTCGCAGGTGAACAGACTGAAGTCGGTATACGAGCCGCCGGTGCGCGGATGGTAGTTCCCGGTGCCGAGGTGGACGTAGCGCCGCAGCGCACCGTCCTCGCGCCGCACCGCCATCAGCATTTTGGCGTGCGTCTTGTAGCCGACGACGCCGAACACGACGTGCGCGCCGGCTTCCTCCAGCCGCTCCGCCCAGTTGATGTTGGCTTCTTCGTCGAACCGCGCCTTCAGCTCCACCACGGCAGTGACTTCCTTGCCGTTGCGCGCGGCCTCGATGAGGGCTTCCATCAGCACCGAGTCGGTGCCGGTGCGGTAGACGGTTTGCTTGATCGCCACCACCTGCGGGTCTTCGGCCGCTTCCTGCAGAAAGCGCACGATCGGCACGAACGACTGGTACGGATGGTGCAGCAGGATGTCGCTCGCGCGGATTGCCTCGATCATGTTGACGCGCCTCGCGAGCTCGGCCGGGAAGCCGGGGCGAAACGGCGGGTACAGGAGATCCGCGCGGTCGACCTCGCTCGGCACCTGCATCAGGCGCACCAGGTTCACCGGCCCGTTCACCTGATAGAGGTCGGCCGGGCCGAGGTTGAACTGCTGCAGCAGGAACTCGGCCATCGCCGGCGAGCAATCGTCGGCGATCTCGAGCCGCACCGCGTCGCCGAAATGCCGCTGCGGCAGCTCGCCCTGCAGCGCGTGCCGCAGGTCCTTCACGTCCTCCTCGTCGACGAAGAGATCGCTGTTGCGGGTGACCCGGAACTGGTAGCAGCCGAGCACGTGCATCCCGGCGAAGAGCTCCGGCACGTGCTCGTGCAGGATGGAGGTGAGGAACACGAACGAGGTGCGGTGCCCGTTCGAGAGCTCCGGCGGCAGCTTGATGATCCGCGGCAGGATGCGCGGGGCTTGCACGATCGCGACCCGCGCGTCGCGGCCGAACGCGTCGCGCCCCTCGAGCTCGACGGCGAAGTTGAGGCTCTTGTTGAACACGCGCGGGAACGGATGCGCCGGATCCAGACCGATCGGCGTGAGCACCGGCATCATCTCGCGGAAGAAATAGTCGCGCACCCACGCGCGCTGCGTCTCGGTGAACTCGCTCTGCGGCAGAAACTTGATGCCCTCGCGCTCGAGGCCGGGCAGGATCGTCTCGTTGAGGAGCTGGTACTGGCGCGCGACGATCTCGTGCGCGGCACGGCTGATCGCCTGGAACACCTCGCGCGGGGTCATGCCGTCGGGCCCGGTGCCCGGGATGTTCATCTTGAGCTGTTCCTTGACCCCCGAGACCCGGATCTCGAAGAACTCGTCCAGGTTCGACGACACGATGCACAGGAACTTGAGGCGCTCGAGGAGCGGGACGCTCGCCTCTTCGGCCTGCGCGAGCACGCGCCGCTGGAACTCGAGGATGCCGAGCTCGCGGTTGAGGAAATGGCTCTGGACGTGCTGGGGCGCGGCGGTCTTGACTGCCATGTGCGAACGCAAGTTACGGACCGTTCTTTGCACGACTATTGCGCCACGATGGACCGGTCGCGCGGTGACCCGTCACCTGGCAGCTGAGCGGGAGCTTCGATAAGGAAAACAGCTAGTTAGAGTTCTCGTATCGCAGTGTAGGGAACGCTTCCCCCCGCTCGCACCGCCTCTCCCGGGGGTGCGATTTCGGGTGGGGACTGCACGCCATGCATCGCGCCTCGCGCCGTGCGTGAGCCCGGCGCGTCGGCACGGCGCTCACCTGGCCACCGGCACCGCTCGCGCTGGTCGCGGCGTCGCGACGGCTCGCACAGGCGTAATCGTTAAGTGCACAGTGTAAACCGTTTGCGCCGCCCGCTGGGCGCCGGGCGGCGCGCGTTTTCACCGCTTGCAACGTTTCTCCATCGCTTTCAGCGGGTTAGCTCGGCGCCTCGGGCGCGAAGCCGGAGCGCTAGCCGCCCGCGTACACGTTACTGTCATGTTCGCTCTCTACACTTGGTAGGCTTTGGGGGCAGCGCTGGAGCGCACGCGGAAGACACTCGGACACACTCGAAGAACACACTCAGAACACACTCGGCGCATGCAGCCGGTCGCGCACACCTCCAAGATTTTCGACGTCGAGCTCGAGCGGGTGCGCTCGCAGGTGCTCGAGATGGGCGGCATCGTCGAGCACCAGATCCGCTATGCGATCGAAGCCTTGCGCACCGCCGACCTCGGTCTGGTCGACCGGGTGATCGAGGGCGAGCTGCGGGTGAACCAGCTCGAGCGCGAAATCGACGAGTCGTGCACCCAGGTGATCGCGCGCCGCTCCCCCGCCGCCGGCGACCTGCGCTTTCTGATGATGGTCTACAAGACGCTCACCGATCTGGAGCGCGTCGGCGATGAAGCGAAGAAGATCGCGCTGATCGCGCGCGGGCCGCACGTGCACGACCGCTTCGTCGCCGGCTACCCGAAGGTGAGGCTCATGTCGGCCACCGTGATCGACATGCTGCGCCGGGCGCTGGACGGCCTCGGGCGGCTCGAGGCGCAGGACGTGCCGGACGTGGTACGCCAGGACCAGGAGGTCAACGACGCGTTCAAGGCCATCCTGCGGCAGCTCCTCACTTACATGATCGAGGATCCGCGCACGATCTCGGCCTCGCTCGACTGGATCGTGGTGGCCAAGGCGCTCGAGCGCATCGGCGATCACGCGAAGAACATCTCCGAATACGTGATCTACACCATCAAGGGCACCGACGTGCGGCACTTGTCGATTGAACAGATCGAGGCCGCGGCGAAAGCCTAGCGTTGCCCTGCGCGCGCGCCGATGCTAAGGTGCCGGCCAGACGATCGCCGACCCCCGCGCCCGCGCCTACCCTCGCCACCCTACGTTAGTGCAATACGACTCGCTCGCCGCCGTAGATCTCGGTTCGAACAGTTTCCATCTGCAGATCGGCCGCGCCGTCGACGACCAGATCTACTTGCTCGACAGCCTGCGCGAGCCGGTGCGCCTCGGCGGCGGACTCACCCGCGACAAGCGGCTCGACCGGGCGACGCAGCTGCGGGCGCTCGAGGCGCTGTCCCGGTTCGGCGAGCGGCTGCGCGGCTTCCCGCCGGCGGCGGTGCGGGCGGTCGGCACCAACACGCTGCGCGTCGCCAAGAACGCCGCCCAGTTCATCGCCGACGCGCAGGGCGCGCTCGGCTTCCCGATCGAGGTCATCTTCGGCCGCGAGGAGGCGCGCCTCATCTATCTCGGGGTGTCGCACAGCCTGCCGCTCGCGCCGCATCGCCGGCTGGTGGTCGACATCGGCGGCGGGTCGACCGAGTTCATCATCGGCACCGGCTACGAGCCGGAGCTGCTGGAATCGGTGCGCGCCGGGTGCGTGAGCTGGAGCCTGCGCTTCTTTCCCGACGGGGTGATCGACAAGCCGGCGATGAAGCGGGCCGAGCTCGCGGCCTCGAACGAGATCGCGCGCATCGTCAAGGAGTATCGGCGCGCGGGCTGGAAGCAGGCGGTCGGCTCGTCGGGTACCGCGCGCGCGCTCGCCGGGATTCTCACCGCGAACGGCTGGACGCAAGGCACGATCAACGCCGACGGACTGGACCGGCTGCGCGCGCAGCTGATCAAGGCGGGCGCGATCGCGCGGCTCGTCCTGCCGGGCCTGCGCGAGGACCGGGCGCCGATCCTGCCGGGCGGCCTCGCGATCATGATCGCGGTCTTCGACGGCCTCGGCCTGGAGGAGCTCGAGGTATCCGACGGCGCGCTGCGGCAGGGCGTCCTGTATGACCTGCTCGGCCGGGTGCAGCACCACGACATGCGCGAGCTGACGGTCAAGCAGTTCATGCGCCGCTACCACGTCGATGCCGCGCAAGCCGAGCGGGTCGAGGCCTTGGCCGCCGCGCTGTACCGCGGACTGCTCGAGCCGCGCCAGGAGACCGACGAGCTCATGCTCGCCTGGGCGGCGCGGCTGCACGAGATCGGCCTGTCGATCGCGCATGCGGCCTATCACAAGCACTCGGCGTACATCCTCTCCAACGCCGACATGCCGGGGTTCTCGAAGGACGAGCAGGCGCGCCTCGCGCGGATCGTGCTCGCGCATCGCGGCAAGCTCGCGAAAATCGAGGGCCTGCCGGCGCGCAGCGCCGATTGGGCGCCGATTTTCTGCCTGCGCGTCGCCGCCATGTTCTATCGCAGCCGGGTCGAGTTCGCGTTGCCGCGCATCACCTGCGCGGCGACCGACAGCGGCTTCCAGATCGCGCTGCCGAGCGGTTGGCTGGACGAGCATCGGCTGACCGCGGCCGCGCTCGAACAGGAGGCCGAAGCCTGGCGCGCGGTGGGGATGCGGTTCGACGTGCGCCCGCTCGCGGCCGACCGCGCGCAGGCGATCGGCTAGGGGCCGTCTATACCAGGTCCGGCCCGATCACCGCCCGCAGCACCACCTGTTGCGCGCCGTTGCGGCGGCGGCAGGTGAACCACCACAGCGCGCCCTTCTTGATCGACCAGTCGCGTTCCGCGTTGGCGAGGAGCAGCGCGGCGGTGCGCCCGAGCGTCGGTTGATGCCCGACCACCACCACCGTCCCGCCGGCGTCCGGCCACCCCGCGGCCTGGAGCACGTCCGCGCCGGCGGCGCCGACGCCGATCTCGCTCGCCGTGGTGAGCGGGCGCTTCAGCGCCGCGGCGGTTTGCTGGGCACGCGTGGCGGGACTCACTAGGATTCGCGCGCGCTTCGGCAGCCGGTCATTCAGCCAGCGCGCCACCGCGGCGGCTTGCTCGTGGCCCTTCGCGGTGAGCGCGCGCGTGAGGTCGGGCGAGCCGTCCTCGGCCTCGGCATGGCGCCAGAGGAGGAGATCCATGGCGTCGCGCTCGGTGGGCATGGGTGGCTCGAACGGCTCCAAACCGGCTCAGCGCGGCGCGTCGGGGGGTCCCCGGCGGGCCGCGCGCGCGCACCGCCGCGAGTGGGCGCGCATCTACTCCCCCGGCTTCGGGCGGTGCGGGCAGTCCACCTTCGTGCACTCGGCGTACAGATGGAGCGAGTGGTCGCGGATCGAGAACCCGCGGTCCTTCGCGACGCGGTTTTGCCGCTTCTCGATCTCCGCATCGTAGAACTCCTCGACCCGGCCGCATTGCATGCAGACCAGGTGGTCGTGATGGCTCGAGTCCTTCAGCTCGAACACCGCCTTGCCGGACTCGAAATGGTGCCGCTGCAGGAGCCCGGCGTGCTCGAACTGGGTGAGCACGCGGTAGACGGTCGCGAGGCCGACATCGAGGCCGTCCTTCATCAGCACGCGGTAGATGTCCTCGGCCGAGAGGTGCCGGACCTCGCTTTTCTCGAACAGCTCGAGGATCCGCAGGCGCGGGCCGGTGGCCTTGAGGCCGATGGTCTTGAGGTCGTGGGCGTTGCTCATCGCGAGGCGGCGTAGCGTTCCGATATCATACCGGCTTCGTCAATCCCTGACGCCTCCACGGACCGCCGGCGTGCGCGCCACCAGACGCTTCATCTTGCCCGCCATCGCGGCCTCGCTCATCGCGGCCTGCAGCTGGGTGAATCCCCTGTCGGTGTATCTGATCGAGATCCAGCAGGGCAACTACATCACCCAGGAGATGGTGTCGCAGCTCAAACGCGGGATGACCAAGGACCAGGTGCGCTTCGTCCTCGGCACGCCGCTCGTCACCGACATCTTCCACGACAACCGCTGGGACTACGTGTACTGGCGCCAGCGCGCGCACCAGGACCCGACCGAGGAGCGGCGGCTGTCGGTGTACTTCGAGGACGGCAAGCTCGAGCGCTTGACGGGCGACATTACGCCGGGATTGGCCGACAGCCCGCAGGCGAGCGCCACCGAGGGGGCGCGGTGAGGATCGCGGTCGCCGGCGCTGCGGGCCGCATGGGACGCACGCTGGTGGAGGCGGTGCTCAAGTCCGGGGACTTGACGCTCGCGGCCGCGCTGGAGGCGCCCGGGCATCCGCAGCTCGGCGCGGACGCCGGCGAGCCGATCGGCATCCGGTGCGGCATCCCGATCGCGGCCGACGTGGCGGCCGCCGTGGCGGCCGCCGACTGCCTGGTCGACTTCACGCTGCCGGCGGGCACGCTCGAGCACCTCGAGGCGTGCGCCGCGCAAGGGCGCGGCGCGGTCGTCGGGACGACCGGCTTCGCGGCCGATCAGCTGGGCCGAATCGCGGCGACCGCGCGCGCGATCCCGATCGCGATGGCGCCGAACTTCGCGGTCGGCGTGAACGTCGCGTTCAAGCTCGCCGCCGACGCGGCGCGCATTCTGGGCGACGCCTACGACGTCGAGATCGTCGAGGCGCACCATCGGCACAAGATCGATGCGCCCTCCGGCACCGCGCTGCGCCTGGGGGAGGCGGTGGCCGCGGCGCTCGGGCGCGACCTCAAGCGCTGCGCGGTGTACGGCCGGTCGGGGATCACCGGCGAGCGAGCGCCGCAGACGATCGCGTTTCACGCGATTCGCGGCGGGGACATCGTGGGCGAACACACGGTCCTCTTCGCCGGCGAGGGCGAGCGGCTCGAACTCGTCGTGCGCTCCGGGAGCCGCATGACCTATGCGGCCGGCGCCCTGCGCGCCGCGCGCTGGCTGCAGGGGCGCTCACCGGGCCTGTACGACATGCTCGATGTGCTGCGCCTGAGGTAGCGCGGGAGCGCGCTCGAGCCGGCGATGCGGCGCACCCTCGCATTCGGCGCGTTCGTGCTCGCGGTCGCGGCGCTCCCCGCGCGCGCCCAGCACGGCGCGGCCGATGTCATCTTCGTTCCCACGCCGCAGGTGGTGGTCGAGACGATGCTCCGCATGGCGAACGTCGGACCGGGCGACTATTTGATCGACCTGGGCTCCGGCGACGGCCGCATTGTGGTCGCCGCGGCGCAGCGGGGCGCGCGCGCGCTCGGCGTGGACCTCGACCGCGTCCTGCTCGAGGGGGCGATCGCCGCCGCCGCCGGCGCGGGCGTTGCCGAGCGGGCGGCATTCCGCGAGCAGAATCTCTTCGAGACCGAGCTCCAGGGCGCCACCGTCGTCACCACCTATCTCCTGCCGGAGATGAATCTCAAGCTGCGGCCGAAGCTCCTCGAGCTCCCCGCCGGGACGCGGATCGTCACTCACGACTACCACATGGGCAGCTGGCAGCCCGACGAGCGGGAGACGCTGTCGGTCCCGGAGAAGCGGGTCGGCAATCCGGGCTGGAGCTACGTCTACCTGTGGGTCGTCCCGGCGCGCGTCGCGGGCCGGTGGCGAACCGAGATTGCGCTCCTCGAGGCGCGCCAGCCGCTCGAATTCGCGCTCGAGCAGCGGTTCCAGGCCGTCACCGTGCGGGAGGCCGCGCTCGGCGGGCAGCCGGTGCGCGCGCAGCGGCCGAGCCTGCGCGGTGACGAGCTCCGCGTCGGTCTCGAGATCGGGTCCGGCCGCGCGCCGATGCGTTGCGAGTTGCGCGGCCGGGTCGCGGGCGACGAGCTGCGCGGCGACCTGTACATCTGGGAGGGCGGCGTGCGGCACGAGCGCCGCTTCACGGCGCGCCGGATCGCCCCAGGGGTCGAGCTGATGAATTGAGCGCGGTCGCGGCGCTCCCGATATAATGGCGGCATCGGGAACGGGACGGGCGCTGCGCCGGTCCCGTTTTCACATCCAATGCGAAAGTTCGCTGTGCCCGCGTCGCCGTCGCCCGCCATCCTCATGCTTGCCGACGGGACGCTGTTTCCCGGCCAGTCGATCGGCGCCGCGGGCGCGAGCGTCGGCGAAGTGGTGTTCAACACCGCGATCACCGGCTACCAGGAGATCCTCACCGACCCCTCGTACTGCGCCCAGATCGTCACGCTCACCTATCCCCACATCGGCAACACCGGCGTGAACCGCGAGGATGAGGAGTCGGGCCGGGTCTATGCCGCCGGGCTGGTGATCCGCGATCTGCCGGTGCGCTCATCCAGCTGGCGCGAGCAGCAGCCGCTTGCCGCGTATCTCGCCGAGCGCGGCGTGGTGGCGATCGCCGGCATCGATACGCGAGCGCTGACGCGCATCGTGCGCGAGCGGGGCGCCCAGAACGGCTGCCTGATGGCCGGGCGGGTCGATGCCGCCGAGGCGCTCGAGCGCGCGCGCGCGTTCCCGGGACTCGCCGGGATGGATCTCGCGCAGGCGGTCACGGTCGACCGGCCGTACGAGTGGCACGAGGGCAGGTGGCGGCTCGGCGCGGGCTACGCGCGGGGCGCGCCGCCGCCGCCGCCGCGCTTCCGGGTCGCCGCGTACGACTACGGGATCAAGCGCAATATCCTGCGCCTGCTCGCCGACCGCGGCTGCGCGGTCACCGTCTACCCGGCGCAGGCGCGCGCGCGCGATGTGCTCGCCGCGGCGCCGCACGGCGTGTTCCTGTCGAACGGACCCGGCGATCCCGAGCCGTGCACGTACGCGATCGAGGCGATCCGCGAGATCCTCGATCGCACCGATCTGCCGGTGTTCGGCATCTGCCTCGGCCACCAGCTCATGGGCCTCGCATCCGGCGCGCGCACGGTCAAGATGAAGTTCGGCCATCACGGCGCGAACCATCCGGTGCAGGACCTCGACTCGGGCGCGGTGCTGATCACGAGCCAGAACCACGGCTTCGCGGTCGACCCGGCGAGCCTGCCGGCCAATCTGCGGCCAACGCACATCTCGCTCTTCGACGGCAGCTTGCAGGGGCTCGCGCGCACCGATCGGCCCGCGTTCTGCTTTCAGGGCCATCCGGAGGCGAGCCCGGGGCCGCACGACATCGGCTACCTCTTCGACCGTTTCACGGCGGCGATGGCGAAGCGCACGGCGTGAACCATCCCGAGACCACCAGCGCGCCGGGCCGGAAAGCAGGCCGCTCCCTGGTGGCGTTTGCTACTGAGCCCGGATGCCTAAGCGTACCGACCTAGCGAGTATCCTCATCATCGGCGCCGGACCGATCGTCATCGGCCAGGCGTGCGAGTTCGACTACTCCGGCGCGCAGGCATGCAAGGCGCTGCGCGCGGAAGGCTACAAGGTGATCCTCGCCAACTCGAACCCGGCGACGATCATGACCGACCCGGACATGGCCGACGTCACGTACGTCGAGCCGATCACCTGGCAGGTGCTCGAGACGATCATCGCCAAGGAGCGGCCCGACGCGCTGCTCCCGACCATGGGCGGGCAGACCGGCTTGAACTGCGCGCTCGACCTCGCGAAGTACGGCGTGCTCGAGAAGTACGGCGTCGAGATGATCGGCGCCTCGCGCGCGGCGATCGACAAGGCCGAGGATCGCGCGCAGTTCAAGCGCGCGATGAAGCGCATCGGGCTCGATTGCCCGCGCTCGGTGATCGCGCACTCGACCGAGGAGGCGCTGCAGGGGCAGGGCGCGATCGGCTTCCCGGTGGTCATTCGGCCCTCGTTCACGCTCGGCGGCTCCGGCGGCGGGATCGCCTACAACAAGGAGGAGTTCGTCGCCATTTGCGAGCGCGGGCTGGAGGCTTCGCCCACGCGCGAGCTCCTGATCGAGGAATCGGTGCTCGGCTGGAAAGAGTTCGAGATGGAGGTGGTGCGCGACCGGCGCGACAACTGCATCATCGTCTGCTCGATCGAGAACCTGGATCCGATGGGCGTGCACACCGGCGACTCGATCACGGTCGCGCCGGCGCAGTCGCTGACCGACAAGGAATACCAGCTGATGCGCGACGCCTCGATCGCGGTGCTGCGCGAGGTCGGCGTCGACACCGGCGGCTCGAACGTCCAGTTCGCGATCCATCCGCGCGACGGGCGGATGCTGGTGATCGAGATGAACCCGCGCGTCAGCCGGTCATCCGCGCTCGCGTCCAAAGCGACCGGGTTCCCGATCGCCAAGGTCGCGGCGAAGCTCGCGGTCGGCTACACGCTGGACGAGCTGCGCAACGAGATCACCGGCGGCGCCACGCCGGCGTCGTTCGAGCCGACGATCGACTACGTCGTCACCAAGGTGCCGCGGTTCGCATTCGAGAAATTCCCCCAGGCCGACAGCCGGCTCACCACGCAGATGAAGTCGGTGGGCGAGGTGATGGCGATCGGGCGCACGTTTCAGGAATCGTTTCAGAAGGCGCTGCGCGGGCTGGAGGTGGGCGTCGACGGGCTGGACGAGAAGTCCGACGCGCTGGAGGCGATCGGCGCCGAGCTGCGCGACGTCGGCCCGGATCGCATCTGGTACGTCGCCGACGCGTTCCGCTGCGGGATGGCCTTGGCCGAGATTCAGCAGGCGACGAACATCGACCCGTGGTTCCTCGCCCAGATCGAGGACCTGGTGCGGCAGGAGGCGGGCGTGCGCGGCCGAACGCTCGCCGCGCTCGCCGCCGACGAGCTGCGCGCGCTCAAGCGCGCGGGCTTCTCCGACCGCCGGCTCGCGAAGCTCCTCGGCACGACCGGCGAGGCGGTGCGCGCGCACCGGCATGCGCTCGGGCTGCGGCCGGTCTACAAGCGGGTCGATACCTGCGCGGCGGAGTTCGCGACCAAGACCGCATACCTATACTCGACCTACGAGGCGGAGTGCGAGGCGGCGCCCACCGACCGCCGCAAGGTGGTGGTGCTCGGTGGCGGGCCGAACCGTATCGGGCAGGGGATCGAGTTCGACTACTGCTGCGTGCACGCGGCGCTCGCGCTGCGCGAGGACGGCGTCGAGACGATCATGGTGAACTGCAATCCGGAGACCGTTTCGACCGACTACGACACCTCCGATCGGCTGTACTTCGAGCCGCTCACGCTCGAGGACGTGCTCGAGATCGTCGACAAGGAGCGGCCGTTCGGCGTGATCGTGCAGTACGGCGGCCAGACGCCGCTCAAGCTCGCGCGCGACCTGGAGCGCGCCGGCGTGCCGATCATCGGCACCACGCCCGACATGATCGACGTCGCGGAGGACCGCGAGCGGTTTCAGCGGCTGCTGAACGAGGTCGGCTTGCGGCAGGCGCCGAACCGGACCGCCCGCGCCGAGGGCGAGGCGATTCGCCTGGCGCAGGAGATCGGCTATCCGCTGGTGGTGCGGCCGAGCTACGTGCTCGGCGGCCGCGCGATGGAGATCGTCTACGAGCAGCGCGACCTCGAGCGCTACATGCGCGAGGCGGTCAAGGTGTCGAACGATTCGCCGGTGCTGCTCGACCGCTTCCTGAGCGACGCGATCGAGGTCGACGTGGACGCGGTGAGCGACGGCGGGCGGGTGTTCATCGGCGGGATCATGGAGCACATCGAGCAGGCGGGCGTCCACTCCGGCGACTCGGCCTGCTCGCTCCCGCCGTTCTCGCTCGCGCGCGCGCTGCAGGATGAGCTCCGGCGCGAGACGGTGATGCTCGCCGAGGCGCTGCACGTCGTCGGCCTGATGAACGTGCAGTACGCGATCCAAGGCGCTACGGTGTACGTGCTCGAAGTGAATCCGCGCGCCTCGCGGACGGTGCCCTACGTGTCGAAGGCGACCGGACTGCCGCTCGCGAAGATCGCGGCCCGTTGCATGGCCGGGAAATCGCTCGACGAACAGGGCGTCCGGGGCGAGGTGATCCCGCCGTACTTTGCGGTCAAGGAGGCGGTGTTCCCGTTCATCAAGTTTCCCGGCGTCGACACCATCCTCGGGCCGGAAATGAAATCGACCGGGGAGGTGATGGGCGTCGGCGCCTCGTTCGGCGAGGCGTTCGTGAAATCGCAGCTCGCCGCCGGCGTGCGGCTGCCGCGCGGCGGGAAGGCGTTCATCAGCGTTCGCGACAGCGACAAGCCGGCGGCGGTGGCGGTCGCCCGCGCGCTGCACGAGCTCGGGTTCGCGCTGGTCGCGACCCGCGGCACCGCCGCGGCGATCGCCGCCGCCGACCTCCCGGTGAGCGCGGTGAACAAGGTCGCCGAGGGCCGCCCGCACGTGGTCGACATGATCAAGAACGGCGATATCGACTTGATCGTGAACACGGTCGACGAAAAGCGGACCACGATCGCCGACTCGCGCTCGATCCGCACCACGGCGGTCCAGCGGCGGGTGACCTACTACACGACGATCGCGGGCGCGCGCGCGGCCTGCGCCGGGCTGCGCCACCTGGAGTCGCTGGTGCCCTACGACTTGCAGGGCTTGCATCGACGGCTGTTCGCCGCTTAACATCTCGTCCAGTACCGCCCCCCGCGGGGCGCGAAGAACCCGGCCCCCGGCTTCGATCGGGGGTCATCTTTTTGGCACGAGGGGATAGCCCTCTCGTAGGCCCCCGAGGCAGGGCGTTACGCCTTTTGTTGTTCTCACCGAGAACTGACCATGATTCCTGTCACCGTCAACGGCGCGCAGCAACTCCGGGCCGAGCTGCAGCGGCTGAAAACCGTCGACCGCCCGGCCGCGATCAACGCGATCGCCGAGGCGCGCTCGCACGGCGACCTGTCCGAGAACGCGGAGTACACCGCCGCCAAGGAACGGCAAGGCTTCATCGAAGGCCGGATCGCGGAGGTCGAGGCGAAGCTCGCCAACCTCCAAGTGATCGACCCGAAGCTGGTCGACGGCGACGGCCGGTGCGTGTTCGGCGCGACCGTCGAGCTCGCCGATCGCACCGCGGGCGAAGCCGTGACCTACCAGATCGTCGGCGAGGACGAGGCCGACATCAAGCAGGGCAAGGTCTCGATCACTTCGCCGATTGCCCGGGCGCTGATCGGCAAGTATGCCGGGGACGAGATCGAGGTTCAGACCCCGGGCGGGCTGCGGAGCTTCGAGATCGTCGATGTCCGCTACCACTGAGCGGTCCGGCGACGGAACGGCCGCGCGGCGGGGCGTCGCGCCGGGCGAGGCGTGCTAGCGCGCGCCGGGCGGGGCGGTCCGCGGCGGCGGTTCGGGTGCGTGCTCGGCCGGCCGGTCGCGATAGAGGACCAGGATCTTCCCGATTTGCTGCACCGGCGCGGCGTCGATCGCGGCGCAGAGCTCGTCCACCAGCGCCTGGCGCCGGACCCGATCCGCGGCCGACACGCTGATCTTCACGAGTGGTTGTGCGCGGAGCGCGCACTCGACTTCGGCCACGACCGCTCGCGTCACGCCGGCTGATCCGACCCGGACCACTGGATGCAGCCGGTGCGCGCGGCCCCGCAGGGCTTGGCGTTCGGCGGGCGTAAGCTCTCGTGCCACGGCTCCTCCGGCGTAACGGGCGATTCTAGACGCATGGCACGCAGCAAGACGAGCGGCGCTTGGATGCAGCGGCACGTGAGCGATCCGTACGTCAAGCGGGCGCGCGCGCTCGGCTACCGGTCGCGGGCCGCGTTCAAGCTGCTCGAGATCGATGCCAAGGATCGAGTCTTTGCCCGCGGGGCGCGGGTGGTCGACCTCGGCGCCGCCCCGGGGGGCTGGTCGCAGGTCGCGGCCGAGAAGGTCGGTCCCCGCGGGCGGGTCGTGGCGGTTGACCTGCTGCCCATGGCGCCGATCGAAGGGGTGACGTTCATCCGCGGCGATCTCACCGACCCGACGGTGCGGCGCGACGTCGAAGATGCCCTTGGCGGCGCCAAAGTCGATCTTGTACTCTCGGATATGGCGCCCAATCTATCGGGGGTGGCGGCAGTCGATCAGGCGCAGAGCAGCGGGCTGTCTGCGCTCGCGATCGAGTTCGCGCTGGGCCATCTCGCGCCGGGCGGCGGGTTGCTGCTTAAGGCGTTTCACGGAACGGAGTTTCCTGCGCTCCTCGCGCGGCTGCGGGCGTGCTTCGAACGGGTCGTGGTCCACAAGCCCGGCGCCTCGCGGCGCGGGTCTGCGGAAACTTACCTGCTCGGGCGCGCGCCGCGCGTAACACCCTGAGCAGATTGCGGGTTTTGTGGGCGTTTTCGAGTCGCGGCGAGGAGTGTTTGGGCGTAAAATCGGTTCGTTTCGCGCATCGCGAGCAACGCGCGATGCGGTAGCGAGCGGCGGGGCACCTTCCCAGCAGGGCAAAAAGGAGTCGACTTGAACAATCTCGTCAAGAACCTGGTGATTTGGCTGGTCATCGGGCTCGTTCTCATGACGGTTTTCAATCAGTTCAACACGCGCGCCACCGCGCAGACGCCGATGCCCTACTCGCAGTTCGTCGACGAGGTGAAGGCGGGGCGCATCAAGAGCGTGACGATCGAGGGCCGCATGCTGAAGGCGGTCACGACCGATGACAAGCGGGTCACGAGCTACTCGCCCGGCGACATCTGGCTGATCAACGACCTGCTCAAGTACAACGTCAAGGTCGAGGCGAAGCCGGAGGAGGAGCCCTCGCTCCTCATGAACATCTTCGTCTCGTGGTTCCCGATGCTGCTCCTGATCGGGGTGTGGATCTTCTTCATGCGCCAGATGCAGGGCGGCGGCCGCGGCGGGGCGTTCAGCTTCGGCAAGTCGCGCGCGCGGATGCTCGACGAGTCGAACAACAACGTCACCTTCGCCGACGTCGCCGGCTGCGACGAGGCGAAGGAGGAAGTCGGCGAGCTGGTTGACTTCCTGCGCGACCCGTCGAAGTTCCAGAAGCTCGGCGGGCGCATCCCGAAGGGCGTGCTCATGGTCGGCTCGCCGGGCACCGGCAAGACGCTCCTCGCGCGCGCGATCGCCGGCGAGGCGAAGGTGCCGTTCTTCTCGATCTCGGGCTCCGACTTCGTCGAGATGTTCGTCGGCGTCGGCGCGGCGCGCGTGCGCGACATGTTCGATCAGGCGAAGAAGCATGCGCCGTGCATCGTGTTCATCGACGAGATCGACGCCGTCGGCCGGCAGCGCGGCGCGGGCCTCGGCGGGGGTAACGACGAGCGCGAGCAGACGCTCAATCAGCTGCTGGTCGAGATGGACGGCTTCGAGGGGACGACCGGCGTGATCGTGATCGCCGCGACCAACCGTCCCGACGTCCTCGACCCGGCGCTGCTGCGTCCGGGCCGTTTCGACCGCCAGATCGTCGTGCCGCTGCCCGACATCCGCGGCCGCGAGCAGATTCTGCTGGTCCACATGCGCAAGGTGCCGCTCGCCCCCGATGTGAAGGCCGATATTCTCGCGCGCGGCACGCCCGGCTTCTCCGGCGCGGACCTCGCCAACCTGGTGAACGAGGCGGCGCTGTTCGCGGCGCGCGGCAACAAGCGCCTGGTCGACATGGAAGATTTCGAGCGCGCCAAGGACAAGATCATGATGGGCGCGGAGCGCAAATCGATGGTGATGTCCGAGGACGAGCGCCGCACGACCGCCTACCACGAGTCGGGCCATGCGGTGATCGGGAAGCTCCTGCCGCGGGCCGATCCGGTGCACAAGGTCACCATCATTCCGCGCGGCCGGGCGCTCGGCGTCACGTTCTTCCTGCCGGAGAAGGACCGCTACGGCTACGACAAGGAGCAGATGCTCGCGTTCATGACGGTCGCGTTCGGCGGCCGGGTGGCCGAGGAGATATTCCTGAATCAGCAGACGACGGGCGCGCGGCAGGACTTCGAGAATGCGACTGCGATCGCGCGCGACATGGTGACCCGCTACGGCATGTCGGATGCGCTGGGGCCGATGATCTACGGCGAGAACGACGGCGAGATCTTCCTCGGCCGCTCGATCACCACCCACAAGAACGTGTCCGAGGCGACGATGCAGAAGGTCGACGCCGAGATCCGCCGCATCATCGACGAGCAGTACTCGCTCGCCCGGCGGCTCGTCGAGGAGCATCGCGACAAGGCCGAAGCGATGGCGCGCGCGCTGCTCGAGTGGGAGACGCTCGACGCCGATCAAGTGAGCGACATCATGGCGGGACTCCCGCCGCGGCCGCCGAAGCCGGCGCAAAGCGCGCCGCCGCAGCCGCCGAAGCCGGATGCACCGGGCGCGGCGCAGCCGGCAGCGGCTTAGGGCGCTAGAGCGCGCCCGGTTTCCGGAAAGCCCGCGGGTGCGAGCCTGCGGGCTTTTGTTTTGAGGCGCCGATGAGCCCCGTTCTCCGCTGCGGCCGGTTCGAGCTCGCGCTCGCGCGGCCGCTCGTGATGGGCATCGTCAACGTGACGCCGGACTCGTTCTACGACGGCGACCGCTACGGCGACCCGCGGGCGGCGATCGACCACGCGCGGCGCTTGGCCGAGGAGGGCGCAGACATCCTCGACATCGGCGGCGAGTCGAGCCGCCCCGGCGCCGAGCCGGTGAGCGCCGCGGAGGAGCTGCGGCGGGTGCTGCCCGTGCTCGACGCGCTGTCGGCGCTCCCGGTGCCGATCTCCGTCGACACTACCAAGCCGGAAGTGATGGGCGCCGCGCTCGAGCGCGGCGCGGCGATGATCAACGACATCGCCGCGCTCGGGGCGCCCGGCGCGCTGGCGGCGGCGGCGCGCTCGGACGCGGCGGTGTGCCTGATGCACATGCAGGGCGAGCCGCGGACCATGCAGGTGAACCCCGCGTACGCCGACGTCGTGGCCGAGGTGCGGGACTTCCTCGCCGCACGCGCCGCGGCCTGTGTCGGCGCCGGCATCGCGCCCGAGCGCATCGTGCTCGACCCCGGGTTCGGTTTCGGCAAGCGGACCGAGCACAACCTTGCGCTCTTCGCCCACCTCGACGCGTTGGCCGCCCTCGGCTACCCGGTGCTGGTCGGGTTGTCGCGCAAGTCGAGCCTCGGCCGCCTCACCGGGCGTCCGGCCGACAGGCGGTTGGCCTCGAGCCTCGCCGCCGCGCTGCTCGCGGTGCAGCGGGGCGCTAGAATCCTGCGCGTTCACGACGTGGCGGCGACCCGTGACGTGCTCGCCGTACTCGCCGCCGTTGAAGGTACCCGATGACCAGACAATACTTTGGCACCGACGGCGTTCGCGGCCGTGTAGGCGAGGCGCCCATCACGCCCGATTTCGTGCTCCGGCTCGGCTTTGCGGCGGGCGAGGTCCTCGCGCGCGGCGCCCAGCGTTCGGAGTCTGATCGTCCGGCGGTCCTGATCGGCAAGGACACGCGCGTCTCCGGCTACATGCTGGAGGCGGCGCTCGAGGCCGGGTTCGCCGCCGCCGGGGTCGACGTCATGCTGTGCGGGCCGATGCCGACGCCGGCGGTGGCCTACCTCACCCGTGCGCTGCGGCTCTCGGCCGGGATCGTGATCAGCGCCTCGCACAATCCGTATGCCGACAACGGCATCAAGTTCTTCTCCGCCGACGGCAACAAGCTGCCCGATGCGATCGAGCAGGAGATCGAGACGACGCTTGCACAGCCGCTCGTCTGTCGCGGGTCGAAGGAGCTCGGCAAGGCGCGGCGCGTCGACGACGCGGCCGGGCGCTACATCGAGTTCTGCAAGAGCACCTTCCCGAACGCGCTCGATCTGCGCGGGCTGCGGGTCGTGGTCGACTGCGCGCACGGCGCGACCTACCACATCGCCCCGCACGTGCTGCACGAGCTCCGCGCGGACGTCGTCGCGATCGGCGCCGAGCCGAACGGCTTCAACATCAACGATGGCGTCGGTGCGACCCATCCCGAGGCGCTCGCCGCCGCGGTGCGCAGCGCGGGCGCCGATCTCGGCATCGCCCTCGACGGCGACGGCGATCGGCTATTGATGGCCGACGGCGCGGGCCAGACCTACGATGGCGACCAGCTGCTCTACGCGATCGCTTGCCGACGCGCGCGGGCGGGTCGCCTCGCCGGGGTGGTGGGGACGCTGATGACCAATCTCGCGCTGGAACGCGCCCTCGGGGCACTGGGCGTCGGCTTCGCGCGCGCCAAGGTCGGCGATCGCTATGTGCTCGAGCTGATGCAAGACAAGGGCTGGGACCTCGGCGGCGAGAACTCGGGCCACATCATCTGCCTCGACAAGCACACCACCGGCGACGGGATCGTGTCCGCGCTGCAGGTGCTCGCGGCGATGCGCGAGGAGCGGCAGGAGCTCGCCGAACTCGCGGGGGCCCTGCGCCTGTACCCGCAGCGGCTCATCAACGTGCGGATCACGCGCGGGTTCGACTGGCAGCACGCGCCGCAGATCGTCCGCGCGCAGGCCGAGGCGGAGCGACGCCTTGGGGCGGGCGGCCGGGTGCTGCTCCGCGCCTCCGGCACCGAGCCGGTGCTGCGGGTGATGGTCGAAGGCGAGGAGGAGAGCGAGGTCATTGCGATCGCTGCGAGCCTCGCCGCCTGCGTCGAGGAGACCGCCCGCAGCGGCCGCGCCGCCTGAGCTCGCGCTCGGCCTGCGGCACGTGCCCCCGGGCCCCTCGCGGCGGCCGGCGACCGCCCGCGGCGCCCACGCCCAAATGCGCGGGAACACTCAAGATTCCCCAGGGCGGTGGGCGCGGAACGACGGGTGCTTCGGCGCCGCGCGTTTTGTAACCTGGCTGTCATCTTCGGCGCATAGACTGCCCAAACTCCGACCACAGCAGCGGAGAGAGGAGCACCTTCGATGATCCAGTCCATGACGCGCGCGCGCGCGGTAGCGCTAGCGCTTGGGGCGAGCCTTGCCACTGCGGCCGCGGCGGCCGAAATCACCGGCGCCGGCGCGACCTTCCCGTATCCGATCTATGCCAAATGGGCCGAGGCGTACAAGTCGGCGACCGGAGTCGGCCTGAACTATCAGTCGATCGGCTCCGGGGGCGGCATCAAGCAGATCCGCTCCAAGACGGTCGACTTCGGCGCCTCCGACATGCCGCTCAAGCCCGACGAGCTGGAGAAGGACGGCATGATCCAGTTCCCGGCGATCATGGGCGGGGTGGTGCCGGTGGTGAATTTCGACGGCGTGAAGCCCGGCGAGCTGAAGATCACCGGCGCGGTGCTCGCCGACATCTACCTCGGGAAGATCACGAAGTGGAATGATGCGGCCATCGCGGGCCTCAACCCCGGCGCCAAGCTGCCCGCCACGGATATCACCGTGGTGCACCGCTCCGACGGTTCGGGCACGACCTTCCTCTTTACCAACTACCTGTCCAAGGTCAGCGAGGATTGGAAGACGAAGGTCGGCGAGAGCACGGCGGTGTCGTGGCCGACCGGGATCGGCGGCAAGGGCAACGAGGGCGTCGCCGCCCAAGTGCAGCGCCTGAAGGGCGCCCTCGGGTACGTCGAGTACGCCTACGCGAAGCAGAACAAGATGGCGTACATGCAGATGCGAAACAAGACCGGCAGCTACGTGCAGCCGGCCGAGGAGGCGTTCCAGGCGGCGGCCGCCGGCGCCGACTGGAAGAACGCGCCGGGCTTCTACGAGATCCTGACCGACCAGCCCGGGAAGAACAGCTGGCCCATCACGGGCGCGAGCTTCATCCTGCTGCACAAGGCACAGGCCGACCCGCAGCGGGCGACCGAAGTGCTCAAGTTCTTTTCCTGGGCGTTCAAGAACGGGGCTAAAATGGCGTCCGAGCTGGATTACGTCGCCATGCCTCAGAACGTCGTCGCGCTGATCGAAGACGCTTGGAAGGCGAGCATCAAAGACCAGGGCGGCGCACCTGTCTGGAAGTAACCTCGACCGCAGATCCGAAGAGATGGCCGTTCCCCCGGGCGCGGACTCGATCGGGCTGAGCGCGGGCGGCGACGCAGCACCGATATTGCTGGGGAGCGCCGCGCTCGGGGCCGCGCACGCCGATGTGCGGGGCGCGCGGCAGCGGCGCCAGGACCAGGCGTTCCGGCTGCTCACCATGACGTTCGCCGCGCTGGTGCTCGTCCTGCTGGGCGCGATCATGCTTTCGCTCCTCGCCGGCGGCTGGCTTTCGATCAAGCACTTCGGCCTCGGCTTTTTCTTCAGCGCGAGCTGGAATCCGGTCACCGAGGAGTTCGGCGCGCTGGTGCCGATCGTCGGCACGCTCGCGACCTCCATCATTGCGCTGCTGATCGGCGTTCCGGTCAGCTTCGGCGTCGCGCTGTTCCTCACCGAGCTCTCGCCAGTGTGGCTGCGGCGCCCGATCGGGACGGCGATCGAGCTGCTCGCCGCCATCCCGAGCATCATCTACGGCATGTGGGGCCTGTTCGTGTTGGCGCCGCTGTTCGCGGAGTACGTCCAGCCGGGCATCATCGCCGTGCTCGGCCCGCTGCCCATCGTCGGCGCGCTGTTTCGCGGGCCGCCGCTCGGCATCGGCGTGCTCACCGCGGGCGTCATCCTCGCGATCATGGTGATCCCGTTCATCGCGGCGGTGATGCGCGATGTGTTTGAGATCGTGCCGGCGGTGCTCAAGGAGTCGGCATACGGGCTCGGTTCGACCACTTGGGAGGTGGTTTGGAACATCGTCCTCCCGTATACCAAGGTGGGCGTGATCGGCGGCATCATGCTCGGGCTGGGGCGCGCGCTCGGCGAGACGATGGCGGTCACATTCGTGATCGGCAACGCGCACCAGCTGAACGCATCGCTCCTCGCGCCCGGCAACAGCATCGCCTCGGCGCTCGCGAATGAATTCACCGAGGCGGTGGGCGACCTTTACTACTCGGCGCTGATTGAGCTCGGACTGATTCTGTTCGTGATCACGTTCATCGTGCTGTCGCTGTCGAAGCTCCTGCTGCTGCGGCTCGCACGCCAGGAGGGCAAGCAGACCTGAGGATCGCCTCTCCCGCCCCGAGCCCATGACTTTCCCTCTCTACCAGCGGCGCCTCTTCATCAACCGCTTCAACCTGCTGATGTCGTTGCTCGCGACGGCGTTTGGCCTCTTCTGGCTCGCCTGGATCCTGTGGACGCTGTTCAAGGCCGGCTTGAGCGCGATGGGGCCCGCGGTCGTGACCCAAATGACGCCGCCGCCGGGGAGCAAAGGGGGGCTGCTCAACGCGATCGTCGGCTCCTTCGTCATGGCGGGCGGCGGGACCTTGCTCGGGACGCCGATCGGCATCCTGGCCGGCGTGTACCTCGCCGAATTCGGACGCGAGGGATGGCTCGCGAGCGCGACGCGCTTCATCAACGACGTGCTGCTGAGCGCGCCCTCGATCGTGATCGGCCTGTTCATCTACGAGGCCTACGTGGTCCGCGTGGGGCATTTCTCCGGGCTCGCCGGGGTGTTCGCCCTGGCGCTGATCGTGGTGCCGATCGTGATCCGCACCACCGAGAACATGCTGCGGCTGGTGCCCGACAGTCTGCGCGAGGCCGCGGCGGCGCTCGGCGCGCCGCAGTGGAAGGTGATCGCGCTCGTCACGCTGCGCGCGGCGCAGGCGGGCATCATCACCGGCATCCTGCTCGCGGTCGCGAGGATCGCGGGCGAGACCGCGCCGCTGCTCTTCACCGCGCTCAATAACCAGTTTTGGAGCCTCGACGTCAACGCACCGATGGCCAATCTCCCGGTCGTCATCTTTCAGTTCGCCATGAGCCCGTACGCGGACTGGCAGCATCTCGCGTGGGCCGGCGCGCTGATGATCACGCTGAGCGTCCTGCTCCTCAACGTCGTCGCGCGCATCCTGTTCGCGACCAAGACGCCATCCTACTAACCGGCACCGATTCCCGACCGCGCTCGCTCCCCACATGAACGCTCCCGTCGCCGTTGAAGCGCTCGCCAACGAAAAGATCAAGATCCAGGTCAAAGGCCTCGACTTCTTCTACGGCAAGTTCCACGCCCTGAAAGGGGTCAACTTGTCGATTCCCGAGCGCAAGGTGACCGCGTTCATCGGGCCGTCGGGCTGCGGCAAGTCGACGCTGCTGCGCACGTTCAACCGGATGTATGCGCTGTATCCGAACTTCGAGGCGCGCGGGGAGGTGCTGCTCGACGGCGAGAACGTGCTCTCGCCCCGGCAAGACCTGAATCGGCTGCGCGCCAAGGTCGGCATGGTGTTCCAGAAGCCGACGCCGTTTCCGATGTCGATCCACGACAACATCGTGTTCGGCGTGCGGCTGTACGAGCACTTGCCGACCCGCGATATGGACGAGCGGGTCGAGTGGGCGCTGCGCAAGGCCGCGCTGTGGGACGAGGTGAAGGACAAGCTGCAGCAAAGCGGGATGAGCCTGTCCGGGGGCCAACAGCAGCGGCTGTGCATCGCGCGCGCGATCGCGGTCCGGCCGGAAGTCGTGCTGCTCGACGAGCCGTGCTCGGCGCTCGATCCGATCTCGACGGCGCGCATCGAGGAGCTGATCACCGAGCTCAAAAACGACTACACGATCGTGATCGTGACCCACAACATGCAGCAGGCGGCGCGGGTGTCGGACTACACCGCCTACATGTACCTCGGCGAGCTGATCGAGTTCGACGTGACCGACACGATCTTCATCAAGCCGAAGCGAAAGCAGACCGAAGACTACATCACCGGGCGGTTCGGCTAGGGCGGATAGCGCGCCGGGCGCGGCCCGCAAAGCGAGCGGCTCGCCGCCGCACTCACTCGCCGCGGGTGGTTGGCGCGCCGTTCTAGTCCTCCCCCCGCGCGCGTAGATTCGATGATTGCTTTGCTCCAGCGCGTCAGCGAGGCGCGCGTCACCGTGGCCGGCCGCATCGTCGCCGAGATCGGCCGCGGCGTGCTCGCGTTCATCTGTGCCGAGCGGGGCGACACCGAAGCGAACGCCGCGCGTCTGGTCGACCGGGTGCTCGCCTTGCGCGTCTTCGCCGACGACGCCGGCAAGATGAATCGGTCGGTCCGGGACATCGGCGGTGCGCTGCTGCTCGTGCCGCAGTTCACGCTTGCGGCCGATACCCGCAGCGGCAACCGGCCGAGCTTTACGCCCGCCGCCGATCCGGTGCTCGGGCGGAGGCTCTACGATTGCGCGGTGGATTGCGCGCGGGCCGCGCACGCGCCGGTGGCCGCCGGCGAGTTCGGCGCCGACATGGCGGTCGGCCTGGTGAACGACGGTCCGGTGACCTTCTGGCTGCGCGTCGATCCGCCGGGGCAGGGGGCGTGACCGCGGGCGCCTGATCTAGCCGCCGAGCGGCCTCGCCTCGGCCACGGCCGCGTAGTATTCCCACGCGCGCGCGACGACGCTCGGGGCGAGCTGGTCGCGGCCGCGCTCGGCCTCCTCGCGGCTGTAGGGGCGGAGCCGCGACGGCTCACCGCCGGCGGCGGCGAGCATGCGCAGCTGCAAACCGGCGCTTTCCTCGAGAAAGCACGCCGCCACCGTCGCGGTGCGCACATCGGCAAACGCGGTGGTGATGCCGTGGCCGCGCATCATGACGGCACCGCCACGACCCAAGCGGTGCGCGAGCAGGTCGCCGAGCTCGCGGGTGCGGATCAGGCCGATGCGTTCGTATTCGGGCACGCCGTCGAGGAAGGCGCTGCCCTGGTTGTGGAGGACGCGATGCGGCTGCCCGATCTGCGTCAGGCAGACGCTGGCGGGCGGGTGGGCGTGGACCACCGCGCCGACATCGGGCCGCGCGGCGTAGATGCGGGCGTGGATCCAGAGCTCGCTATTCGGCTGCCCGGCGCCGGCGCGCACGTTGCCGTCGGTGTCGAGGACGAGGAGCGTCCGCGCCGCAGCGAGGCCGGGGCTGCGGCGGGTCGGAAAGTAGAACGTATTCCCGCCCGCGATCCGCGCGCTCACGTGCCCGAAGGCGGTGGCGAGCCCGCAGCGCTCGACGATGCGGTTCGCGAGCGCCACGTCGTGCCGCAGCGCGCGCAGCGCGTCCGCGGCGGGTCGTGTCGAGCGCCCGGTCATTGGCTATTTTTGCGCGTCGGGGCGCCCGTGCCGAAAGCCGCGCTCGAAATGTCCTTTGTCCCGCAGATCGCCCTGCTCGAAGATCCAGGTGTACCCCCCTTTGGGGTTGGAGAGGACCTCCCAGGCGTTGTCGTCCGCGTCCCAGAAGAGAAAGCTGTAGGTGCCGTGGCGCTCGCTCGGCCGGGCGATGTCGTGCAGGCCCCAGGTTGCGGCCTGCTCCGTGCACGCTCGCCAGGCCTCGTCCACGTCGGCGTCGGTGAGGACGTCGAGCCCGTTGTGGTAGATGCGCGGCATGCGCTCCTTGTGTTTGGTGTACACCACCGCGTAGACATGGTCGCCGCCGAGCCGGATCATGAGCGAGACGGGGCTCGTGCGCACCACCTCGAGCCCGAGAAACTCCTGGTAGAACCGGCGGCTCGCCTCGAGGTCTTTCGAGCCGAGCGTGCCGTGCGAAAGAAACGTCGTCTTGAGCGCGCGCTTCGCCGCGCTGCTGGCAGTCTCCTGCGTCATCGCCGGACCTCCCGTCCAAGGTTGCCAGAGTGATTTTAGCGACGCCGCCGCCAGGGGCGAGCACCGGCGTCACTCGAGCTTCACGCCCGATTCCTTGATCACCTGTCCCCACAGGCGATAGTCGGCGCGGACCCGCTCGGCGAACGCCGCCACCGAGCCGCCGACCGGCTCGGCGCCGATCTCGAACAGCCGCTGTTTGGCAGTCAGGTCCTCGAGCACGGCCTGCAGCCGCTCGTTCAGGCGGCGCACGATTTCGGGGCTCGTGTCCCGCGGGGCAAAGATGCCGAACCAGGCGCTCATTTCCCAGCCCGGCAGTCCGGCTTCGGCCGCCGTCGGCACCTCGGGCAGCCCCGCCAGCCGCCGCTTCGACCCGGCCGCAAGCGGCTTGAGCGCGCCGCTGTTGAGATACGGCCGGGCCGAGCCGATGCTCATCGACATCACCTGCAGCCGACCGGCGATCAGGTCGGGCAGCGCCTGCCCCACGCCTTTGTAGGGCACGTGCACCAGCTGCAGGCCGGCGAGGCGCGCGAACTGCTCGAGCGCGAGGTGCGGCGGGCTGCCGGCGCCGGCCGACCCGTAGTAGAGCTTTCCCGGATTCGCTTTGGCGAGCGCGATGAACTCCCCGAGGTCCTTGACCGGCAGCGCGGCCGGAACGACGAGGATGTGCGGCGCCTCGGCCACGCAGAACACCGGAACGAGATCGTGCAGGGGATCGAACGGCAGCGCGCGCTCTAGAAACGGCTTGATCACGATGTTGCCGCCGGCGCCGATCAGCAGCGTGTAGCCGTCGGCGGGCGATCGCACCACGTATTCAATGGCGACGTTGCCTGCCGCCCCCGGCTTGTTCTCGACCAGGACTTGCCTGCCGAGCGCGGCACCGAGACCCTCGGCCGACAGGCGCGCGAGCATATCGGTGATGCCCCCGGGCGATGTATCGACCACCAGCCGGATCGCGCGCGTCGGATACGCGCCCTGAGCGCCGGCGAGCACGGCCGCGAGGCCGAGCGCGAGCCCGAGCGCGAGACAGCTGATGCGGCGCAACGTCATCGCGCTCGCGCGACGGCAGGCATGGACAGCGCCGAGCGCGGGACGATGCGTTTTCGGCCCACGCAACGGGACGGCCGCAGGGTTTGCTCGGCTTGCACGATCCTTCTTTGCGGCGTCGACTCGGATCGGGACGTCAGAATCGTCGCCCGCGACGCCGCACGGAACTATACCTTGGCGGCATGCCGGTGATCGGCGCGTGCGCGGGCAGCGGATCGCCAGGCAGTCCGAGAGTCCGAGCGGCGCCGCGAACCCACCCGACGCGGGTAGCGTAAGTGTCGAGTGCTGCAAGCGGAGCACGGCGGCGCAGGCCAAACCGTGCCGCTAGAGTGGATCCGGAATGGCCGTGCCCTGACTGGCGAGGGCGCAGTACCGTCAGTGCGTATCGGCAGCGGTGAAGAACTCCTGCATCAGGAAATCCTCGAGCCCCGCGTTGTCGTCCGGGCGAGCGGACAGCGTGAGGTTGCGTCGCAGCCGCGACGACACCCAGGTGAAGTCTCCGGATTCCGTTTCGCGAATGATCGCGATCATCCGGCGGACGACGGCGATGTGGATGTCGCTGTTGTCGCCTTTCCGGACCTCGATCAACTGCTTCGAGTTGCGGCGAATATCCTTGTTCCAGCCGAAAAAGGTGAACTCGGCATAGTCCGAGCTGATCTCCTCGATCCGGAAGATGCCACCGCTCGTGCGCTCGGTGCCGAAGGTCGGCGTCCGGTCCAAACCGAGGTTGACCGCGCGGTTGTGGCGCTCGCGTTCGTCTTCGGCCTGCGCCATGCTCAATCCGCCGTCGGGGACGGCGTTGCGGGCGCGGCGCCTGGCCTCGAGGTACGAAGCGAAGTCGCCTTCAACCGGTGTGAGCGCCGCTGCAGCCGATGGCGTCTCCGGCGGCGCTACAACGGCAGGGGCGGGCGCCTCTTGCGCGATGACTGGGGGCGGGGGCGCTGGGCGCGCCGGGCGCGGCGCCGCCATGGGCCGCGATGCCCGCTTCGTCGGCGACGGTTGCGCCGGCAGCGCCGACGAGGCGCGCGGTGCGGGCGGCGGGCTCGTCGCCGGGTGCGGCTGCGGAGCGAGCTCCACCACCAGCGGGCCGCTTGGCTTCCCGAGCTGGTCGCGTTCGAGCGACAGCGCGTGGATGCGCGGCAACCAACCCCACAGCACCGCGGCGTGGAGGGCGAGCGACAGTGCGAACGCCAGCCGGATGACGGGAACCGTCAGGATGCGAGGGTCGTCGAGCCAGTCGCTCATCGGTCGCTGACAGCGGGCGCCGTCAAGGATATACGGTCAGGCCCGCGCGTCGTAGGGTGGCCACCTCGGTAACTCATTTTCCCGGTAGGCGTAGTGCCGCGTCTGTTCCGGCTTGATCATCCTCTTGATCGGCCTCATCGGTGCGTCTCGTCCGCCGGCGTGAGCTCGAAGCGCAAGGGCAAGCCGACGCGGAGGCGGGCGGTGACAACATGCCGCGGCTTCGCCGATGGCCGAAAGACACCACCGCGAGCAGGGGAGTGTCTCAGTTCGAATGTAAGCCGTGAGATGCGAGGAGCGCAATGCATAACGCTCCGCGTCACGCCGGCTGTGGAAGCGGGTATCGCCAACCCATGTCTGGACGCTAGAAGAGATTGCGGCTGCTAGGCTAGCGGACTAATGGATGCACTTTCCGCTTTCGGCCTGTTCGCGGTGACGCTCATGGTGGTCTGCTACGCACTAGAGGCGCGAGGGCGTGGGTATGTTCTTGGCTTCGCCGGAGCGTGCATTCTGGGCTCCGTCTATGGGTTTTTGCAGGGTGCTTGGCCGTTCGGGGTGGTGGAAGCTATCTGGGCTGCGATCGCTATGCGCCGCTGGCATGGTTACAAATCAAACTGACATTACCCAAGCCGCGGTTTTCATTGACCAGATTGTTTTCGCACGGCTAGAATTCGATGGTTTTTTCGCAGGCCATCGATGCGCGGACGGTTGGTCGCGGGCAACTGGAAGATGCACGGCAGCCTGACGGCGAACCAGCGCCTGCTGGCGGCTGTCCGTGCCGGTGCTTCGTCCGCACCGGACGTCGAGACCGTGGTGTGCGTGCCGTTCCCGTACCTCGCGCAGGCGGCGAGCGTCCTCGCCGGCTCGTCGGTGGCGTGGGGCGCGCAGACGCTGAGCGAGCACGATTCCGGCGCCTACACCGGCGAGGTGTCGGGCGCGATGCTGCGCGAACTCGGCTGTCGCTACGTGATCATTGGGCATTGCGAGCGACGCATGCTGTGCGGGGAGCGCGATGCACAGATCGCGGCCAAGTTTGCCGGCGCGCAGCGGGTGGGCCTGATCCCCATTCTCTGCATAGGGGAAACGGTCGAGGAGCGGGAGCAGGGGGCGACCGAGGCGGTGCTGCGGCGGCAGCTCGGGGCGGTGATCGGCGCGGCGGGGGTGGCGGCGTTCGGCGATGCGGTGATTGCCTACGAGCCGGTGTGGGCGATCGGTACCGGGCGCACCGCGCATCCCGCGCAGGCGCAGAGCGCGCACGCGTTCATCCGCGCCCTGGTTGGCGAGAGCGACGGCGCGGTGGCCGCGCGGCTGCGGGTGCTCTATGGCGGCAGCATGAAGCCGGCAAATGCTAAGGAGCTGTTCGCCATGCCCGACGTGGACGGCGGCTTGATCGGCGGC
>Ga0187846_10000306_pt1 | contig 29368 bp, 26 predicted proteins | sample TC_taG_FD_161473 | JGI IMG/M metagenome (GOLD analysis project Ga0187846, IMG submission 161473) | Biofilm microbial communities from the roof of an iron ore cave, State of Minas Gerais, Brazil - TC_06 Biofilm (v2) | ecosystem: Environmental > Terrestrial > Deep subsurface > Cave > Wall biofilm... | reverse complement strand
TGACCGTGCGGATGCCCATCGCACGCAACCGGTCGAAGCGGCCGCGCATGTTCGGCTTAAGGATGTCTTTGAGATGGATGACTGCGAGCACGTCGCGATCGCGCGCCAACAGCAGCGGCGTGCCGCCGGAGCGCGCGATGCGCTCGACGTCCTCGGAAAGGACGCTTGTCGGCTGGCCGCCGTTGGCGACGATCCACTGACGGATCGCGTCGGGCGCGCCTTTGCGGATGGCGCTGCCGTTGACGTTGAGGCCGCTCATCCGCGTGTACGCCGAGAACGGAACGAACACCGAGCCGGCTGGAGCCGTCGTGTCGGCGCTGATACCCGCGCGATCGCGCGCCAGCGCCACGATCGAGCGGCCTTCGGGCGTCTCGTCAGGCAAGGACGACAGGTAGGCCGCGCGCACAGCGTCGTCGGCATAGACGCCCGGGGCGACGATGATGTCCGTGGCATGCCGGTTGCCGAGGGTGATGGTGCCGGTCTTGTCGAGCAGCAATGTGTCGACGTCGCCGGCCGCTTCGACGGCACGCCCGCTCAACGAAAGCACGTTGCGCTGCAACACCCGGTCCATGCCGGCGATGCCGATCGCCGAGAGCAAGCCGCCGATCGTCGTCGGGATCAAGCACACGAAGAGGGCGATGAGCACGGTGACGCTCTGGACGGTGCCGGCATAGATCGAGTACGGCCCAAGGGTCGCAACCGCGAATACGAAGATGATCGTCAAGCCGGCGAGCAGGATCGACAGCGCGATTTCGTTGGGCGTTTTCTGCCGCCGCGCGCCCTCGACCAGCGCGATCATCCTGTCCAAGAACGTCTCGCCCGGATTCGAGGTGATGCGGATGAGAATCGTGTCCGACAGCACGCGCGTGCCGGCGGTGACCGCCGACCGGTCGCCGCCTGCTTCGCGGATGACCGGCGCGGACTCGCCGGTGATGGCCGACTCGTCGACGGTGGCAGCGCCTTCGACAACGTCGCCGTCGCCGGGAATGAGGTCGCCGGCCGACGCGCGCACGATGTCGTCTTTGCGCAGCGCATTCGCACTGACGACCTCCTCACGGCCGTCGGTGATGCGCCGCGCTTGGGTTTCGGTCTTGGTGCGGCGCAGATAATCCGCTTGTGCTTTGCCGCGACCCTCGGCAACCGCCTCGGCGAAGTTCGCGAAGAGCACGGTGAACAGCAGCCAGGCGAAGATCGCGAAATCGAAGCCCGCGTTCGTGCCGCCGTGCCCGGACAGATCGAAGAGCCAGAAGACGAAAACCGCCGTCGCGCCGACTTCCACCGCGAACATCACGGGGTTGCGTGCCTGCCAGCGCGGATTGAGTTTGACGAACGAGTCGCGGATGGCGCGGCCGATGATCTCGCGGTCGAAGAGCGAGCGGGCTTGCGGACGGCGTTCGATGCGGCGTTGTGGGATCATCGCTATTGCAGCTTGCCTTGCAGCATGCGCAAGTGCTCGACGATCGGGCCGAGCGCGTCAGCCGGGAAGAACGTGAGGGCGCCGACGATGATGATGACGCCGATGAGCAGCGCGACGAAGATCGGTGAACGCGTTGAGAACGTGCCCGCGCTCTCGGCTACTGCTTTCTTGCCCGCGAGGGAGCCGGCGAGCGCAAGCGCCGGGATGAGAAAGAGGAACCGGCCGCACAGCATCACCACGCCCATCACGATGTTGAAATATAGGCTGCCGCCAAGGCCTGCGAACGCGCTGCCGTTGTTTTCGGTCGTGGACGTGAAGCCGTACAATAACTCTGAAAAGCCGTGGATGCCGTTGTTGCCCAGCGTCGCCACTCCGGCCGGGACCAAGACGGAGACCGCTACCGGAACCAGCGCGAACACCGGCAGCACCAGCGCGCCGAGGATGGAGAGCTGCACCTCGCGCCGTTCGATCTTCTTGCCCAGATATTCCGGCGTGCGTCCGACCATCAGACCGGCGATGAAGACCGTGAGCACGACGAAGATGATCATGCCGTACAGTCCGGTGCCCACGCCGCCGAACGCGATCTCGCCCAGCTGCATGTCGGCTAACGGCACCAAGCCGCCGAGCGGCGTGAACGAGTCGTGCAACGAGTTGACGGCACCGCACGACGTGTCGGTGGTGACCGTCGCGAAGAGCGCGGAAGAAGCGACGCCAAAGCGGCATTCTTTGCCTTCAAGGTTGCCGCCGGACACGCCGAGCGCGTGCACGATCGGATTCCCGGCGGATTCCGCGGCGTACGCGACCGCAAACCCGGACGCGAACAGGATTGCCATCGCGGCGAAGAGCGCCCATCCCTGTCGCTGATCGCGCGCGAACTTGCCGTAGGTGTACGTCAACCCGGCGCCGATCAAAAAGATGAGCAGCATCTCGAAGAAGTTGGAGAACGCCGTGGGGTTCTCGTTCGGCGACGCGGAGTTGGCGTTGACGAAGCCGCCGCCGTTGGTGCCAAGTTCTTTGATGACTTCTTGCGAGGCCATCGGTCCGCCGGTGATCGATTGCTTGAAGCCTTCGATCGAGATGACGTCTTGATATGGGTGGAAATTCTGCGGCATGCCTTGCCAGCAGAGCAGCAATCCGCCGGCCACCGAGATCGGCAGGAGGATATACAGGAGCGAGCGCGTGAGGTCGACCCAGAAGTTGCCGACCGTGGCGCGGTCCGTTCTTGTCACGCCGCGGATGACCGCGATCGCGATCGCGAGGCCGACGCCGGCGGAGACGAAGTTGTGCCAGGTCAGCCCGGCCATCTGCGAGAGATAGCTCATCGTGCTTTCGCCGGAGTAGAACTGCCAATTGGTGTTGGTGGTGAAACTCACTGCGACGTTCCACGCGTTGTCGGCGGACAGGTTGTCGAAGCCTTGCGGATTGAGCGGCAGCCATTTCTGCGTGCGCAGCAACGCGTAGAGATACAGGAGGCCGACGAGCGAGAATCCCAAGGTCGCTAAGAGGTACGATCCCGCCGACATCTCGGCGTCGGGGTTGACGCGGCACAGACGGTAGACGCCGCGTTCGAGCGGTCCAAGAACCGGGCTGAGGAGCGTTCGTTCGCCCGAGAAGACGCGCGCCATGTACGCGCCGAGCGGCTTGGTGAGGGCGATGACGATGCCGAAGAAAACCGCCGCTTGCAGCCATCCGATGACGGTCATGACTAGAACTTCTCAGGCCGCAGCATTGCGTAGGTGAGATAGATGAGCGCCAGGACGGCGAGAATCAGTCCGATGATTTGTTCGATCACGGCTGTGCGCTAAAGCCGTTCGAGCGCCTTGGTATAGACGTCGAACAGCCAAAAGATGACGAGCGTCAACAGCAGGATCGCGATTTCAAGCCACATGATCGCTGCCTCATCGTAGCGCGCGGTTCGCGGCGCGAAAAGCCTCCGAACGGACTATCCGAACGGATGCCCCGCTGATTGTAGTGTTCCGAGCGAGCGTCAGCGAGCTCGGAGTTGTAGTGTTCCGAGCGAGCGTCAGCGAGCTCGGACGAGGAGAACCTAGCGGCGCGTGAGCACGAACAGTTCGCGCGCGCCGGCGTCGAGCACGCGCCGGGCAAAGGCGTTGCGCTGCGGCCAGCGTGGATGGCGGAGCGTCGTCGCGAGCGCAACGGTCGTCTCCGGTTCTAGACGTGCGAGCTCGATGATGCGGTGCGCCGCATCTTTCGTAGTCTCTTCATGCCACGACGCGTTGTGCTTGCGCGCTTCGGTGCGCAACGCTTCGTAAAGTTCCGGCGACATCACGTCGCGCGGCTCGAGGATCATGGCCACGGCAAAGTTAGCGCCCAGACGAGCGGCGATCTGACTGCAGCGCTTGATGAGCGCCACGTCTTGCGTGCGCGGGCCGACGCACAAGAGCAAACGCTCGAACGGCGCACGCAACCGCTCCCTGCGCCGCGCGCGCCCCGCTTCGCGCAACGCGAGTTCGCGCAGCGCCGTGAGATTGTCAATGGTGAAGAAACTATGCAGCGCACGTTCGATCCGGTCGCGCGGGTAGATCTTGCCGTCGCGCAGCCGCGCGCGCAACGTCTGGGGCGTGACGTCGATGAGGATCACCTCGTCGGCGAGCGCCAGAATTCCATCGGGCAGGGTCTCACGGACCTGCGTTTGCGTCAGCCGGTACACGGTGTCATTGAGCGCCTCGAGATGCTGGACGTTGAGCGTGGTGATGACGTTGATCCCCGCGCGCAAGATCGCGAGGACGTCCTCGTATCGGTGGCGTGCCTCCGAGCCAGGCGCATTGGTGTGGGCGAGTTCATCGATCAGCACGACCTGAGGATGGCGTGCGATGACCGCATCGCGATCGAGCTCTTGATAGCAGACGCCGTCTTTCTCGATGACCTTGCGCGGCAACACTTCGAGGTCGCCGATCATCGCCGTCGTTTCCGCGCGGCCGTGCGTCTCGATGAACCCGCCGACGACTTCGACGCCGTCCGCTTTGAGCTGCTGCGCTCGGTCGAGCATGGCGTAGGTCTTGCCCGAGCCGGCAACCGCACCGAGGTACACGATGAGCCGTCCGTACCGAGTGCGCGCCAGGTCTGCGCGCTCGAGCGGGACCGGCACCTCGCGCTCGCCGAGGAACGCCTGCGACGGGTCGATGACGAAGACGTCGCGGTCGAGGTGGCGATTCACGAGATTGCGCGCGCCTTTGCCGTTCGGAACGATGACGAGGCTGGCGCGAAGTTTCGAGACGTCGAGTGTAGTAAGATCGAGCGGATCGCTGAGCAGCTCGGCGCCGGCACGATGCGTTGCTTCGGCCAGCAAGGTGAGGTCGACTGCACCCGCCGCGCGCACTTCGAGTTCGAGATCGAGCGCCGCCGCAACGGACGCGGCGCGCTCGACGTAGGAATCCACCGGGATGCTAGGCGGCACAAACGCGACCGCCGTCGACGCGCGTTCTGCGGACACGTTTGGCACTGTGACGACGTCGACCGCGTGCAGCAGCAACTCGCGCAAGCCGTACAGTGTCGGTTCCGCGAACACGTTGCTCAACGCGGTCTCAACGTCCGATGGGCGCACGACTTTGCCCGAACGCAGCCGGCTCAACAAGAGTTGCGGCGAGACGTCGAGCGCGACCACTTCGTCGGCTGCATGCAAAAACCGATCGGGCACGAGCGTGCGCAGCGGAAATCCGGTGAGGCGCTCTGCCGCAGGCGCGAGGCTTTCGAGATGCGCGATGTTGAACGCGCACAGGACGGTGATGCCCGCATCACGCAGCGCAAGCGCGTCTTCCCAGCGCGTGCGGTGACGCGAGCCGGGCAGATTCTCGTGGGCGATCTCGTCCAGCGCGAGGGCCTGCGGCTTCATCGCAAGCGCCGCTTCGAAATCAAATTCTTCGAAGGTAGCGCCGCCGAGCTCGACGACGCGCGGCGGAACCCGCGGAAGACCCTGCGCGAGACGCTCCAGATCCGCGCGCCCTTTCGTCTCCACCCATCCGAGCACAGCGCTACGGCCGATGGAGCGCAGCCGCCGTATCTCGTCGATGAGCCGGCGCGTCTTTCCGGCGCCCGACGCCGCCGCGAGAAAGACGACGAGCCGCGGCAGCTCGCCGTATTCGGCGAGCAGCGCCTCGGCGTCCGGCCGCTTCATTTCACGCAGCGACATCGTCGTGCAAAGTCGTGCCTCGCGACAATCGCAGGGAGCACAGAATGCCGACCTGGAAGGCACCGCCCGTGCTGCCCGCGCTCTGTTACGCGCTCTTCGTCGCGGTCTTTATTCTCGACCTTTTTACGCCGCAGTTGTTCATCGCTGCGATCTTGCTCAACGTGCCGATCGCGCTGTCGAGTCTTGCGTTGCGGCGCTCGCTCACGATCAGCCTCATCGTGTCAGCCGAAATCGCAAACGTCGTCGCCGGATACTACAACGGCCTCGCCGAGGGCAGAGTGTGGGATGCGATCGCGATCGGCGATCGCGCACTCTTGGCGGCTTCGTTTTTGCTCGTCGGCTATATGACGCTCAAGACGCAAGAATTTGCGCGCACCGCCGGCCTCTCCGACGCGCGCGCCGACCTTGCGCACCGCGAGCGCAGCTTGCGCATCGCGCTCGACCGCATTCGCGAAAGCCTCAACGCCGAGCTCGTGCTGCGCGCAGTCGTGCGCGAAGCGGTGATGCTCTTCGAAGCCGACGTAGCAATCCTGACGCTGGACGCACCTGGCAGCACGTCGGTTCGGTACGTCGCACGCGCGCGCCAATCTGACGTCGCAAGCGAAGAGTCGCCGTTGCCGCCGGAAGTTCGCTCGCTGTTGGCGCGCCATTGGGATGGCGCCGGCACGCTCGCGCGCGACAGCGCTGACACGGTCGCGCGCTACGCGCTTGAAGCGCTTGCCGCCGACTACGCGCTCATCGCGCCGCTAATCGTCGAAGGCAAGGACCTTCGTCTCGTGTTGACGCGCACCGGCCGGGCGTGGGGACGCGACGACGCCCGCCTTTTGCATTCGTTCGCCGACCAGTCCGCGGGAGCGTTCGCACAAGCGCAGCTCTACAAACGGGCCGCCGACCAGACCGAACAGATCCAAAGGCAGCATGCGGCATTGCTCGAGCGTAGCAATGTGATCCGCGACCTGGTATATGCGTTGGCGCACGACCTACGGACGCCGTTGGCCGCCGCCAACCTGACGATGCGACAAGCGCTGCGCGGTGAGTACGGTCAACTCCCGGCGGCATACCGAGAGATTCTTGAGACTACGCTTCGGTCGAATGATGACCTTCTGCGCATGGTCGAGACATTGTTGCTCGTCGCGAGGTACGAATCGGGTGAGGCATCAACCGTGCGCGCGCCGCTCGACCTGGCTGACGTCGCGCGTCAAGTACGCGAGGAGTTGGAGTCCAGCGCCCGGCAGCGCGGCGTCACGCTCGACGTCAATGGTGCCGCTGCGGTCGTCTCAGGCGATGCGGCCGAGTTGCGCCGCGCCTCGATCAATCTGGTGGCGAACGCGATCGCTGCTTCGAGTTCGGGCGGACATGTGCGCATCAAGACAGAGCGTCTCAACGGTTCGGCAGAACTGACGGTTGAGGACGACGGGTTCGGTGTGCCAGTCGAGCAGCGCCGGCGGCTGTTCGAGCGCTTCGGCGTTCCGCCGGAAAAGCGCGGCGGCGGCACCGGGTTGGGCCTCTACATCGTGAAACGCATCGCGGAAAAGCATGGCGGCGCGGCGCGCTACGAACCGCGCGAGCCGGGCAGCCGTTTTAGCATCGTGCTGCCGGCGTCCCAATGAAATCGATCAGCGTGGTCATCGTCGAGGACCACGCGCTCACTCGTGCCGGCCTGCGCACGGCGCTCGCGTCAGAGGGTCTCTCGATCGCCGGCGAGGCTGCCGATGGTCCATCCGGACTGGAAGCTGTCCTGCGCGCGCGACCGGACGTCGCGGTGATCGACATCGGGTTGCCGGGCATGGATGGCATCGAGTTGACGAGACAGATCCGTGCGCAGGCGCCCGCCACCCGCGTCGTCATCGTGACGATGAGCGACATCGAACATGAGGTGCTGGCATCGCTGGCCGCCGGCGCCGACGCGTACTGTCTCAAGGCGAGCGAGCCGGAGCGCATCGTTCATGCTGTGCGCATCGCTGCTGAGAGCGGCGCCTACTTCGACCCCCGCATCGCGCATCTCGTCCTGGCGCGCTTTTCGCCGGCCACGGCGGGCGCGGCGGCATCACCGCTCACCGTGCGGGAAACTCAAGTGTTGCGTCTGGCAGCTAGCGGCGTCGGGAACGCAGAGATCGCGAAAGCGCTCGAAATAGGTTTAGGAACCGTCAAGGGGCACATGCGCGACATCCTTGACAAGCTCTCCGCGTCCGACCGCACCCAAGCAGCAGTGACGGCTTTACGCCGCGGCTACATCTCATGAGCCTGCCGCCACGCACTCAGGGGACCATAGCTCTTCTCGAACTCTTTACTGTAGCAGCCGCCGTGGAGATATGGTACTACCGCTCAGGACATCCCCGCTGGTTCATGCCAATCGTTGCCGGGCTCGTTTGTGGAGCAATCTTCTCCTTTAGTTGGAGGGTCAACCGAGACCGGTTCTTCACCGCGGGCCTGTTGGGGCTTCTGTTCGCAACTGTGATAATGTTTCAGCAGTGGATGATGCTGGTCGTATTTGTCTGCGTCTTGCTCTCGAAGCAGAGCTCGATCAGCGCCGCCAACTCTGAACTATGTTCCCGCGCCGCCGCCGATGCGCCAGAGGTATTTGAGGATGAACCGATCGAGCGTCGTCGGCGCAGCGGGAGTGCCGTAACTAAAGAAGAGTTCGCTGCCGCTGCTGAATCTGTGGTGCAAGGCGCCGGCGAAATTCTTTCCTGGCTGCGCGAAGCCGCCGGTACCGTTGATCGCGCGCAGCGCCAGCGTGAGGTTCGTCTCCGGTCCAAGCGATTCGCCGAGCGCGATGCTGCGCAGGATCTGCCCATTGACGCCGATCGCGATCGAGCGCTCGTGGGTTCCGGCGTACGTCAGCGACAGGTTGAAATGCGTTCCAAGCGACCTGGTCGTCACTGCGTTGAATTGCTGCAAGTAGTACGTCGAGAACGGGCCGGCGCTATAGGTGAAATCAATCGGCGTCGGCGTTCCGTCGCGATACCCAAGCGTGAATCCCGACTGATTGAACGGCAGATTGACGCCGTTCGTGAGCACTGGGTCATCGAGCGAGCTCGTTTGCTGCGTGAGATTGAGATGGATAAGCCCGCGCGTATAGAGATCGGTCACGCCGAGGAAGTCGGCGGCGTGAACCGTGCCCGCGTGAGTGAGAAAGCGGTCAACTGCAATGAACCCTGTCCATGTCTTCAGATCGAGCGCGGTCGTCGTGAAGCCGGCGTACCCGAACGGGCCGCGCACGTTGTTGACGTTCGTGAAGCCCTGGATCGGTCCATAACCTGGGCTGATGTCCTGGTACGCGATATTCCATTCGTAGTTGGGCTTGTGCACGTCGATGAAGCCGGTCCGTGCATAGTCGAACAGCTGCCCCGGTTCGGTGGTCAGCCGGCTTTGCTCCATCACCCCATCGTAGCCCCAGACGAAGCCGGTCTTTAGGTTTCGGCCCGCGATGCCGGTCTCGACCGAGGAGTCGTTGCCGATCGGTTGGTGCGCGAGCACGGTGTTCACCCAATAGAGGAACGTCCGCGCCGGCGTCACGTGTTTGAAGGAAAACGCCTGATCGTCGAAGCTCGACCCCGGCGTCGTGCTGCGCACGGTGAGCGCGCTGATCTGCTGCATGCCATAGGTGCCCTCGACCTTGAAACCCCGGTCGAACGCGCCGATGCCCGGCGTATAGAGGATCTGGTTTGACGGCAAGATCGGGCCGCCCGAAGTCCACGAGATGTTCGTGAAGTATTGCGCGCCCTGCGCGAAAAACGGCCGGTACTCCGTCAGGTTGCGCGGGAACTCTTGCGGCACGATCGTCTGCTGATCGACTTCGACGTTGGAGAAGTCGGGATTGAGGGTGCCGACGCCGGCGATCGTGCTCGTGAGCGGGTAGACGAAATCAAGCCCGACGTGCCTCACGTTTTGGGTCGCAAACGTGTTGTTGGCTTGCTGAAAGACGTTACGTTGCGAACCGGCGCTGCCAAGCCCGTAGATCTCGGCCCGCGGTTTTGGTTTGGCAGCGGTGGCGGCGATATCGAGGCCCGTCCACGACGGCCACCAGCGTGCGTCGGTGAGCCCCGGCCACGCCGGCGGCTGCCCGTCTTGCATCAAACCATCATAGGCCCAGGTGTAGTGCTCGGCCATACCCGCGACGTTGCGGATGAAGTTGATGCGCCACGTCCGATTCTTGCCGCCGGCTGCGCGCAGGTCTTTGAGCGGAATCGTCAGCATCGCCGACCATGACGAGCCATCCACCGCCGTCTGCGCTTCCCATAGTGGTGCGTAGCGGTTCGACTCTGTGCACTGTTGGTAGCGCACGCCGCGCGGCGTCGTCTCGAAATAGTAGACCGATGAGCCCGCGCCGCTCACATCGAAACCGACGCCGACCAAGTCATCCTGACCGAAGCCGATGTTATTCGTCGTCTGCTGCGCGTGGATCGGCACGCCTTCTTGCTGCGCGCGGAAGGCGACGTAGAGGTTCTTGTCGTCATAGAGCAGGTATGCCGTGGTTTCGAGCTTGGCCGGTGAGCGGGTCGTCAGATCCTGAAAACCTGTGGCTTTGACTGCTTGTTGCCATTGCGGGTCAGACAGGGCGGCGTCGAACTTGGGGGCGTCGTCGGATCGGGCGGCCGCGAACGAGTGTGATGGATCGACGGCCGCGAGCGCGGGCGACGCGACGAGCACGGCCAGCCCCAGGGCCGCCGCCAGCCTTGGGCCTCCCCCATCTTTTCCGAGCACCTGAAACATGCGAAACACGCACGATTATACATGGCAAAACGGCCGGAAAAAATCACAAGTTCGTCAAATCTTCCGTTCCGCGGAGAGTCAGCAACGTGACGTACGCATTTGGCCCTTACCGGCTCGATACCCGAAGACGCACCGTAAGCCTGGACGGCACCGACCTCGCATTCGGCGCGAAGGTCGTCGAGACGTTGCTCGCCTTGATCGAGCGCGCCGGCGAGACGTGCAGCGCGCAGCAGCTCCTCGATCGGATCTGGCCTGAGGGCTTCGCCGACCCGGCCGGCCTGCGGCAGAACATCTACGTCTTGCGCAGGACATTGCGCGAGCATTGGGACGCGCCGGTGATCGAAACGGTTCGCCACGCGGGTTACCGCTTCGCCGCCCCTTTGCAAACCATCGAGCCCGAAACAGATGCGGCCTTCCAACGCCCTGCTCTGAAACGAGCAAGACCTGCAGTCCGGTGGTCGGCGCTGGCGGCGTGCGCGCTATTCGTGATCGCGATGCTGCAGTATTCGACCGGGCCAGCGCGAGGAACCGCGACGGGCCTAAGCGCCCAGGATGCGCGGCTGTACGCGCTCGGACGCTACTATTGGAACAAGCGCACGCGCGAGGGCGTGCTCAAGTCCGTGAACTACTTTCGGCGAGTCGTGCGCTCGGAGCCCGGCAACGCGCTCGGCTACAGCGGGCTGGCCGACGCGTACGTCGTCATAGCGGACTACGGGTTCGGGGACCAGAGCGCGCAGACGTATCACGAGTGGGAGCGGCGCAATGTCGAACGGGCTTTTGCGCTTGACCCCAACCTCTCCGAAGTCCGCACGTCGCGCGCGAAGCTGTTCGAACTCGTCGATCGCGATCTTCCGGCCGCGCGAGCCGATTTCGTGCGAGCGATCGAACTCAATCCGAACAACGCGGTCGCGCACCTCTGGTACGGCGTCATGCTGGCTCGCCAAGGCCGCACTGCTCAAGCGCGCGCAGAATTCGAGATCGCTGAACAAATCGACCCGACGGCTCCAGCCGTCAGCCGCTGGCTGGCCATCACCGACTACTTGAACCGCCGGTATGATTCGGCGATCACATACTACCGCCAAACGCTCGAGCTTAATCCGGATGACTCGGATGCCGCATTGATGTTGGGCCTCGCGTACGAAGCGTCACGCGCCTACGCGGCCGCGCTGCACAATTTCCGGCGCCTCGAAAAACTTTGCAATTGCCCGACGCCGTTCGCGCTGGAGGCGCGCACGCTGGCGTTGATGGGTAGGCCGGAGCAGGCGCGCGCCCGCCTCGTAGCGGCGCAGAGCGCCGCGCGCAAACAAGAACTCGATCCGCTTGCGATGGCAGCCGCGTTGATCGCGCTCGGGCAGCGCGACCAGGCGATGAAATGGTTGCGCAGCTATCCGCGCTCTGATTACTTCGAGGTCGTGTGGCTGCACCTTGACCAGCGGCTCGATGCGGTACGCAACGACCCGCGTTTCAACGCGTTACTCGGCGGGCCGAGCACCGCGTCGTGCGGCGCTAGTTGCTGACAACAAGGGGGAGCATCGTCATGATGCTCCCGTTGTCTGCTTGAGAAGGGACTCGTGACTTGATCGTCTAGTAGTCCTGGACCACTCCCGCGACAGGTACGACGCCGGCGACCTTCCACCCATCGGCAGTCTTGATGCAGGCGGTTACGACGATCGCCGTGGCTTTGTAGGGATTGCCGCCCCTCGTCGTGATGATATTGACCGGCGCGACGATGTCGGCCGTCGTCGGTGAGCGGATGACGATGTTCTCTTTCGTGTAATCCGGCAGCGCGCTCCATACGCCTGAGAAGAGCTTCTGGAGATGGTTCGTCACGGCGGCTTGACCCGTGAGCAGTCCGCCGAGCGTGAGCCAATACACGTTTGGGTCGTCCCACAATAGCTTCTGAACCGAAGCCAAGTTGTGCTGGTTTTGAGCTGTGACGAACGCGACGTACAGCGCGCGCACGTCTTGTTGATCGCGCGTCAGCGTGTCAGCTCGAGCGGGAACACTGGCTGAGAGCAGTACCAATGCCGCAATGGCGACAAACGTAAGCCGAGTCAGCATTTGACCGTCTTTTCCTTTCCTTCGAAGCAAGTTGTCTGCACCCGAGTTCATGCGGGCCTGCCCGTTCTCCCGCGCCGCACGTCCCGTGCGGCCGGACTCTGGGCTCACGGCGCGCCCGCTCGACCGCTCCTTGACGCTTCGCTCCTCATTCGTGAATCTACGGAGCGTGCTGGCTATCGGCTACTCGGGCGCGGTTCGCGGCATCGACGCGTACGTCGTGCGAGTCGAGGTCGTCGGCATCCCGACCGCCGACGTCGGCATCCACATCGTCGGCCTGGCGGATCGCTCCATCCAGGAATCGCGCGAACGCGTCAATGCGGCGGTGCGCTCGTGCGGCTACCTCTTCCCAACGTATAAGATCGTCGTCAACCTCGCGCCCGCGGACGTGCGCAAAAGCGGCGCTGCGTTCGACCTCGCGCTTGCGCTGACGATCCTCGCCATGGATCAGCAGCTCGAGGGGGTGCGCCTGCGCGACGTCGTCGCGATCGGAGAGCTGGCGCTCGACGGCGCGGTCAAGGCGGTGGGCGGCGTCCTGCCGATCGCGATCGGCGTCAAACGCGCGGGTTACCGCCGGCTGATCCTGCCGGCGCAAAACGTAGCTGAGGCGGCGCTCGTCGACGGGCTCGCGCTCTATCCGGTGCACACCTTACAGCAGGCCGCGGATGTCGTTTTGGGGCGTCGCCAGCCGGTGACGTGTTCCGCCCGCGTTGCGGAAATCGCCGAACCACCGCCCGTCTATTCCGAAGACCTCGAAGACGTGCGCGGCCAACAGCGAGCCAAGCGCGCCATGGAGATCGCCGCAGCGGGTGGGCACAATCTGCTGTTCGTCGGCGCGCCGGGCAGCGGCAAGACGATGCTGGCGCGCCGCATGCCGTCGATTCTGCCAAGTATGACGTCCGAGGAGGCGCTCGAGGTGACGAAGCTGTACAGCGTCAGCGGTCTCCTGCGCAACCGCTCGCGCCTCGTCACAACTCGGCCGTTCCGATCACCGCATCACACGGTGAGCGCCATCGCGTTGGTCGGCGGTGGTTCAATACCGCGCCCTGGGGAGGTCTCGCTCGCGCACTGCGGCGTCTTGTTCCTCGACGAACTCCCCGAATTTCCGCGCAGCGCGCTCGAAGTGCTGCGTCAGCCGCTCGAGGACGCGTGCGTCACTGTCAGCCGCACCAGCGGCACGATCACCTATCCCGCCAAGTTCATGCTGCTGGCGAGTCTCAATCCGTGTCCCTGTGGCTACAGCGGTGACCAGTTGCACGGATGCGCGTGCTCACCGCACGCGATTTCGCGCTACTTGTCAAAGCTTTCCGGGCCGCTGCTGGACCGCATCGACATGCACGTCGAAGTGCCCAGGCTGCCGTACGAGGATATGGCGTTGCGCGCCCCCGCTGAACCATCGGTCAAAGTCCGCGAACGCGTCGAAACAGCCCGGCACCAGCAGCGTTGCCGCCTCGGACCGGCCGGGTGCAACGCCGCGATGCCCGCGAAGTCTTTGCGGCAACAATGTGAGCTCGACGAGCGCGGCCGCGCGTTGCTCGCCGCGGCGGTCACCAAACTACGCTTGTCGGCGCGGGCCCACGACCGGATCCTGCGAGTCGCACGCACAATCGCCGATATCGCCGGCGCGCAGCGAGTTCTTGCCGAGCATCTGGCGGAAGCGATCAGCTACCGCTCGTTGGACCGTTCCCTGCGTCAACAGTTTTGACGGCTGGTCGGTTTCTCTCGGCCTTCGCGCGTAAGGCATGTTGAAGCGACCGGCTACCAAAATGTAGACCGATCGCTTACCGTTCGGATGGAATGAGAAACGGCGAGGGCGGTCTTACCGCCGCATGCCTAACTTGGCCTTTTGCTTCTGCTCGTTCGCCCGCATCCAGAATAGGAGTGGCAGGGCAAGCACGCAGATACCGATCACGGCCAATTGCCATATAGCCATACTCCGTATATCGGCCGATGGCCAGGGCAGATTTTAGCCCTCTACTGACGTTTTTGGAGGACCTTAAGAATTTGCGGGCGCGCCTGGCTCAGCCATCCTGCCGGAAGCGCGCCCCCTACCTGTGACCGCGGTCGTGCCCCTCAAGCGCTCTTGCGCTGGTGGAGGATGAACTCGTTACCTTCCGGGTCCTTGCCGAACGCCATCACGCAGTTGTCGTTCTCTTCGACGTCAGGCGCGATCTGTGCACCCCGTCCGCGATAGTAGTCCGCGGCCGCCTTGACGTCTGGAACCCCGAACATGACCACGCCGCTAGAATGCCACGACCCGTCTTCCAGTTGCCATAGCCCGAACGTCGACCCGTCCGCCAACTCGAACTCGGCTCCGCGCTCGGAGCGCCAGGATACCGGCAGCTCCAGCACATCCCGGTAGAACTCCAACGCGCGGTCCGGATCTTTGGTGAGGTATGTCGTCACGTCGATGCCTGAAATCTTGATTGCGTCCTTGACCAATGCCATGTCGCCTTGTATCCTTCCCTAGAACCTCCGAGCTCGCCAGCGCTCGCTCGGAACACTACAATTAGTCGCCTTCGATGAGGCGTCCGATGCTGGTCACAACTCTGCCGATGATCCGGCGCCAGCGCGGCCTCGAACCGGCTGAAAGCGTCGCACCAAGCCGATTGCGAGCGACTTCGCTCGAAAGCTCGTCGTGTTGGCGCTGGATCGCTTCCATAAGCAGCCTCTCATTCATGAGGTTTGCCCTTTCCTGACTTGCAGCAAGGTCATGCTAGCACGCTATATATGACACTCTGTGTCAGCTTTCGCCCGAAGATAGCATACCACGTCAGGCAGCCTCCGGAACCGATCGTTGCGGCACAACGTCCGCTTCAGCTTCGACCGGCAACGGCGCACCGCGACCGACCACGCGGTAGATCGCGGGAATCGCGACAAGCGTCATGACCATCGATCCAGCCAGACCGAAGATGATCGCCCAGCAGAACGGCGGCCACAGTCCTCCGCCGGAAAGAGCGAGTGGCAAGAGCGCGACGATGGACGTGATCACCGTCAGGAGAATCGGGCGGATCCGCTTCTTGCCGGCGACGATCAGCGCTTCTTCGAGCGTCAGGCCATGCTGGAGCTCGCGCCGCGCGTACTCGAACAGCACGATCGTGTGATTGGTCACCACGCCGCCGAGACCGGCGATGCCCATCGCCGCGGTGAAGCCGAACGGGCTGTGGGTGAGCCCGAGGCCGACGACGGCTCCGAACAGGCCGAGCGGCACGGCGCCCAAGATCACCATCGAGAGACGCAACACGCGGAACTCCACGATAAGGATCAGCTGGTTCAGCATCAACCCGACGAGCAGCGCCATGAGCAACTGACGCAGCGATTTTGACGACTGCTCGTCCTCGCCGGCGTAGCTGAGGCTCACGCCGGGCGGCAAACGCAAAGAGCGTGCTGCTGCGCGGAAATCGGCCAACGCCGCGCTCGGCAAACGTCCTGCCACCTCGGCGCTGATGGTCACGATTTTTTGACCGTCGCGCACGGTCGCAAGACCGGTGTCGGTGTCGAGCGCGATGCTCGCGACCTCCGATAGCGGCACTGCCGCGCCGGCGGCGTTGCGCACCGGGATTGCGCCGAGCGCGGATGCGTCGTGGCGCAAGCTCGCCGGCAGCCGCACGACGACGGGAGTTTCCCGATCCTCTTCTCGGATGGACGTGGGCGTTGCGCCGCTGTACGCAAGCGCGAGCAGCGCGCGCACCTGCTGCTCGTCGACGCCGGCCAAACTCGCGCGCGTATTATCGACGTTGACCGCCAGCTTGGTCGACGGAGTGCCTTGCGAGTCGCGCACGGCAAACGTGCCGCGGACCGAGCGCAGGAGCGACTGGACCTGCTGTGACGCGGTTTCCAGCGTGCGCGCGTCGGCGCCGCCAAGCCGGATCTGGATCGGGGCGCCGACCGGCGGTCCTTGCTCGAGCTTCTTCACGTCGACGCGGGCGCCGGCGACTTGCGCCGCCGTGCGCACTCGCAACTCGTCGATCAACCGGTTCGCGGTCGCGACGTCGGTGGCGTTGACCACGAATTGCGCGTAGTTCGTCGACGCCTGCTCCGGGATGACGTTGTAGTAGATCTTCGGGGCGCCGTGCCCGACGAACGCCGCGAAAGTCGTGATGCCCGCCTCGTCGCCGAGCAGATGCTCGACCTGTTCGACGTAGCGCTGCGTCTGCGCGAGATCGGTGCCGTCGGGCGCCGTGACGTTGATGATGAACTGGTTGCGATCCGCCGGCGGGAAGAACTGCTGGCCGAGCCGCGGGATCGACACAGCGGCGATGACGACGAGGCCGAAGGCGATACTGGCGGTCAGCCACGCACGGCGCAGTGCGAAGTGGGCGACGGGTTCGTACACGCGGCGAAGCGTTTCCAGGAGCCGCTCAAACGACGTTTCTATCCAACGCAGCGCGCGATTGCGCGTGCCCGCGTTGGCGGGTACGGCGAACCACTCGCCGAGGATCGGCGTGATGAAGTAAGCGACCACCAGCGACATCGAGAGCGCGATCGCGACGACGAGCCCAAGATCGTGCACGAAGTTGCCCACGCCTCCACCCAGCAACAGGAACGGTACGAACGACGACATGCCCACGAGCGTCGACGTCAGCAGTGGAAACCACAATTGCGAGACGCCTTGCCAGGCAGCCGCCTGGCGGTCGACGCCGGCCGCGAGCAGCCGTTCGATGTTGTCGACGGCGACGATCCCGGCGTCCACCACCATGCCGATCGCGATGATGAGTGAGATGATGCTGATCTGTTGCAGATCGATGGAAAGCAGCGGCATGACGCCGAGCGTCAGCACGATTGACAGCACGATTGTGGTGGCGACGAGCAAGCCGTTGCGAACGCCCATGAACAGGGCTACGAGCACCGTAGCCAACACGATGCCGAGCGCGAGGTTGGTGGTGAAATCGAGCAGCCGTCGGTCTACGGTGGTGGGCTGATCCGCGATGAACGTGACATGGAGACCGGCCGGGTATTGCGCAAGCTCTCGCGCGATCAGCGGCCTGATCTCGGGCGTCAACTGCGTGACCGACGAGGTGGCCTTGGCCATCACCGCGAGCGCGACGGCTGGCTTGCCGCCGACGCGGACGAGCTCGTCGGGCGGATCGGGATAGCCCGTGTGGACGTCCGCGAGGTCGCCGACGCGCACCGTGCGTCCGTTCATGGTCACGACCGGCGTGTCGGCGACGTCGCGGGCGCCCTGCAGCGTGTCGGGCGCAGTCACGCTTGCGGCGCGCTCGCCGATCTGCGCGGTGCCGCCAGGCAGCAGCGCGTTACGCCGCGCAAGCGCCGCAGAAACGTCCAATGGGCTCACCGCGTAATCGGCGAGGCGGCGGACGTCGAGGTCGACTTGGACCTGCTGTTCCAGCGCGCCGACCATCTGCACTTCGCCGACATCGGGCAACCGGCTGATGTCGTCGCCGATCTTCTTCGCGATGTCGCGCAGCTCGCGGGGCGAGAGGCCAGCGGCCGTAATGCCGAGCACCACGGGATACGTATCCCAAAAATGCTGGACGATCGAAGGTCCGATGATGCCGGCGGGAAGCTGACTACGGAGATCGTCAAGGTGGTTGCGCACTTCGCGCAGCGCGATGTCTCCCGTCCGTTCGTTGACCTGGTCGTCGAGGTCGACGATGATCGACGAAACGCCGACCTTCGACGTACCGGTGACGTGATCGACGTGCTCGACGCCGCGCAGGTCATCGGCGATCTTCTTCGTGACAAGCTCCTCGACGTTGTGCGTGGAAGCGCCCGGCCAGATCGTGACGATCTGCGTGACGCGCTGCACCGTGCCCGGGTCTTCGCGCCGCTGCATCGTGAACGCCGAGAAAACCGACCACACGATTGCGAGCGTCAACGCGACCAGGACGAGACTCTTGTGCGTTATCGAGAACTTTGGCAGGTTCATGACGTGCTTTTCCTTAGCGCGCTCTAGTGCGTCTCGACCACGTGGACGCGGTCGCCGGGTTTTGCCTCGTACTGGCCCTGAATCACCACGAAATCCGCCGGCGCTACGCCGTCGACGATGACGCGGTCGCCGGCGCTGGCCACGACATGCACTGGCCGCGTGATAACCGTGTGCGCGGTCGCGTCGTAGAGCTCGACCGACGTGCGGCCCGCTGCGTCAGTCATCACCGATCCGAGCGGCAGACTCTCTCCGTTCACCCGGGTGACGCCGAGCTGTACATCGACGACGCTGCCGACCGGAATGCCGAGGCCGGGCGCGCGCACGCGCACTTGCGCGGTACGCGAGAGTTCATCCGCTGCCGGCTCGGCGCGGCTGACAACGCCGGCGTACCGGCGCGTGCCCGCGATGACGACAGCCGTCGTGCCGACAGGGATGCGCGAGCGAACGCGTTCCGGCACGGAGACGAGCACATCGGGCGTCGCTGCGGAGATCAGCGTAAAGGCGATTGCGCCCGCTGACGCGGTATCGCCCGGCTCGATCGTCCGCTTCTGGACGATCGCATCCGCTGGAGAGCGAAGCTCCGTTTTCCCAAGCGTGATATGCGCGTAGCGCGCGCTCGCGACCGCTCCGCCTGATTGCGTGAGCTGGGCGCGCGCCGCGTTGACCTGAGCCTGTGCGTCGCGCTCAGCCGCTACCGCGCTGTCGCGCGCCTGGGCGGATATCGCGCCGGAACTATAGAGGTTCTCCGCACGCACGTAATTGGCATGAGCCAAGGCTGCGGCGGCTTGTGCTCGATCGAGTTGCGCCTTTGCCGCGCTGGGGGCAAAGCTCGCTTGTGCATCGGCAGCGTCGGCCTGCGCGCCGTAGTCACTCGCGTCGAGCGCGGCGAGAACCGCGCCTGCCGCCACGCGATCGCCGACGTCGAAGTTGACACGCGCGATTCGGCCCGGGATTTCGAAGCCGAGCTGATACGTGTGGGCCGGCGAGACGGAGCCGGGGCCCTCGTACACCGCAATGGCTTGCGGCGTTTGAGGCCGCTCGATCGCGATGCCAAGACCTTGTGACTGCGGCTGACCCGCGCGCGCCGCGCACGCCGAGACCGTCAGCGCGACGATCCCCAGGACAAAGGCCCTACTCATGCTTCCCATGTTTGTGACCACCGTTTGTCTGCTGAACAGCGTTCAGCGTGGGTGCAAAAAAATAAATGCGTCGCTAGTTGGCTGGTTTGCGCGTTGCTTTCGGTTTGGCTGTTGATGGCGTTGTGGCGGCGCCCGCTTCCAGGCCGCCTTTCAGTAACCCGAGTGCCGTGTCGGTGAGTTCGTCGATGTCGACGTGCGACATACCCGGACAATTGAGGCGTAGACTGACGATGCCGTGCACGCTCGACCACAGGATGTGCGCCGCTAGGTCGGGATCGATCGGCGCGATTCGCTTGTCGCGGACAAGTTCGCGCACCGTGTCGGCGACCAACATCAAGGCGCGATCGCCCGGATCGCTTGCATCGAGTTGCCCTTTCGGTGGAAAAATCTCACTCGAGAGATCTTGGTTGGTCATGAAGCAAAGCCGGTACGACTCCGGGTTCGTGATCCCGAACTTGACGTACGCCTTGCCGAACGCCCATACGCGCTCGAACGGATCTTTGATCTCGGCGACCGGCGCGAAAAATGCGAGCAGCTCGCCGAACGCCTCGCGCGTGAGTTGCCGCGCGATCTCCTCACGGCTCTGGAAATGAAGATAGATCGTCGCCGGGGAGTATTCGATCGCCTGGGCTATCTTGCGCATCGAAAGCGCTTCGAAGCCCTCTCTGAGCACGATCGTGCGCGCCGCTTTGAGGATTTGCTCCCGCAGCTCCGCCTTCTCGCGCTCGCGCCGCTCGATTACTCCCACGATTCGCTACCGTTCCTCCCCTGGTTCCTGAACACCGTTCACTAATACAATAACCGTTCAGCACGATATTGTCAAGTATGCCCTTCGAATATGACAGAGGATGGCATATTAGAAGTGTTAAGCATGGGGCATGAAGAGCGAGCGGCTCCTCACGGCGCTCCTGCTGCTGCAGGCCAAAGGCCGGATGTCGGCGCGCGAGCTGGCGCACGAGCTCGAGGTCTCAGAGCGCACGATCTACCGCGATCTCGACGCCTTGAGCGCCGCGGGCATCCCCGTGTACGCCGAGCGCGGTGCGCACGGTGGCATCAGATTGTCCGACGGCTACCGCGCCGCGCTGACACAACTCGGCGAGGAGGAAGTGCGGGCGCTCTTCGTTTCGGCGTCCGACCCGCTGGCCGATCTTGGCATGGGCGGCAGCCTGCGCCGCACGCTCGCCAAGCTGGCAGGGGCGCTGCCTGAAAGCAAACGCAAGACGGCGGAGCGCGCGCGCGGCCGGATCCACGTCGACCCGCGCCGCTGGCGGCACCCCGAGCAGCCGCGCGAGCATCTCGCCGTTCTGCAGCGCTCGTTGTGGGATGACCGCCGGGTCAGCCTCCAATACCGAGACCAAGTCGGCAAGGAGACGACGCGTGTCATCGAACCGCTCGGTCTGGTTTCCAAAGCAGGCGTCTGGTATCTCGTCGCGCGCAGCGGTGAGGACATGCGCACTTTTCGCGCGGAGCGCATCATCGCCGCAACCGAAACGGTCGAGCGCTTCGCGCGGCCTCCCGACTTCGATCTGGAACGCTATTGGAACGCGTGGACGGCGGAGTTCGAGCAGCGGCCGCTGGTGCGGTACGTCGTCACGCTGCGCATTCCGGTGCGGTCCGACGTAAGGCCGGCGAGCGCCGACGCCGACCTGCTGGAGCGCCTCAGCTACCTCGAAGCAAAGCTCGACCGCGAAGCGCGCACCGCGCGCATCGCATTCTCCGGAATCGAATCCGCCCTCGCCAACGTCATGATGCTAGGCCCTGAAGTCGAAGTGCTCGAGCCGCCGGAATTGCGCGAGCAGGTCGTGCGGGCCGCCGGCGAGTTGCTAGCCCGCTACGCCGCCGCTACCGCTTTTGCAGGATCAGCGCCGTGACAAGCCCGAGGACCAGCCTGTTCACCAGTTCGTAACCGACCTGTTTGACGAGCAACATCTGCGGAATGGGCTCCGTCGCATACGCGATCAAGAACGACGGCAGCGTCAGGATCAGCCACATCGCTAATCCGAAACGCAATCCTTGCCCGACCCACGGTTTGTCCTCGACGCCTTTCGTGTACACCCAGACCGAGCCGACGGAAAACGCCAGATAGCCGATCCAGATGAAGATGAACTTCGTGTCTGCGGCAGTGCGGTAGAGTTGTGCGATCTGCTCGTAGTCGGCCTTGAGCAAGAAGGCGTGGATGATCGTGCCGAAGACGCTCGACAAGACGAAGACGACGACAATGGCGGTGACGACGCGCGCTGTACTCATGCGTGCCCTCCTTTGACGCGGCTGGAGTTGCGGACGCGGTTGAGGTTGCGGGCTTACCGTCGAGCGCCCAGGCTACCTTCTCTTACGTGGGCGGCACACTTTCGGCATTGTACTTGGCATATGCCTCGGCGGCTGCGAGCATCTCGTTCGAACAAGCCTTGAGCGACTCGAGTGACCAGAGGCCGCTCAGGAGCGCCGTGTCGCCGATGTTGCTGCGCAGGACGAATGCCGGCTGCACGCTCACCGGCAGACTCTTGTATTCCATCATTGCGCTCCACAAACGCTCCGCCGTGCGCGGATGATCCATCTCCTGCTCGAGTTTGGAGCGGTTCATTCCGGCTGCCGTAGCTGCTACGGCGACCGCTTCCTCGCGGCGGCCGACGCGGACGCCGTCAACCATCGCCGCGCGCGAGATCGCGTGGCGAACGCGATCGTCCGCCACGCCCAGTCCGCGTGCTGCCTCGGTCGCGAGATTCGCCCACCACGTCGTGTCGTTCACGCTCTCGCGCCATGCGGGGTTGAGCCGCAGGCCCGTCACGCGTTCGAGCCGCTTGTACTGCCACGCGCTGAGCTGCGGCGAATAGCCCATCGGTCCTCCGTTGAACAGGAATGCAAGCCGCCAGTCGAGCGTCAGGCGCTCGCCCAATTGTTCGCGTAGGGCGCCGAGCGCCCGCTCGGCGACGAAACACCACGAGGACAACACGTCGAGGTAGTAGACAAGCGTCAGCGTCGGCATGGCGCTTCATTCTCGGCGCCATGCAGGCTCGGCCTTTCGCGGTCACGAAGCCGCGCGCTCATCCTTTTCCGGCTTCGCGCTGTCAATGCTCGAACAAGGAGCTTTCGCCATGTCAGTCGTCGTCGGCATTTTCCCGGATCATTCTGCCGTCAGCAAGCTCGTCGACGTGCTCAAGGCGGGCGGCTTCGATCCTGCCGACCTGACGGTCATCTCGAGCGATGACGCACCGGGTTCGCTGGTCTCGAGCGGCGTGGAATTCGTCGTGAGCGGTGAGGCCGAGGAAAGCACGCTCGCAGGCGGCTCTGCCCTCATCACCGGTCAAGGCCAAGACGTGCCCGGCATTGATCAGATGCGCTATGACGTCGGCGCGTATGAGCAGACGCCTGCGCTCGAAACGCTCTCCGACCTCGGCGTTCCCGATGGCCGCACGGACGATTACATGGAGGCCGTGGATCGCGGACGTTGCGTCGCTGGGCTCCGCACCAGCGAACCCGCCAAGGCCAAGCCCATGTTCTCAGCGGCGGGTGCCAACGCCGTGGACGTGTTCTAGCCGATTCCAGCCGTTGATCGACTTTCAGCACGCGCAGAAATGGTTTGGTTCGAACCACGTGCTGCGCGACGTGAATCTGCGCGTCGCGGCGGGCGAGCGCGTCGTGGTAGCCGGTCCATCGGGGTCGGGCAAGTCAACGCTCATCCGCTGCGTCAACGGCCTTGAGATCCTCGACGGCGGCACGCTCGTGGTCGAAGACGTCGACGTCACGGCGCCCCATGTCGCGTGGGCGCCGCTGCGTCAGACGATCGGCATGGTGTTCCAGCAGTTCAATCTCTATCCGCATCGCACGGTGCTCGACAACGTGACTCTCGCGCCGACGCTCGTGCAGCGCGTGCCCAAAGACGAGGCGCATGCGCGGGCGATGGGCTACTTGCGTCGCGTCGGGCTCGAGGATAAAGCGGGCGCGTACCCGTCAGAACTCTCGGGCGGCCAACAACAACGCGTGGCGATCGCCCGCGCACTGGCGATGAACCCGAAGATCATGCTCTTCGACGAACCGACTTCTGCGCTCGATCCCGAGATGATCCAGGAGGTGCTCGACGTCATGACGGACGTCGCGCGGGACCACATCACGATGATGGTCGTGACGCACGAGATGGGATTTGCAGCGGCGGTCGCCGATCGCGTGGTCTTCATCGACCACGGCGAAATCGTCGAGGATCAGCCCCCAACGGACTTCTTTGAACGCCCGCGCTCCGATCGTGCGCGGACGTTCCTCAGTAAAATTCTCAAGCACTAGAAACGGAGGCTTTCAACCCATGAAACAGCGCATTCATGCCTTCCTCTTCGCAGCGCTTGCGGTCGTTGCGCTGACCGGCGCACTTGCACGGCCGGCAAGCGCCGACGCGCTCTCCGACATCAAGGCGCGCGGCGTGCTCAACGTCGGCGTAAAGGCCGACGTGCTCGCTTTCGGTTTTCTCAATCCGAAGACGAATCAGTACGAGGGCTATGAGATCGACATCGCCCACGAGCTGGCAAAGAGACTGCTCGGCGACCCTAACAAGATCAAGTTCACGACGGTGACCGCCAAGACGCGCAGCGGTCTCTTGGACAGCGGCGAGATCGATATGGTGATCGCAACATTTACCATCACCGAGCAGCGCAAGCTCGTGCTCGACTTCAGTCCGCCCTACTTCACGGACGGCATCGCGCTGCTCGTGCAGAAGAACTCCGGGATCAAGGGGCTGGCCGATCTCAACAACAAGACGATCGGCGTCGCGAAGGGTGCGGACACGGCGACGCGCTTGACCAACAAGGCGGCCGAACTGGGCAACGTGCTGCTCAACTTCAGCGCGTTTGAGACGTACGGCGAGATCGCCGCGGCACTGCAAGCAGGCCGGGTGCAAGCCTTTTCCACAGACGGCTCGATCCTCAAGTACTACGAGCAGCAGGACCCGAGCACGGTCATTCTGCCGGATCGCTACAGCAATGAAGACTACGGCGTCGCCACCAAGAAGGGCAACGATTCGTTGCGCGACTGGGTGACGGCGCAGATCAACCAACTGCGCAGCTCCGAAACGCTCAAGCGTTGGCAGCAGCGCTGGGCCATCTTCAACGAGAATCAGTTCAAGTAGCGCGGTCGCGCGATGACGCTCGGCGCCTGGCAATCGCTTTTCGCCGATTGGCGCAGCTTCGCGGTAGGGCTAGAGCACACGCTCGTAGCGGCTGCTCTAGCCCTCCTGTTTGCTACGATCCTCGGCGTCTTCTTCGGGCTGCTCGGCGTCGCGCCCGTGCCGGCCGCGCGCACGATCAACCGCATCTACGTCGAAGCGATCCGCAACACCCCGCTGCTCCTACAGGCGTTCTTCTTCTATTACGGCTTGCCGCGCGTGCACATCGTGCTGCCGGTGCTTGCGGTCGGCGTCGTCAGCCTTTCGATCTACACCGGAGCGTTCGTCGCCGAAGTCGTGCGCGGTGGCATTCAGTCGGTGGCGCGTGGGCAGCTCGAGGCGGCGTATTCGCAGGGCTTCAGTTTCGTCCAGGCGATGCGTTACGTCGTCCTGCCGCAAGCGCTGCGCGTGATCATCCCGCCTTACACGAATCAGTGCGTGAATCTCGTCAAGAACACGCAGATCCTCTCCCTCATCGCGGGCGCCGATCTCGTGTATCAAGCGGACACCTGGTCGTCTGAAAACCTGCTGTACGGCGTGGCGTACATGACCGTCGCCGTGCTGTATCTGGCGATCACCCTGCCGCTCGCGGCGATCTCACGTTGGCTCGAGCGGCGAATCGGCGGGCCGATAGAAGCCGGGGCCGACGCATGAGCTGGCACGGATTCACCGTCTTGTTCCAGCCCGAGAACTTGCGCTTCTTGTGGTGGGGCTTCACCGTGACGATCGAGATCGCGGTCTGCACGATCGCGATTTCGCTTGCCAGCGGTGTCGTGCTCGGAATCGCACGATACGCCGGTGATACGTCGCGCGGGCGCGCGCTGCGAGCGATCGGCCTGGGCGCGTCGCTCTATATCGAAACGTTCCGCAACTTGCCGATGCTGCTCATCATGCTTGCGGCGCGATTTTGGAGTCACTTGCCGCCGTTCTGGGCGGCGGTCGCCGGCATGTCGATCTACACGGCGGCGGTGATCGCCGAGATCGTGCGCGCGGGGCTCCTCGCAATCCCGCGTGGCCAATGGGAGGCCGCTCGCTCGCAGGGCATGTCGTACATGCAAGCCATGCGCTATATCATCTTGCCGCAAGGTCTGCGCAAAGTCATTCCGCCGACTGTCGGCCAGTTCATCACTGTGGTCAAAGACACGTCATACGCGTGGGGGCTCGGCATCCAAGAGCTCACCGGCTCCGGCACGATCATCTTCGCCAAGTATGTCAATCCGATTGAGACGTTCTCGCTGATCGGCCTGATCTATTTCGTCACGAATTTTTCGATGGCGTTCGCCGCTCGCAGCCTCGAAAGCCGGCTCGCTCGCCGCACCTTCTAGCTCGCATCCATTGATGTAGTGGCGACCTCTTGAGGTCGTCCGTTGGCTTCAAGAGGTCGCCCTTGACGCGCGCTCGACGACGCGTGATATGGAGCGCGGCGTGGAGCGGCTCTGGTTCGCGGCGCTCGATGTTGCGCGGCTCAAGCCAAGCCTCGTCGGCGACGCGGCACGAACCGCACGCGCCGCAATCGGCCCAGCTGCCTTTGCGGCAGGCGTCCGCATCCTCGATGCGTGCGTGATTCCATGCGGCGTTCGCGCGCTTGCGGTTGCGCCGGCTCGTAATGCGGTACGTTCGTTCGCGCGTAAACTCGCGGCCGGCGCCATTGGTCCGCACGCTCGACGCATCGGCGCGTGGCGTAACGCGATCCGCATCGCCGCGGTTGCGCCGTCCGCCGCAGCCGCGTGGCGCGCATACCTGCGGCGATGCGAGCGCGCGTTTGAGGAGAGCGATAGGATGGAGCACACGCAGCTATCAGGTCGCACGCGCAGCGCGGCCAAGATCGTTCGGGCAGCCGTGCCGCTCGCCCGCGCCATCGAGCGCGCGAACGACGCGACGCTCGGCGCCGACGAGCACGCGGCCCGGTTGCGCCGCTACGTCGCCGACAATGACGCACCGGCGGACGACGCGGCTGCGTTCGCGCGATTGTGCGAAGTAGTTTTTGCGCAGGGCCTTGGGATTCGCGTTGTGATCAGCAAACGCGAGGCGCTCGCCGCAGCGTTCGCCGGATTCGATCCGGCCCGCGTCGCGGTGTTCGATGAAGCAGACGTCAGGCGGCTTCGCGCCTCGCCGATCATCCGCAACGAGAACAAGATCCGAGCCTGCATTGAAAACGCCGGACGATGGCGCGCGGCGAGCGGAGCGGGCACGTATCTTGCGCGCGTCGCGCAGACGGCGGCTTCCGACGACCCGGCGCTCGGCTGGCCCGCGCTTGCCGCGTTGCTAGTCGCGGATTTTGAGCGGATCGGCGAAATCGCAGCGCGACAGACGTTGAAACGTTGGGGATTCTTCAGTGCGCTTGCCCATCCGGGCGCGCGGCGCGTCGTCGACCGGTTAGGACTGGCTCAAGCGGAAAACGGCGATGCGCAGACACAAACGATTATCGGCGCGATCGCTCGCAAACTGTGCCGCGATCCGTATGCGCTTGAAGGAGCACTCGCGCTGTTCGCCGCCTTAGGACCGTGCCGCCCGATCGCGCGCTGCGACACCTGCCCGCTTTCCGAGCGCTGTCCGACCGGAGTACGCACGCGGAGCGAAAAACCCGTCGCGGTTTGAGATCAGCACGCGATCGAGTGGGTAGTGCCTGCGCCTCACCACGCGGCACTACCCAATCGCGCTGGCGGCTTCGATTTCGGCCGCGAGCGCGGCGGGTTTGCCGCGAAAATCGTTCCAGTCGATCGATCCGGAGAGGATACTGCTCAGTACTCGGGTGATTGTCGCGTTTGCCGGCGCTGGTACGCCGCTTCGCGCAGCGCGCTCAGCCACGGCACCGTTGAGAGCGTCAACCTCTGTCTGCGGCTGCTTGGCGCGGGCGGCGACCAGCAATGACGGTAGCTTGCCGCCGCGGCCACGCGAGACTTGGCCGCGAAGGACGACGCGCAACAGAGACTCAGGCAGCTTGCGCGCTGCGCCCACCAACAGCGTGACGGGCACGTCGATGAGATCGATCGCCGTGAGCCTTTCGGCATCCATCGTCGCAATCGCCTCGAGCAGGCAGCGCCGCTCGATCGAAAACGCAGATCGATCTGCATAGACCTTCGCCGCTTCCCAGTCGAGGATCGCGCAGACGGCGTTGCCGAGAATGTTGAGCAGCAGTTTGGAGAATTTGAGCGCGCGCCAGTCGCTGGTCACGCCGAGTTTGATCGGCGTGATCCCGAGACCGGCGATGAGCCAATTGTGGGCTGACGGCCCGAGCGGTGCGATAGTCAAACCGCCGCGCCGTGTCGCATCCACGCCATCGGATACGCGCTCGACGGCGGTCGTCAGCGCACCGGCGACGACGCGATCCGTGCCAAAAACGGTTTCGCACTGTTCTTCGTTGCCGAGCCCGTTTTGGACCGTCAACACCACGGCGCTGTCGCAAGCGGGGATGGCGCGAATCGCGTCGATAGCGCCACGGGTTGAGTACGCTTTCACGGCGATGATGGCGACGTCGAATGGATCGCTGAGAACCGCCTGATCGCGGGCTGTTGCGAGCGGTACCAGCACGCGGCGCTCCCGGCCGCCGACATGCAATGCATAACCTGTGCCTAGCGTCAGCGCAACCTGCGGCCGCGCCCAAAGCACGGCATCATGGCCTGCGAGCTTCAAACTCGCAGCGGCGTACTGACCGATCGCGCCGGCGCCGACGACCAGCGTCCGCAACGGCCGCTAGCGACCCGTGGAACCGAAGCCGCTTGCGCCGCGTTCGGTCGGCGCGAGCGCGTCTTTGTGCTCGAAGCGCGCGCGTTGCACCGGCGCGATGATCATCTGCGCGATGCGTTCGCCGCGCTGAATCCGAAACGGCGCGCTTCCATGGTTGATGAGGATGACGGCGACCGGGCCGCGATAGTCGGCGTCGATCGTGCCAGGCGAGTTCAAACAGGTGACGCCATGTTCGAGCGCGAGGCCGCTGCGCGGCCGCACCTGCGCCTCGTAGCCGCGCGGCAGCGCGATGCGGAAGCCAGCCGACACGAGCGCTCGTTCGCCCGGCGCGATCACGACGTCGTCGTTGACGGCTGCGAGCAGGTCGCAACCGGCAGCGCCTTCGCTCATGTAGCGCGGCAGCGGCAGCCCAACACCTTCGGGGAGCGGGCTGATCTCGACTACGATATCCACTACTCGTTCTTGGGCAGTAGTTGCGCGAGTTCTTCTTGGAACGAGTTGAGGTCGGTGAACGAGCGATACACCGAAGCGAAGCGGATGTACGCGACCTTGTCGAGCTTCTTGAGCGCGCTCATCACGAGCTCCCCGACACCACCGGAAGATACTTCGCTTTCGCCGCGCGCGTACAGGTCGCGTTCGACCGCGTCGGCGACTTCTTGCATCGCGGCATCCGAAATCGGACGTTTCTCGCACGCGCGACGAAGACCGGCCAACACCTTATCGCGGTTGTACGGCTCTCGCCGGCCATCTTTCTTGATGATGAAAAGCCGGGCTGCTTCGATGCGCTCGTAGGTGGTAAAGCGATGCCGGCATGATTGGCATTCGCGTCGCCGGCGGACGGCGTTCTCGTCATCGCGGCTGTCGATGACTCGTGTGTCGCCGTTGCGGCAAGCCGGACAAAGCATGCTGTCAGCGAGCCCGGCTCGCCAAAGTAAAGGTTACTTGGTCGCCCCGATCTTGAACAACCGGGTGTTGCACACCGGACATTCGCCCTGCACTGCAGGCCGGCCGTTCTTCATCGTGATCTGCGATGGATTTTTGATCTCTCTCTTGGCCTTGCATTTCACGCAATACGCTTCGGGCATCAATCTTCTCCCCTTCGAGATGGCCGGCCCGTCACGCGCGAAGGACCGCCCGGCTAGAGTTCGAAGGCCCTGCTAGCATG
>Ga0187846_10000305_pt1 | contig 29389 bp, 24 predicted proteins | sample TC_taG_FD_161473 | JGI IMG/M metagenome (GOLD analysis project Ga0187846, IMG submission 161473) | Biofilm microbial communities from the roof of an iron ore cave, State of Minas Gerais, Brazil - TC_06 Biofilm (v2) | ecosystem: Environmental > Terrestrial > Deep subsurface > Cave > Wall biofilm... | reverse complement strand
GAGCGCGTGAAGCTCACGTGCGGCGGCATCATGAGGGAGGAGCTCGCCCGGGCACACGACCCCGTCAAGGTCGACCAGGATGCGCACCGCTAGGCTCCAGCGCCCTGCTCGAACCGCACGGGGCGGTTCCCCGTGACCTGCAGCTCTCGGCCTGCGGCGCACAGGGACTCGACGTTGCCTACCACCTGCCCAATCCAGTTGGCCGTCCGTGGGAGACCCAGCGCACTGTGCACCGCGGCTTCTCCCACCGCCACCATGATTTCTCCAGCACCCGGCAACACGACAAGTGCGCCGGGAGAGAGCAGATGCACGGGATTCTCTTCTGGGAGGTCGGGGAGGGGGCGCTTGATCCAAAACACGTGCCCGGACCAGCGCCCGTGGACAGCGTGCCCCTGAAGAGGCAAAAGATCGAGGAATGCCTGGACCGTGCGCCGAGCGCGATCGGGAAAGAGCTCTGCTACGGCCTGCACCTCGCCGAGGGTGATCTCGATGCGCACCCGTCACACCGCGCCGATGCGCGCGCCAGCGCGGGCCAGGAGTTCTCCCGACGCCCGGGCCGCTTCGTGCGCCAGCCTCTCTTCATCGACGTCCACCAGTCTGCCGTGGCGGACCCTAACCCGCCCACCGACGACGACGGTGTCGACGATCTGTCCCGACCCGCACAGGATGGGGAGCGTCGCCTCATCGAAGAGGCCGCCAGCGAGGTCGATGCGGTCGGTTCTCACGAGCCACAGGTCGGCCGCCTTGCCCACTTCGAGGCTGCCGATATCATCGCGGCCGAGCACCTGCGCCCCTCCGCGCGTCGCCACCCACAGAACCTCCTCCGCCGGCAGCGCTGTAGGGCCGTGGCGCAGCTTGTGGATGAGGTGGCACACGCGGGCCTCGAACAGGAGATCGCTGCAGTCGTTGGAGGCCGACCCATCGACACCCAGGCCGACCCGGGCACCTCTGGCCCGAAGCTCGGGCACTCGCGACACGCCGGAAGAGAGCTTGCAGTTGGCCACGGGACAATGGGCAATTCCGGAGCGCGCGGCTCCGAGGCGCGCCACCTCATCATCATTGAACCAGATCCCGTGCGCGAACCACACATCGGCCCCGGCCCAGCCGCAGCTCTCGAGGAACGCCAGCGGACGCATCCCGTAGACCTGCTCTGTAAACGGGATCTCGTCCGGGGTCTCGCCGAGATGGGTGTGGAGCTGCACGTGGTATGCTCGTCCGAGGGCCGCCAACTCCCGCCATGTGGCCGCCTCGACGGTCCTGAGGGAACACGGCCCCACGCCAACCCGGCAAGTGGAGAACCGGGTGGCGTCGTGGTGCGCTTCGATCGCGCGCTGCGAATCGGCAAGGATGACATCGGTGCTCTGGCACACGTCGTCGGGCGGCAGTCCCCCGTGTGATTTGCCAAGGGACATGCTGCCCCGCAGGACGTGGAACCGGATCCCCGTCTCTGCCGCGGCATGGATCACATGGTCGAGCAACCCCGAAGCACAGGAGCGCGGAAAAAGGTAGCAGTGGTCCGCGGACGTGGTACAGCCGCTCTTGAGCAGTTCCCCCAGGCCGACCCGCGCGGCGAGCTGGACATACTCCGGCCACAGCCCCGCCCAGATGTTGTACATCGTGACCAGCCACGCCGTCAGCGCGCGGTCCTGCGCTTGGGGAATGTTCCGCGTCAGCGTCTGGAAAAGGTGGTGGTGGCAGTTGATCAGCCCAGGGTAGACGATGCAGCCCTGGGCGTCGATGACCTCATCGGCGGCCGTGTAAGGAATCTCGGGTCCGAGAGCGACGATCTCCTGGCCTTCGGCGTAGAGCGAGCCTCCCGGAATGCGCCTCCGGGCATCGTCCATCGTGACGATGCTGCGGGCGTTCTTGACGAGGAGACTCGACACCCTACTTGGGCGATGAGATCTCCCCCGCCTTGAACTTGGCGACGAGCTCAGCGGCCTTTTGTTTGACGCTGTCCGGGACGTTCCCGTACCAGGCGCTGAGGAAGATTGCGCCTTCCGGCACGCCGGCCGTAAAGGGGGTGGGCGTCAGGGTCCCTGCCTGCACTTTCTTGGCCATGGCCACGAAGCCGGCGGGATAGTTCTGCTGGACGCTCACGGGAACCGTCTCAGGCGCCACCGGATGCTCATCGGTGTTCATTCCGACGTCCACAAGGTTGTGCTGCTTCGCGGCCTGGATCACGCCGAGACCGGACTGGTCGGCATCGCCCATCAAGACGTCGGCGCCCTTTTGTACCATGGCCTCGGCGATTTCCTTGGCCTTGGCCACGTCCTCGAAGCTCCCCGTCATCGCGGTGAGCACCTGCACGTTCCCGCGCACGGCCTTTGCGCCCACCTCGCACCCCGCGAGCGCGCGCGTGATCGGAGGAATGGACATGCCCCCGACGCAACCGATCACGCCCTTCTTGCTCAACAGCGCCATGATGGCGCCGGCCAAATACCCCTGCACCCACGTGTCCAGATTGAAGCTGGCCACGTTGGGGGCCTGGCTGACCGACGATGAGGTCACGACGAACCACGTCTTCGGGAACCCGGGCGCGACTGCCTTGACCGAATCGCCGAACTCAAACCCATGGCTGATGATCAGGGTGTAGCCCTGGGCCGCATAGCCGCGCAGTTTGGCCACCTGGTCGGACTGCTTGACGTTCTCCGTGTAGGCGACCTCGGCATTGAGGTCGTTCTTGATGGCCATGAGCCCCTCGTACGCGATCTGGTTGAACCCATGGTCGTTGTAGGGACCGGGCAGCAGGACCGCGACCTTGAGTGCGACGGGCGTTGCGGCCAGCGGCGCGCCCCCACAGACCGCAACGAGGGCAATCACAAGAATCGAGGGCACGAGCCAGTGCGTCCGCGTCACAGAACTCCCCCCCTGCTTTCGAAATGACGCTTCGCGAGCTCCCAATTATACTTCTTGGTCGGTGACATATTATGTATCACGTCTAAAATTCCTGCCGAGTCAAATCGTCGCCCATCGGGGGGCGCGTGAACCCTAAACGGCGGTGCCTGCGCAATCCGTCGGGCGCGAGCGAGGAGGATTTGCTTGTCTGACATACAAAATATGAAATGTCAGATCCTCCATGAAATTTCTCCTCGGGAGGTCCCCAAATTGCAACTTCCCAAAGTCGAGGTCGAGAGTCTGGCGCAAATCACCTACCGGCACATCAAGCAGGCGATTATCAAACAGGAGTTTGGGGATGGCCCCCTGATCGAGGCGGCGCTCTCCTCGCAACTCGGCGTGAGCAAAACCCCAGTCCGCCAAGCCCTCCAGCGCCTGGCACTCGAAGGCTTCGTCCAAATCGATGCCCGCCGGGGAGCCTACGTCGTGGCGCTGACGTCCGCAGACGTGGTGGAGCTCTTTGGCGTCCGTGAAGCGCTTGAGGCCTACGCCATCGACCAGGGGTTTCCCAGGCTGCACCGAGACATCTTTTCTACGTTGGAGGCGCTCGTCGGCGCGGCCGGATCGGCGCTCCAGGACCACGAGGCATTTCAGCAGCGCGACCGCGAGGTTCACGCGTTCATCGTCGGTGCGGCCGGCAACTCCCGCCTGTCCCGGATGTACGAAACGGTGAGCGACCACATGAAGGCGATGCAGATACGGGCCATTACCGTTCCGGGTCGTTCGGAGCGTTCTCATCAGGAACACCTGGACGTCCTCAGGGCGATCGCCACGGGACCGGACACGCTGGCGCGCCGCCAGCTGATCGACCACATCCGCAGTGTGCGCGACAGCCTGTTGTCTCACTTGACCAAGGACTGAGAAAGACCGCGGGGGGGAAATGCGCATGCGTCGGTGGATCGCCGGATGCCTCTGCCTGTTGTTCGTCGCCGCGTCGGTTCTTTCGGCGAACGGACAACCCCAGCCTCTCAAAGTAGCCATCCTGCTCCCCGGACCGTACAACGACCACGGGTGGAACGAGGTGGGGTACTCCGGACTGATGGCGATCAAAGAACATGTGGGCGCCCAGGTAGCCTACACGGAGAACGTACAGCAATCCGACGAGGCTGCGGACTTCCGCGGCTACGCCGCCCAGGGATACACGCTCGTGTTCGGTCACGGATTTCAGTTCGCTGATGCGGCCAAGCAGGTGGCTCCGGAATTCCCTCACACGTGGTTCGTGGTCACCTCCACAGTCGCCGGGCAGGCGCCCAACGTGGCCAGCATGAGCGTCGACAACTACCAGCAGGGCTACCTCGCCGGCGCGGCGGCCGCCCTGCTCAGCAAGACGGGCATCGTTGGGACCGTCGGAGGCCAGCCGATTCCGCCCATCACGAACGCGCTCAAAGGCTTCGAGGCCGGAGCCAAGCACGTCAACCCAGCCGTGCAGGTGCTCTCGGGGTTCACGGAGAGTTTCAGCGACGTGGCCAAGGCGAAGGAGTTCGCCCTGGCCATGATCGACAAGGGAGCCGACGTGGTGATGGGAGACGCCAACCAGGCGGGGATCGGGGTCGTCGGGGCGGCCAGGGACCGGCACGTGCTTGCCATCGGCATGAACAGCGATCAGCACAGCCTGGCGCCGGAAACCATCCCCATCAGCGTGATTCAGAACTACGCCGCCGGCTTCGTCGCCGTGGCGAAGAAGGTCCTGGATGGCAGCCTGCAGCCCGGTCCCCTCAACGCCGGCCTGAACGAAGGGGCCGTCTATCCCAGCCCCTGGTATGGCCCGATCCCCGATCAGGTCCAGCGGAGCTTCCAGGACGTCTTGGACCAGGCCAAGGCAGGCCAACTCCCGCGGCCCCGGTAGGCGGTGGGCTGTGATCAGCGTGCCGGCCCGGGACCGCATCAACCCCGTCTCGGTCCTTCTGACCTTCGATTTCGACGCGTACTCGATCTGGCTCGGGACATACCGCACGCAGTCGCCCGGGTCGCTCTCGCGGGGCGAGTTCGGAGCGCGCGTGGCGGCGCCGCGCATCCTGGATTTGCTCGCCGCCTACGAGATCCGGTCCACCTGGTTTATCCCCGGGCACACCATCGACACCTTTCCCGAGATCTGCCGGCGCGTCGTGCACGAGGGGCATGAGGTCGCCTATCACGGGTACGCGCACGAAAACCCGGTGCCCATGGCGCGGGCTGAAGAAGCGGACACGATCCACCGCGGCATGGAGGCGATCCGTCGTCTGACCGGCACCAATCCGAAAGGGTGCCGCTCGCCGGCCTGGGACACGAGCCCCAACACGATTTCCCTGCTGGAGGAACTGGGGTTCGAATGGGACTCGAGTCTCATGGCCGAGGACCATCGCCTGTACTGGTGCCGCACCGGGGACCGGGTTGATTGGGTCGAGCCGGCCCGCCACGGCCAGACGGCGGGGATCGTCGAAGTCCCGGTGTCGTGGTCGCTCGACGACTGGCCGGCCCTCGTCCCCGTCTGGGACAATCCGTACCGCTACGGGTACACGGCGCTCAGCACCCTCGAAGAGTACTGGAGCGAGCAATTCCGGTACGTGTATGAGAACGTGCCCGGTGGGGTGTTCTGCCTCACGGTGCACCCCCAGGTGATCGGCCGGGGACACACCCTCCGGCTCCTGGAACGCATTATCCAGCTGGCCCGGGCCGTGCCGGGGGTCCGATTTCAACCCGTGTCCGCTGCGGTCGGCGAATGGAAGGCGGCGGGGAGGGTACTGCCGGCGTGATGAGCCGCTCCTGGAAACGCCGCGCCCTCGCGCTGGCGGATCCCCTGGTCTACCTCCTGGCCCTGGCCATCAGCTTCCTCCTCGGCGGACTCATCCTCTGGGCCGAGGGGTCGAACCCGGGGCGCGACTACGCCCTGATGCTGAACGGCGCCTTTGGCTCCCCGTTCAATCTGGGCAACAGCCTGGTGAAGGCGGTACCCGTGCTCTGCACCGGGCTGGCGTTTGCCCTGGCCCGGCAGGCCGGACTGATCAACATCGGGGCGGAGGGCCAGTTCCTGACTGGCGGGATTGTGGGGACCCTGGTCGCCGCCAACGTCATCTGGCTGCCGGCAGCCGTCCACGTGCCGCTCGCGCTCGCCGGCGGGCTCGTGGGGGGCGGTATCTGGGGCGGTCTCGCGGGCTTCATGAAGGTGCGCTTCCGCGTGAACGAAGTCATCAGCACGGTGATGCTCAACTACGTCGCCCTGTACCTCGTCTCGTACCTGGTCAACGGGCCGATGCGGGAACCCGGGGGGAACCTCCCGCAGACCGCGCCGGTCGCGGCCAGCGCCCGCCTCGCGATCCTCTGGCCGGGGACGCCGTTCCATGCCGGATTTCTCGTGGCACTCGCCGCGGCGGTGGCGGGGCACCTGCTCCTCTTCCACACGGTGCCCGGGTTCACGATGCGGTCCGTGGGGGTCAACCGCCGTGCCGCAATGTTGAACGGGGCCGACGTGGCCCGGATGATGTCCCTGTCTATGATCGTGAGTGGTGCGGTCGCAGGGCTCGGCGGCATCATCGAGATCATGGGCGTCCAGACGCGCATGATCGCGAACTTCTCATCCGGGTACGGCTATGACGGCATCGCCGTCGCGGTCATCGGCGCGAACCTGCCCCTCGGCACCGTCCTGGCGGCCATCTTTATCGGCGCGCTCCGGAGCGGCGCAGATCTCATGCAGCTCACGGCAGCGGTGCCCATCCAGGTGGTCTACATCGTCGAAGGCGCCATCATCATCCTGCTTCTCTGCGTGCACACATGGCTCGCCCCGATCCGGCAGCAGGTGATGCGCCGGATGGCAGAGGACGACAAAGCGGCGGTCGCGCGCGAAGGCGTGGTGGGGGGAGTCGGGTGGACGCCAGAGCCCTGAGCGCCCTCGGCGATTTCCTGGCCGCGGCCGTGCGCCTGGCCTCTCCCCTGGCCCTGGCCTGCCTGGGGCTCCTCTTCTCCTTCCGCAGCGGTCTCCTCAACATCGGGGTCGAGGGCATGATGTTGGGCGGCGCGCTGGCCGGGGCCGCAGGGGCCGCCTACTTCCAGAGTCCGTGGGCCGGGGTCGGCGTTGCGGTCCTCGCGGGCGTGCTCATGGGTGTGGTGTTTGCCTTCCTCACCGTCACGTCCCTGGCCGACCAGGTCGTCGTCGGCACCGCGCTCAACCTCGCGGCCTCGGGCGCCACGACGGTCCTCGGGCGCGGCGCGCTCGGCGCCAGCACCGAACCGGCCCGCGTCCACGCGTTCACGGCCACCCCCGTTCCTCTGCTCAGCCATCTGCCCCTGCTCGGCCCGGCCCTGTTCGCGCAGACGCCGCTGGTCTATCTGGAGCTTGCCCTCATCCCCGCCTGCGCGTTCGTCCTGTGGCGGACGAACTTTGGGCTGACGTTGCGGGCGGCCGGGGAACACCCGCTCGCGGTCGAGTCGGCCGGCCTCAGTGTCGTCCGGACGCGCTACGCCTGCGCGGCACTTGACGGGGCGCTGTCCAGCCTGGCCGGTTCGTTCCTGTCGCTCGGCATCATCGGCATGTTTACCAACGACATGGTGGCGGGCCGGGGCTTCATTGCCATCGCGGCCGTCATCTTCGGACGCTGGACCGTCACCGGCGCGATGGCGGCCGCGCTCCTCTTTGGCGCCGCGGACGCCTGGTCGGTGCGGCTACAGGTCGGCGGCGTGCACGTGCCCTATCAGTTCCTGCTCATGGTCCCGTACGTCCTCACACTCATCGCCTACGCGGGCTTCGCCGGCCACGCCGAGCAACCGGCGGCGACCGGAATTCCCTACCGGAGGGCGTAGCGTGCCCGCGGCGTCGGCCCTCGAGGCGGTCGGCATCGTCAAACGGTACCCGGGGGTCGTGGCGAACGACCGGGTCACCCTGCGGGTGGCCCTCGGCGAGATCCACGGGGTCCTGGGCGAAAACGGCGCCGGGAAAAGCACGCTGATGAACATCCTCTCCGGGCTCGTGCGTCCCGATGCCGGGGAGGTGCGGCTCAGCGGCGCGCGCGTCGTGCTCGACTCAGCCCGCCACGGCCTCCGCCACGGGATCGCCATGGTGCACCAGCACTTCACGCTCATCCCCGCCCTGACCGTCGTGGAAAATGCGGTCCTCGGCCTGCGCCCGGGCTGGCGCCTGGACCTCGCCGCGGCCGCGCAGGACGTCCAGGACGTCGCACGGCGCTACGGGTTCGACGTCGATCCGCACGCGTACGTGTGGCAGCTCTCCGTCGGCCAGATGCAGCGCGTGGAAATCGTCAAGGCCTTGATCCGCGGCGCGCGGATCCTCATCCTCGATGAACCCACGGCGGTCTTGATCCCCGCCGAGGTCGAGGCGCTGGCCCGGGTCCTTTTTCGGTTCCGCGCCGAGGGGAAGTCGGTCATCTTCATCAGCCACAAATTGCACGAGGTCTTTCAGATCTGCGACCGGGTGACGGTCCTGCGCGGGGGACGCGACGTCGGCAGCTTCGCCATCAATGAAGTCACGCCGATGCACCTGGCGCGCCTGATGGTCGGCCGGGATGTCCCCGCCTCCTCGGCGCCGGTGGCGCTCGAGCTGGGCGAGGTGGTCCTGTCCGTGCGCGACCTGGTCGTCACCGGGGATCGCGGGGAGGACGCCGTGGCCGGCCTCGACCTCGAGGTCCGGGCGGGGGAGATCTTCGGTCTTGCCGGCGTGGACGGGAACGGCCAGCGCGAACTGGCCGAGGCGCTCACCGGCCTGCGACCGGTACGCCGGGGAAGCGTCTCGGCGTTTGGCGAGCGATTGGGGAGAGACTGGCGGCCCCGCGACCTCCTGGCCCGCGGGGCGGGATTCATCCCGGATGATCGCCAGCGCGATGGACTGCTGCTGGAGATGACGGTGGCGGAGAACCTCGTCTGCAACGGGATCGGGCGGCCCGCGTTCAGCCGCCGCGGCTGGGTCCGCCGCGCGGCCGTCGACGCCGAGGCGCGGCGCTTGATCGCGGAGTACCATGTCTCGGCGAGCAGCGTCCACCAGCGCGTCGGCGAACTCTCGGGGGGCAATCAGCAACGCATCGTGCTGGCACGGGTGCTCTCGGCGAGACCCCGGCTGCTGCTCGCCGTGCAGCCGACGCGGGGCCTGGACATCGCCGCCACCACCTACGTCCACCAGCAGCTACGGGCCGCGCAGACGGCGGGGTGCGGCGTCCTGCTGATCTCCACCGAACTCGACGAGGTCCTGGCGCTGGCGAACCGCGTCGGGGTGATCTACCGCGGGCGCATCGTCGGCACCACTGATGGCGCGAACGCCGGCCGGGAGCGGCTCGGGGCCTGGATGGCCGGCCTGGGGCCGGCCGCAGGCGTGTAACCGTATCGCCGGGGTCGATCCCCGGAGCGCAGGAAAACGAAGGGGGAATTGCACATGGCGGATCTGGGACGCATCGATGGCACCGGGTTGCTCGTCATCGACGTGCAGAACGGCTTCTGTGATCGCCGCAGCGAGTTCGGGCAGCGGGCCGATCTCACCGCGATACAGGCGGCGATCCCCCCCATCATCCGCCTGGTGCGGGCGTGCCGCGGCGCGGAACTGCCCATCTGGTTCTCCAAGCAGGAGCACTACCCGGACGACCTCGCGCGCCGGCGGCGGACCATCCCCTCCCATCTGGACCGCGGCCACGGGGCGCCCTGCATGCGCGGGACGTGGGAGGTGGACCTCGTGCCGGAGGTGGCCGGCGAAGTGCGGCCCGAGGACTCGGTGTTCATCAAGCACCGGGCGTCCTGCTTCTTCGACTCTCCGCTGGACACCGAGCTCCGCATGCGCGGCGTCCGCCGGCTGATCGTGTGCGGCGTCACGACAAATTTCTGCGTGGACACGACCATCCGCGAGGCCTATGCCCGCGACTACGACGTCATCGTGCCGGCCGACGCGGTCGCGGCGGCGTTCCCCGACCTGCACGCGGCCACGCTGCGCAACGTGGAGCTCTACTTCGGCGCCGTCACCGCGGTACCCGAGGTGGAAGCGTGGCTCGCGAGCGCGCGGACGGAGGCGAGGGCATGACGGCCCCCACCGCGACGGTCCGCAGCGTCGATCCGGTCACGTTCGAGATTCTGCGCCATCGATTCTGGGCCATCAACGAAGAGGCGTCCAGCACGATTCGGCTCGTCTCCGGGTCCCCGGTCGCCGTCGAAGCGAACGACATCAATAACGGCCTGATGACCGCCGCGGGCGATGTCTTCGTCGTCGGCTACTACTCGTTGAACAAGGCGATCACCATCTCGGCGGTGGCCAAGGACATCCTCCAGAACTACCCGGACAACCCCGGGATCGAGACCGGCGACGGCTTCATCTGCAACGACCCGTACTGCGGCGTAATGCACGCCAACGACGTGGCCTACCTGACCCCCATCCACTGGGAGGGACAGCTCCTCGGCTGGTTCGGCGCCGAGATCCACCTGGTCGACGTGGGGGGACCGGTTCCTGGCCAGGTCCAGCTGGGCGCCAAGGACGCGTACGGCGAGCAGCCGATCTTTCCGCCCATCAAGCTGATCCAGCAGGGCGTGATGCGCCGCGACCTGGAGCGCGAGTACCTGCGGCACACCCGCCTCCCGGACCTCGTCGCGCTCGACCTGCGCGCCAAGATCGCCGCCGGGAACGTGGCGCGGGAGCGCGTCCTGGAGCTCGTGCGCGAGTTCGGCCCCGCATCCGTGCGCGAGGTCATGGACGGCATCATCAGCGATGCGGAGGCGCGGTTCCGCGCCCGGCTGCGTGAGCTCCCGGACGGCGTCTGGCGCCACCGGATGTATATTGATTTCGAAGACCGGATCTACCCGGTGGCCATGGCGGCGGAGAAGCGCGGCGACTCGGTCATCTTCGACTTGACCGGCACGGCGCGGCAGGCCCCGGCCGTCATCAACGTCAGCCCGCAAGGGGCCTCGGCCGTCATCTGGGGCGAGATCAGCAACTCCCTGTGCTGGGATATTCCCTGGTGCCCCGCGGGGATCGCCCGCGCCGTCCGCATCGTGTCCGAGCCCGGCACGCTCTGCCACGCCGTTTGGCCGGCCGGGGTCAGCAAGAGCACCACCAGCATCGGCCATGCCCTGCGCGACCTGGTGAACGTCGTGCTGGGCAAGATGCTGGCCTCGAGCGAGATGCACCACGATCGGGCCATGGCCTGCTGGCAGGCGACCAACACGCACGAGGAGCTCTTCGGCACCGACCAGCGCGGGGAGCCGTTCGGCCAGACGCTGCTCGATGGGATGGCGGGGGGGACCGGCGCCACCCCCGTGCACGACGGCATCGATACCGGCGGCAAGATGAACGCCATGGCCACGATCATCGCTAACGTCGAGACCTACGAATACAAATATCCCATCCTCTACCTGCACCGCAAACACGTCACCGATTCCGGGGGGGCCGGCACCTACCGCGGTGGGAACGGCATGAGCATCATGTACATCGCCCACAACGTGCCCGAGATCCCGGAGAAGATCATGCACTGCTGGGGAGTCGAGCATCCGATCTCGGCCGGCATCGGCGGAGGGTATCCCTCGGCGACGAATCTGTTCGAGATCAAGCGCGGGACCTCGATCCGCCGGCTCCTGGCCGCCTCCCAGATCCCGGACGAGCCCGCCGACGTGCCCGACGGCAAGCTCGAAGTCTACCCGCCGGTGGCGCGGACGCGCCTGGACGCCGGCGATGTCTACCGCTGCGTCAATACCGGGGGAGGAGGGTACGGCGATCCGCTCCTGCGCGACCCCCGGGCGGTAGCCCGCGACATCACCAACCACGCCGTGAGCGTGGAGTTCGCCCGGGAGATGTACGGCGTGGTGCTGACGCCGACAGGAGACGTCGACGACCAGACGACGCAGGCCCAGCGCGACGCGATCCGGCAGAGGCGGCGCGAGGCGGCGGAGCCCCGCCAGGGACAGGCGGCCCTCGGGGCACGAGCCGTCCGGTCGGAAGCCGCGGACCCCGCCGGCCGGGGGACCAAGCACAGGCGTGGACGCGTGAACGAGTACCTGATCGTCGCCCAGGACAACGGCATCGCCCGCGTACGCTGCCGGCTCTGTGGCTATGTCGTCGGCCCGGCGAGCGCGAATTACAAGGACCACGTCCTGCTGGCCCGGTTCCCGGTCACGCGCGCGGGCCCGCGGGTCAATCCCCACCACGTTGGCCTCGACCACTTCGAGCTGCGCGAGTTCTACTGCCCGGGGTGCCTGGTGCTGCTGGAGACCGAGGTGGCGCGCCCGGGCGAGCCGTCGGTCCGAGACGCGGAGCTCTTCGTGGAGGATGCCGCGGATGACCTACATCGTCGCCGTCGATAGCGGCGGGACCTTCGCCGACTGCTGCGTGATCGACGCGGCGGGCCGCGTCACGCGGGCCAAGGCGCCGTCCACACCAGCCGACTACTCCCAGGGGGTCCTCGCCAGCGTGGAGCGGGCCGCCGGCATGCTCGGGCTCACGGAGGGGGATCTCCTGGCGCAATCGGTGCTCTTCGGCCACGGCACGACCGTGGGCACCAACATGCTGTTGCAGCGCGCGGGGTGCCGGGTTGGCCTCCTCACGACCCGCGGCCACGAAGACGCGATCCTGATCGGGCGCACGATCCAGAAGATCGCCGGGCTGAGCGAGGAGGAGATCCGCAATGTCGCCTACCAGCGCAAACCCGACCCGATCGTGCCGCGGCCGTTCATCCGCGGCGTGCGCGAGCGCATCGACTGCCTGGGCCAGGTCGTGGCTCCCCTCAACCTGGAGGACGCCCGCCGTGGCGCGCGGGAGCTCGTAGCGCAAGGGGCGGAGGCCCTGGCCGTCTGCCTCTTGTGGTCCTTCCTCAACCCGGCGCATGAGCAGGCCATCGTGCGCGCGCTGCGCGAGGAGTATCCCCATCTCTTCATCACCTGCTCGAACGAACTCGCACCCGTGCTCAAGGAGTACGAGCGCACCGCGACGACCGCGCTGAATGCCTATCTCGGCCCCGGCTGCGGCCGCTACCTCGATGCCCTGGCCGGGCGGGTGCGGGCGGCCGGCTTTCCCGGCAACCCCGTGGTCATGCAGTCGTCGGGCGGGGTGATGCCGATTGAGATGGCCCGCGAGCAGCCGGTGGCGCTACTCAACTCCGGGCCGGCGGGAGGCGTGATCGCCGCGGCCGCTCTGGGGCGCCAGCTGGGCTTCGGCAACATCCTCACGACGGACGTCGGCGGCACCTCGTTCGACGTCGGGCTCATCGTCGACGGCGAGGTGCTCTTTTCCGACAACCCCGTCTTCGCCCAGTATCACATCCTGTTCCCGATGATCGATGTCGTGTCCATCGGCTCGGGAGGCGGCAGCATCGCCTGGCTCGAGCCGGGCACTGGCCGGTTGCGGGTCGGCCCGCGGAGCGCCGGCGCCGACCCCGGTCCGGCGTGCTACCGGCAGGGCGGGACCGAACCCACCGTGACCGACGCCGACGTCGTCCTGGGGCGGATCAACCCGGACTACTTCCTCGCCGGGACCAAGCCCCTGTACCGCGAGCTGGCGGAGGAAGCGATCCGCCGGCGCATCGCCGAGCCTTTGGAAATGAGCGTCGAGGAGGCGGCGATCGCGATCGTGGACATCGTCGATGCGCAGATGGCGGATCTCGTGCGCAAAGTGAGCGTCGACCGCGGCTACGACCCGCGCGCCTTTGCCCTCTTCGCCTTCGGCGGCGCGGGCCCGCTCCACGTCGGCGGGTACGGCCGCGGCTGCGGCGCGCGGCTAGCGGTGGCCCCGGCGCTGGCCTCCGCCTTCTCGGCGTTCGGCATCGCGGCCTCGGATATGGCCACAGTACAAGAGGTGTCCGATCCCATGGTCGCCCCCCTCGACCCCGAGCGCCTCAACACGCTCTACGGGCAGCTCGAGGCACGCGTGCACCAGCAACTGGAGCGGAGCGGGATTCCCGGGGGGCAGCATCGCGTGCGGCACGCCGTCAAGATGCGGTACCGGGGACAGCTGCACGAGCTCCTCGTCCCTGTGGCCGACGGCGTCCTCGATGAGGCGAAGCTTGGGCGGCTGATCGACGACTTCGAGATCCGCTACGAGCAGAAGTACGGCAAGGGGGCCGCCTATCGCAAGGCGGGGATGGAGGCGATCACCTACGAGGCGCGCGGGACCGGCCTGTTGTACACGCCGGAGATCCCGGCCGAGTCGGCGGTCGGCCCCGACGCGTCCGGGGCGCAGAAAGGGCAGCGGCCGGTCTACTTCCGTGAATTCGGAGGATACCGCGACACGCCGATCTACGACGCCGATCGGCTGCACAGCGGCAACCGAATTGCGGGGCCGGCCGTGATCGAAGCCATCGATACGACCATCCTCATCCATCCGGGCCAGCACGCGGACGTCGATCCCTATCACAACGTCCTACTCCACCTGGCCTGAGGGGACGTCATGGAACGCCTGTGGGTCCATGGAGGGTTGGTGCTGACGCTCGACGGTCCCGAGGGCTGGGCCCCGCGACCGCTCGACCTCGTCGTCTCCGGCGACCGCATCGAGGCTGTGCGGCCGGCCGGGGGTCCGGCCCCTGGGGAGTGCCGGGAGGTGGATGCGCGCCATCGCCTGGTGATGCCCGGCCTGATCAATGCGCACCTGCATTCGGACGAGAACCTGTTCAAGGGGCGCTACGACGCCCTGCCACTGGAGCTGTGGATGCTCTTCACCTATCCGCCGCTGGCCTACGGGCCGGTGCCGCCGCGGCTTGTGTACCTGCGGACATTGATCGGGGCCATCGAGATGCTCCGGGGGGGCGTCACGGCCGTGGGGGACGACGTCTCCCAATTCCCCTCCGCCACCCCGGAGGTGACCGACGCTCTCATGCAGGCCTACCTGGACATCGGCCTGCGCGCCAGCGCGACTGTAGCCCTGGCGGACAAGCCGTGGCCGGATAAGCTGCCGCGGGTGCGCAGCTTACTGCCCGAAGACCTGTTGGCCGAGTTCGGCAGTCCCGCGTCGGTGCCGGCGCTGCTCGCCATCTACGACTATGCCTTGACACACTGGCACGGGAAGGCTGGACGCCTACGCGTGGCCGTGTCGGCGTCGGCGCCGGAGCGGTGCAGCGATGCGCTGCTCCTGGCGCTCGCGGACTTCGCGCGCCGCCACGAACTGAGGATGACCACGCATGTCCTGGAGTCCCGTTTCCAGGTAGTCGCCGGGCGCGAGTTCTTCGGCCATTCGCTGGTAGAGCGCCTGGACCGCTTGGGCCTGCTGTCGGACCAGCTCACCATCGCGCATGGGATTTGGCTGACAGACGCGGACCTCGCGCGCGTGGCACGCGCCGGGGCGACCGTGGCGCATAATCCGGTGAGCAATCTCCGTCTCGGCGCGGGGATCGCCCCGCTGACACGACTGCTGGCGACGGGAGTCAGCGTCGCGCTCGGGACCGATGGCTCGTCGAGCAACGATGGACAGAGCGTGTTCGAAGCGATGAAGGTGGCGGCGATCCTGCCGCGCGTGGTCGATCCCGATTTCGAGCGTTGGCCGACGGCGCGGGATGCGCTGCGGATGGCGACGGCCGGGGGAGCCCACGCCCTCGGTCTGCAGGAGGACGTTGGCGTTCTGGCCCCCGGGCGGCTGGCGGACTTCGTGCTGCTTGACCTCAACACCCCATCCCTCGTTCCCCTGAATGATGCTGTTCGCCAGCTGGTCTTCGCGGAGAGCGGGCGCGCCGTCGATCGCGTCTACGTGGGCGGCCAACTCGTTGTTTCGGGGGGCCGGGTAGTCAGTATTGACGAGGCAGCGATCTACGATGAACTTCGCGCATCGCTACCCGAGTTCGAGGCGCACTACCGCCGCGCGGTAGAGACCAATAGGCGGCTCTTCCCATTCGTCGAGCGAGTCTATCGCCAGATTGCCTCTGAAGACATTGGACTCGAGCGGTTCGCAAGATCGGCGCAACGAGGATAGAGGAGAAGACTCACTCGGTTAGGGACGGCGAAAGAAGGGCCCAACGATTCTGCAGAGGCGCTGACCCTCGTTGCGCGGGACACAAAGTGGCAATTCCAGTCAAGAACGAAAGAGCAAGGGGGAGGCAATTGGGCGAGTTAGCCTGCACGATCGAAGAGTTTCACCGCCGCTTGCGCGATGAGCTTGCCGCGACCCCGCGGACGAGCCAGGAGGAAGTAGCCGCTGTGGCGCGGCGCTTGGCGCAAGAGATGCAGTTTTCCTCGGAGCTCGAGGAGGAGTGCATCGCTCAGGCGAGGGCGATCATGGCCGAGAAGCGGCCTTTGTGACTAACGCGTTTGTGAGCCCCGCGAAGCACGTCAACAGATCTCTGATGCCTCGCTACCTGGGCACGCCCAAACCGAGGCAACTTTAGACAGGATAGATAACAGTTAATTGTAAACCATTTTGTGTCTGTGCGAATTCGAAATAGCATGGATAACTTTGTGCCCGTCGACGACGCAAGCCCGAGCTAGGGATCGGGATGTGCGGCGGCGGGCTCCAGGTACCCACGCGCGGCCACGTGCGCAAGGATCCGGTCGAGCTGTGTGAGCGTCACGGGATCGGCGACCGCGCCCGGATGCCGCACCGTTGCGGTTCGTATTGCGCCGCGTCTGACCAGGATGTTCTTGCGAAGGGACACGCCCAGCCGCGGTTGGAACTCGAAACGGATCAGCGGCAGGATTCCATAGAACAGGTCGGCCGCCTGCGACATCTCGGTCGCCCGGACAAGGCGATACAGGCGTACCAGGAGCTCCGGATAAGCGAAGCCAGTCATGATCCCGACGGCCCCCCGCTCCAGTTCTTCCAGCGCATAGAGACCGCCCAGCGCGCCGAAGATGCCGAACGCGTCGCCCGCGAGAGCCCGCACCCGCTCCATCTTGGGGCCGGTGGGCGCATCCTCGAGCTTCACGTACTGCACGCGTTCCAACTTCGTGTGCAAATGGGCGAGGAGCGCGGGGGAGAGAAACACGCCCGTCGCCGGAGGATAGTCGTGGACGATGATCGGGGCGGGGACTGCACGCGCGATGCGCTCATAGTAGGCGAACAGTATCGTGTCGTTCTGGATATGGGGCGGAGCCACAAGAAGCGCATCCGCGCCCAGTTCCAGAGCGCGCGAACAGGCCTGGATCGCCACATCCGTCCCCGCGCCGCCCGCCCCGACGATCAGGGCACGACGGCGGGACAGCGCGTCCCGAAACGCGCAGACGACCTGATCGCGTTCCTGCTCGGTGAGCCTGTCGGCTTCGCCCATCACGCCTAAGATCGCGAGTCCATCCACGCCACAGGCGACCATGAACTCGGTCATCGTCCCGATGCTCGCTATGTCAAGCGCGCCCACCTCGTCAAATGGTGTTGGAACGATCGGGTAAATCCCGCCCAGCATTCTGCCCCTCCATTTCTTCACGGATCGGAGGCCCGGATCGCGGGTAGGCCTCCGCCGGCACTAACTCATTGCCGGACACGTTGCTGAGGATCCAGAGCATCACGCAGCCCATTCCCCAGGAAGGCGAAGTGGTGATCCAGGGTCGACACCAGTTCTCCCTCCGTCAATCCGAGCCGCGATTACCGCTCGTCTTTGAGCCCCAGCAATGCCGCGAGCCGCTAAACTGCGGCCCTCTAACCGGGGCCCGTGGGTTCTAAACCCTTGTCCTGAAAGAACTGTGCGAACTCCTGGAGAGATTCGGATCATCTTAGCGCGCCAGACGCACCTGGCCTGGGTACCCGCTGAAACGAGCACGCAGCACATCAACGTCGTCTTGATTCACAAAGCGAGCGGCCCCAACGACGAGTTGCTTCGCCGGGTCTTTATGAACGATCGTAACTGTACACGTAATAGTGTCTCCGACATAGACGGGAGCCACAAACTGAAAGGTCATCTCGATGGCCAGAAACCCCAGGAGACCGCCCACATGGGTCAGCATGCTTCCGGTGAGCAGGCCCGGGATTATCGGACGCCCGAAGCGGCTGCTCCGGGCGAAGGTGTCATCGATGTGGTATAGGTTGAAGTCGCCTGTCACGCCACAGAAGAGGGCCGCGTCCCCGGCCGTGAACGTACGCCGGAAAACGAACGTCTGCCCTTCGGTCAAGGTTTCGAAGGCTTCCTGAAGGCGTTGCTCGAATTCCGGCGTCGGGCCTGGCATCCACACCACCTTCTGAGTGCCAGCGTAACTACCTCTGTTCGTGATTTCAGGGGCCCTCTCCGCTGAAGCGCTCAGGGGATGACCCGGGTGATGTAACCGGGGCGGCTGCGGTAGGGCTCATCGTATTTAACCGTGAATGCTATACGTTATTGACGGGTACGCAAAACGCGTAGTGTACTAGCAATGTGACACCGGGCGAGCAAGGTCTCATCTTTCATATGCATCCAGAATCTTCGAGGGCGACGTGCTCGAGTGGAGGATACCCGCCGGGACCATGGCAAGCAGCGCGTTGTCGCAATCGGAGAAATCGAAGAGGATGTCTATGTTGTCGTCTACACACTGCGCGGGCAAGCGCGCCGGATAATCTCAGCCCGGCCTGCGTCTAGGAGGGAGAGAAATGCCTACCATCAGACGTTCACAAGCCGAGATGCGTAAGGCACGAGGGCGTGTGGATCTCAAGCGGGTAAGGGCGACAACCGATAGGGACATCGCACGGTGGATCGCTGAGGATCCCGCACACAGCACCAGAACTTCCAACGAAGATCCGACCTCGTATTGTCTATAATCCACCGCTACCAGACGTGCGGAGAATCCGTCAACACCTGGGCCTTACTCAAGCGGAGTTTGCCGAGCGCTTTGGGCTCTCACAGCGCACAATTGAGCAGTGAGAGCAGGGTCGCGCCGTGCCGGATCGGCCCGCACGGATTCTCCTTGCGGTGATTGAGCGCAATCCCCACGCCGTCCAGCGAGTAGTTGTCGGCGGACGTAAGTCGTAGGTTTCTGGAGCCGGCGATCGGATTTGAACCGATGACCCGCGCATTACGAATGCCGTGATGAGAATCTCCCACAATCCGCGGAGTCTCCACAGTCTCAAAATCCCAATAAAAACGAGGATTCCGAGACTGAGGAGAACTCAGGAGACCCCTGACCGTGGCGAGCGTGCCCCAAGGGTGCCCCAACGGAATAGTTGAGTATTCCGATGTTCAGATGTAAATTGCCCACTTGTACCCTCACATATCACGTTGGCAAGCGGCGACCCAGGGAGATCGACTGCCGACGAGGCTGCATGGGTTGATTAGATCCGCCCAGGGCGGTGTCCCCTTAGGCACTCTGGCGGAACGAAATTTGTTGACAGTATTAACGTGACGCGTTATTATTGCTGTTGTGATTCGGACCTTCCGCGACCGTGAGACGGAACGAGTCTTCCGGCGGGAGCGGCCGCGGAAGTTCTCAGCAGACGTCGCGCGGAGAGCGCTGATCAAACTGGACATGCTTGATGCGGCAGAGTCTCTGACCGATCTTCGAGTGCCGCCCGGCAACAGACTGGAGAAGCTCTCCGGCGATCGAAGAGGTCAATTCAGCATTCGCATCAATGATCAATGGCGAGTGTGTTTCAGGTGGATTGATGGGGAAGCCTACGACGTCGAGATTGTCGACTACCATTGAGAGGTGCTGCAGGTGAGATCGCAAAAGATGCCCCCTATTCACCCCGGGGAAGTCCTCGATGAGGAGTTTCTGAAGCCCCTGGGAGTAAGCCAGTACAGACTGGCCAAGGCGATCAATGTCCCGCCTCGTCGAATCAATGAGATTGTTCACGGGACTCGGGCAATCACCGCTGACACTGCACTTCGGCTGGCGCGCTATTTCGGGACAACAGACCGGTTTTGGCTCAACCTCCAATCTCGCTACGACCTCGAGGTCGAAAAGGATCGACTTGGCCCCCGGCTTGTCAAAGAGGTCGATGTCCTATCGCGCACCGGCTAGGTTAGTCGCTGGAGAGTCGTGAGCTCCTAGACCACCTGAGCCGCCTCACGTGGGCTTCTCCGGTGACGGGACGCTGTGCCTGCCGCCCCCGGTCACATAGACCGGTCTGCGTGGCAAGGCCCGCTCAGTCAGTCACTGCTCCCGCGGCGACCGGTTGATGTCCCACGCTGAGCACGGCGTCGATGAAGAGACCTGGCCGTCCCCACAGCGAGTTGAGGAAGATCGCGGTGACGCTGATGGCCATCGCCGTCATCGCCCAAACCGGATAGATGAGCCCCGTCGCCGCGATGGGGATGCCGATGCAATTGAAGGCGAAGGCCAACGCTACATTCTGCAGCATCTTGCGGTAACTCCGGCGGCTGATCTCCCGGGCGAGCAGGATCAGGCCGAGGCTCGGGCCGAGGATGATGATGTCGGCCAACTCGATCGCGATATCGGTCCCGCTGCCCATCGCGATGCCGACGTCCGCCTGCATGAGGGCCGGTGCGTCGTTGATGCCGTCGCCAACCATCGCGACCGTCGTCCCTTGCTGCTGGAGCTCGCGCACGATGTCGGCCTTTCGGCCGGGAAGGACCGCCGCGTAGACCTCGTCGATCCCGGCCTCGCGGGCGATCCATCGGGCTGCCCGCTCGTTGTCGTCCGTGACAAGCACGGGCCGCACGCCGGCTCGGTTGAGCGCCGCCACCGTCTCGATGGCGTCCGCCTTTAGGCGATCGCCGAGCGCGATGAGACCGAGGGCCCGGTCCTCGCGTGCAACGACGATAACCGTGCGCCCGGCCTCCTCGAGTTCGCCGAGCAGTGTACCACATGGATCTCCCAAAGAAAAAGCGATAAAGACCGCAAGCTCGGCCACACTCTCCTACACAATGGGTGGATCTCATATAGCTGCTTCGCCCAATGTCACCCCCAGCTACTCCTAGTCCAATTCAAATGCTCATATCATTCTACTGCGCAGAGTGCCGCTGCAAGAACTCCAGCGTTTTTGTGTTGAACTCGTCTACCTTTTCGTAGATAGGTGCGTGAGCGCAACCTTCGAAGATTACGAATTCGGCACCCCGAATGCTATCTTTCATCCGGCCGGCGAAACGGGTCGAAGTAACCATATCATATTGGCCAAACGTGATCTGCGTCGGGGCTGTGATCTTACCGAGTTGAGATTCCACGTCGTGAGTTATCACCGCGCTCGATTGGCTCATGAACGCCTCCAAGGGCTGTGCTGGCCTTCCCCTGACGAAGTCAGCCAGCGACTGGATGTACTCGGGTTTCGCTGCATAGAGTTCAGGAGTAAAGCACCACGGGAAAATGCCCAGGATAACCATGTCCGCCACATTTTCCAAGGCTCTGGCCATCAATCGCCAGCCTTCCACAACGGTTTTCAGAAACGGGTCAGTTCTTGTCCAGCCGCTATGGAGAGACAGCGACTTGACCCGACGGGGATATTTAGCCGCAAGCCACATGCCTGTTGCTGCGCCTAATGAAAGACCGGCGATATGAGCTCTTTCGATCCCCGATGCCTGCATGAATGCGGCAACATCGTCGGCAAAGAGCTCGGTGGAGTAAGTCCCTTCGGGCTTATCAGTTTCGCCCGCTCCTCGTGGATCGACAGAAAAGCACCTAAAGTGTTTTGAATAGTCTGCAACCTGAAATGCGTAGCACGCATGATCGGCTGCCAGATAGGGAAGTAGAATGAGAGGCTCTCCCGATCCTTGCTGGTCATAATTCATGGTCATGCCGTTCACTTTGATCTTCGGCATTCTTTCTTCTCCTCTCTCCTATGTTGCCGGAAGGTCACCAGGCTCGTCGATATTCGTAGCAAGTACGAGAGCGCACCCCTAACTCCCCGTCGGTGCGAAGTGTTCAATTCTACAAAAGTTCACTCCCGCTACCTCCTTTCCTTTCGTTCGCTGGACGGAGGCGCCTCACGACGGCCTCGATCCGCTTTGCCATCCTCGCGCCGCTCTTCGCCTTTGCAGGAGGAGCACTCTTTGCTACGCTCCTCGGCGCTCCGCCGACAGATCCCTGAGCGTCGAGTTTCCGGAGCGCGGTGACGCCGAGAACTTCCGGGCGAAACAGAACGTCGGCGACTTCTGCGATAATGGCGGACGAGGAAATCAAGACATATCGGTCAAACGAGGCAACAAGCCGCGCGTTGATTCCTTTGGGGTTGATCAAGGCGCGAACGAAGACGTTTGTATCGAAAACGACCCTAGGACCTGCCACGCTTCGTCGCCCGGCCTGTCTTCACTGCTCGGGCGATCCGCTTGTCAATCGCCTCTTCGGACGCCGTGGCGAGTCTTGCGCGCACCGGGGCAAAAAGAGCATGGAGCTCCCGAAACCACTCGTTTGCACGAGAAGCTTCCTCAACGCTGACGAAGACCTCGGTGCCGTGCGGTGGAAGCTGCACTGGTTCCGCCGGCTCGATTCGGCCCTCACGTATACGTGCCCTGATCAACTTGCCCACGATCGCAACCCTCTCCCTTCTCCTTGGCATCATATCTCACTTAATACTACAACGAGACATTGAACGCAGAGTGCCTCACCGCCAGCATTCCGGCGGCGCCGACCGTACAATTGTAGGGTAAGCGGCCCGCTTTGAGCGCGGAGTCGAGTCAAGCACGCCGAAGTCTCGTTGTAGTATTAAGCAGTGGCAGCAAAGCCCTTAGAATTTATGGAGCTGGCGAAGGGATTTGAACCCATGACCTGCGCATTTAAGGAGTTCCTCTGAAAACTTCTCCCCATCCGCAGGGTCTCGGGAGGCTCAAGAATTTCAACAAAATCGCGGGTTTCTATTACTGATGGGAATTCTCAAGTTCCTGGACTGTGGCGGGCGTGCCCCAAGGGTGCCCCAAAGAGATGTTTCGAAGTTTGCTCAGCCCGCAGGAAACTATTGAAAAATATGGAGCCGGCGGGGAGATTCGAACTCCCGACCTCCGCATTACGAATGCCGGTGATGAGAATCTCCCACAATCCGCAGAGTCTCCAGAGTCTCAAAATCCCGATGAAATGGCGGATCCTGAGACTGAGGAGAACTCAGGAGACCCCTGACCGTGGCGAGCGTGCCCCAAGGGTGCCCCAACGGGATAGTTGAGTATTTTGATGTTCAGAAGTAAATACCGCGGATCGATACCCTTGCATCCCGGGCGGCATATGGCGATAGGAGACATTGACTGCCGACGCGGACTGCACGGGTTGATCGGGCTACATCGCAAAGGAGCTACGACGTCCGCGCGGGCGTCCCCCTCTGCGGCCATTGATGCGCGATGCAGCTACCTTGGCGGCGCTTCGCACCATACCACCCCGACGCCCGATCTCACTCATCCAGCGGCGCGTGCCAAACACCCCTGTAAGGATGGCCGGGATATAGTGATCCACGTCGAGCAAGGGCCAGTGGAGGCCCGTTCCCGGACCTTCAATTTCGATCTTCGCAAGCTGCCGCGGCGTAGCACCATGAAGGCCTTGGAGCAGCTTGCGAGGGATAGCAACCTGGACACCTGTTGCCAGGGCGATAACCACCGTGTCATCGGCCAAGCGATAGACAGCGGCGATTGCCTTCGGCCGCTCTTGTTCAGCCGCCTTCGCTCGTGCGATCGCGGCGTCGATCTCCGCATCCGTTGTCTGAACACGATATGATGGTTTCCCTGAGGGCCTCATCCGCGTAGGGCTTTCTCCACGGCCTTATGATTGCGCGAGATGGCGAACAGTAGGACGCGCGCAGCGTCCGACGGTTCGCGCCGGTGCTGCTCCCAATCCTGGATAGTGCGTGGCGAAAGCATGTAACGATGTGCAAACTCTTCTTGTGAGAGACCAAGTCGCTCGCGTAATGCGCGCACATCGGTGCGCGGTGGGACATACCGTGGCGCACCGAGTCCGCTCGTGTCGCTCTCATCCTCCCGAGCGAAGCGGGCAATGTCGGCTTCCGTAAACGACGCGATCTTTTCGGCCTGCGTGCGACCGCGTCCCTCACGAACTTCTTTGTTGGTGCGCTTCACGGTTGCCATATAGTTTCTCCCTCTCCGCTCGCGACGCCGGTCGCGCCGAAATAATTCGCCTCAAATTCCCCCGCGGCGTCCAGACGACGGTGAGGATCCGTGCCTCGACCTCTCCGACGCTGATGATCCGCGGCTCTCCCCAGTCGCGGCGCCGATCCTCCCACTCGATGAAATCGCCATCGAAGAGTCTCGCCGCATAGGCGAAGTCGAAGCCCCGTTCCTCGTAGCAGCGTTCGCTCTTCTCCTCAGCCCACTCGAAGCCATCGAAGTCACCCGGACCGACCACACGCCTTAGTATACTACGGCATTGCCGTAGGCCGCAATCTCCAATTTTCTCCCACAATCCTCGGAGTCTCCAGAGCTGCAAAAACCCAGCAAAAGCGCGGATTCTGAGGCTGAAGGGAACATCGGAGACCCCTGACCGCGGCGAGTGCGCCACAAGGTGACCCGAGGAAAACTCTACAATGGTGACCCACTTGAAGGGCGTCACAAAATGTCAAAAATCTTGCGCAATGTGCGAGTCCCCGCGTCTCAGGTAAGCTTGAGGAGAGAAGAGCCGCTCAGCCGTCGACTGTGGGCGCCGGACGGCGAGGCTGTCCAACATTGTCGCCGCTTTCATGTCATGATAGTTGGCGCCAGTCACCACGACGGCCAGCGGGGCGCGCCCCCTGGAAAAGGGAGGCTATCGAGAAGGTAGAAGGAAAGCGGCGTAGCTCGGAGCTATTATTCGCTGACTTTTCGCCTCCAGACAATTTTCTATTCCCGAGAAGCCAGAGGCATCGCGGGCACGCATCGCCCGCGAGAACAGGGGGAGGTCTCAGTGAAAGCGCATGGTTTCATCGCGGCCGGTCTTACGGTTCTCTTACTCGGCGCGAGCAGCGCATGGTCCCAGGAGGGCAGTACGTATACGGAGGTGGGCAAGGTCCACTTCTCTATTTCGTGCACTCCTGCGGCTCAGGAGCAGTTTGATCACGCGGTTGCGCTACTTCATTCCTTTTTCTGGCCAGAGACGATTAAGGCTTTCAACGCAGTCAACGCAACAGATCCCGCGTGCAGCATGGCATATTGGGGCCTTGCGATCAGCCAACGCCCCAATCCACTGATCGGGGCACCCGATTACTCCGCGCAAAAGCACGGCTGGGAGGCCGTGGAGAAGGCAAAGACGATCCCAACCAAGACCCAACGAGAGGGCGACTACATCGGCGCTATGGAGGCGCTCTACAAGGATTATGACAAGGTCCCCTACCAGACGCGAGTCGTCGCCTACACGAAGGCGATGGAGCAAATCCATCAGCGCTACCCTGACGACTCGGAAGGGGCCATTTTCTACGCGCTGGCCCTCCTCGAGTCTGTGGATCTGTCTGACATGGCCCTGACTAATCAGCGCAAGGCGGCGGCCATTCTCGAGAAGGCCTTCGCCGAGCAACCGACCCACCCGGGTGCGGCGCATTACCTGATCCACGCCTACGACTACCCTGCATTGGCGGGAGACGGCCTGGCCGCCGCCCGCAAGTACGCCGCGCTGGCCCCGGCTTCACCCCACGCACGTCATATGCCGTCTCACATCTTTGCCATGCTCGGAATGTGGGGAAACGTGATTAAAAGTGATACCGATGCTCTTTCCGCGGCGGAGGCCTACTCGGCGAAGAACTTCGGAGGCGCAGCGTACTCAGGTATGTTGCACTCGATGGACTTCTTGACATACGCGTACTTGCAGACGGCTCAGGATCAGAGAGCCCAGGCCATAGTTGCGAAGCGCAACGCAATTGCAAAGTGGGTCAATCATTTGCTGCCGGGGGATATGGGCTTTGCAGCCATTCCCGTTCGATATGTTCTCGAGCGCAATCAATGGCAGGAGGCGGCTGCGCTTCAGCCGGTGGAGAGTCAGCATCCTCAGGCGGTGGCGATCGGTCACTTTGCCCGTGCACTCGGGGCTGCTCGGAGTGGTCAGTCGGCGCAAGCCGCTGCTGATATCAGCGCGCTCGAGGCACTCTCAAAGACGCTGTCCGATTCCGGCAACAGGTACTGGGCCGAACAGGTGAAGATTCAGGACATGGCTGCGAAGGCGTGGGTGGCTGAGGCTGAGGGTCGCACCGGAGACGCCATCTAGTTGATGCGGCTGGCTGCAGACCTCGAAGATGCGAGCGAGAAGAATATCTCAATGGAAAACCGCTTGTTCCCCATGCGAGAACTCTTGGGCGATTTGCTGCTTGAGACCGGCCAGCCCGGGGAGGCGCTCGTCGCATATGAGAAGGCGCTGACACGCACACCCGCGCGCTTCCGCGCCTATTACGGCGCCGCAAAGGCGGCAGGGCAAATGGGTGATGCGACCAAGGCCAAGAACTACTACCGAAAGCTCGTTGCCATGTGCGTCGGGGCTGATACCGAGCGGCCTGAGCTTAAGGAAGCGCGGATCGCACTTACGAAAATCTAGCAGCCGCGCGATAGTCATGGTCTGCGTGTTGGGGCTGAACCTGTTCGGAGACGGGTTGCGCGACATCCTCGACCCGCGCCTGCGGCGATCGTAACCTCCAGGCGCGCCCAACCTCTACCTCCACCATGACCAGTTTCGTTCGGACGTGATCAAGAGATTGCGAAGACCAGAAGAATGGATGTTGCCACTTACGGGGGTGCGCGGGGATGCATACAGTAGGATGGGGGCTGAGGACCACCCTGTTTATTATAGCCGTGCTCGGTTTTATTGGATCCCAGGCGCCCGCATCGGGTCCACGCATTTTCATTGCCGACAGCGATGGTAGCCGTCTCGTACGCATCGATGACATGACGGGGGCGGGCTGGACCACCCTCGGCCGCCGGGGCGCCGGGACCAATCAGTTCTTTACGCCTGATGGCCTCTTCGTGGACGCATCTGGAAGTATTTATGTGGTAGACACAGACAACCACCGGATCGTGCGAATGAACGACATGACGGGGGCGGGCTGGACCACCCTTGGCAGCCGGGGCAGCGGGGCCAAACAGTTCAACATCCCGACCCGACTCTTCGTGGATGCGGCGGGCCGAATTTACGTGGCAGACCGTGACAACAATCGGGTTGTGCGGATGAACGACATGACGGGAGAGGGTTGGACCACCCTCGGTAGCCAGGCCAGCGAGGCCAAGCGGTTCAAAGCACCACTGAGCGTCTTCGTGGACGCGGCGGGCACGATTTACGTGACCGAGCGCGGCAACAGCCGGATCGTGCGGATAAACGACATGACGGGGGCGGGCTGGACCACCTTTGGCAGCCGGGGCAGCGGGGTCAACGAGTTCAACCTACCGCGCAGCATCTTCGTGGACGCAGCGGAAAGAATCTACGTGACAGACACAAAGAACAGTCGGATCGTGCGGGTGAATGATATGACCGGAGCAGGTTGGACCACTTTGGGCGGCCGGGGTACCGGCATCGGCCAATTTAGTGACGACATGGATGGCATCTTCGTGAGCCCCACCGGGCAGATCTTCGTGGCCGACTCCCATCGCATCGTGCGCATGGATGACATGACCGGAGCGGGCTGGACAACGTTCGGGAAATCTGGCTCTGAGAAAGAGCAGTTTTATGGTCTGGGGGGGATCTTTGTTCGCTGACCCGCGTGCTATTGCTCAGCTGGTACCGGGCGTGAAAGGAGTTGCTGGGTGTACTAACCATGGGCCGGCTCCTCGAACTTTCATTTGATCTCAGCGCATCTGCAGAGATGGGCTGCGGCGACGATGTGGGGGCCAAGAGCGGGGTTGGCGGTAGAAGAAAGCTCCACGAGCCACACCCCATCCGGAAATCGGAGAGGACGTCCGCGGCGACGCAGAGAGCGAGCCGGGACTTTGCCGCAGCCCCCCACCCCGGAGAGCGTCACAAGGCGATTGTTGGCGAGCAGACGCTTGACCTCCGCGATCTCCCGAGTCCGCCCGACGAAGCTGGTCAGTGGAATCGGCAGGTTGTTAGGCTGGGAAGCCTGAGGTTCGGCCAAACGCCCACCCTGCGTCCAAAACAAGATGGGCTGCCTATCCCAGGCGACGTTCGGTGGAAGGACCGGCCCGTCCTCCACGTGCTTCGCAACGTCCTGCATGCTCTCTTATCTGTGTTCGTGTCGCCTATCTCGCCTCGGTGGAGTATCCATCGGTCAAAACCACGGCATAGGATGCTGAAAAAGAAGTTAAGGTAGCCTTCGGAGACCGCAAGAAACAAAGAACTGGCGAAGGGCTTGAACTCTTGACCTGCGCATTCAAGAGTCTCCACTGAGAACCTCTGACAATCCGGAGAGTCCCCGGAGTCCCAAAATCCCAAGAAAATCGTGGATTCTAAGACTGACGGGAACCCTCTGGATCCTCGACCGTGGCGGGCGTGCCCCAAGGGTGCCCCAAAGAGATGTTTCGAAGTTGGTTCAGCTTGCGGAAAACTATTGATAAATACGGAGCCGGCGAGGAGATTCGATCTCCTGACCCACGCATTCCGAATGCCGCTGATGAGAATCTCCCACAGTCCGCGGAGTCTCCTGAGTCTCAAAATCCCAATGAAACCTAGGATCCTGAGACTCAGGAGAACTCAGGAGACCCTTGACCGTGGCGAGCGTGCCCCAAGGGTGCCTCAACGGGATAGTTGAGTATTTTGATGTTCAGAAGTAAATACCGCGTGATACCCTTGCATCCCGGGCATATGGCGATCGGAAACATTGACTGCCGAGACGGGATGCACGGGTTGATCGGGCTACACCGCAAAGGAGCTACGACGTCCGCGCGGGCGTCCCCCCTTGCGACCATTGGTGCGCGCAGCAGCAGCCTTGGCGGCGCTTCGCACCATGCCCCCCCGGCGCCCGATTTCGCTCATCCAGCGGCGCGTGCCAAACACCCCCGCAAGGACGGCCGGGATGTAGTGATCCACGTCGAGCAAGGGCCAGTGGAGGCCCGTCCCCGGCCCTTCAATTTCGATCTTCGCAAGCTGCCGCGGCGTGGCACCCTGAAGGCCCTGGAGCAGCTTGCGAGGGATCGCTACCTGGACACCCGTTGTCAGCGTGATGACCACCGTGTCATCGGCTAAGCGATAGACAGCGGCGATGGCCTTCGGCCGTTCTTGTTCCGCCGACTTCGCCCGCGCGATCGCGGCGTCGATCTCCGCATCCTTTGTTTGAACTCGAGCGATGGTTTTCTTCACCGATGCATCTCCTCCCAGGCAACCACGATCTCCTCGAAGTGCTCTGCCGCCGCGTTCAAGATTTTGCGCACATCGCTCCGTTTCGCGTTTCCAGGTTGCACAGCGTCCCTGCGACGAGCGAGCCTCACCCTGCCGTCGGCCAGCAGATCCACGATAACTTCGATGCCACCATAGAGGCCATGTGCGTGACGCGGTTCGTGGTCTTGGGGGTAGATTTTGAACCGCACCCCTCCGGCACGGACTGTCGTCACCAAGGGAATCATAACCTAAGCGGCTTAGGTTTGTCCAGCCCCCTGCGTCGCATCGGGACCTGGGACCGCGCTGCAGCAGATGACGACTCGCTCGCGGTCTCCGAGGAGCCCCAGAAGTCATCACCGAACGTGGTCCATGACTCGAGCGGACACGTTTTGCCACTCACGAGGAGGCCGGGGTGCCGACAATGATACCGGGGTCGCCTGATTCCCAGGTTCTCCGGCCCAATAATTTGCCTGTCCAGCTCACCAGTTTCATTGGACGTGAGCATGCAATCGAGCTACGCATTTGCAGGGCTTAAGCATGTCAGCCGACGTTG